>ERZ1034730.446-NODE-446-length-14843-cov-18.147552_pt1 | contig 14843 bp, 12 predicted proteins | sample MGYA00520650_ERZ1034730 | MGnify/ENA primary metagenome ERZ1034730 (study PRJEB33766, sample SAMN09781702) | gut metagenome | biome: gut microbiome | host: Homo sapiens | place: Madagascar | study: EMG produced TPA metagenomics assembly of the PRJNA485056 data... | reverse complement strand
CGCAGGGGCGGATAGGGTGACTATGGCATGAAAGACAGCTGGGATAAGGTTTCCCAGTCACTCCTATGAGAGCTACAAGTCCCCTGCGGCAGATTGAACGCGAAAATGAGATGATCGTTATTTCACATCGCCTTTTTTATTTGCCCTTATTTCAGTACAGACGGCAGCCAGGTGGCAATGCCCGGGAAGAAACAGAGAATCGCGATCTCCAGCACCATGATGAAAGCAAAAGGTGCAGAGCCGGCGATGATATCCTGGATCGAGCTGTCCTCGCTGATGCCCTTGATGACGAAGAGATTCATGCCGACCGGCGGTGTAATGAGGGCCAGCTCCATATTGATCAGGAGCACAACATTGAACCAGATGGGATCGAAGCCCAGCGCCTTGATGATCGGGTAGAGCATCGGCAGCGTGATGAGGATGATGGAAACTGTTTCCAGCACACACCCCAGAATGAGCAACACGATATTGATGCCGATGAGGATGACCCAGCGGTTCATATTCCCTTCCGTCACGAGAGACATGAGCGCCTGCGGGACCTGCAGCACAGTCAGGATATAGCCGAAGAGCATAGCACCGACCATGATGGCAAAGATCATGCAGGATGTCTTGATGGTCGAGCGAAGGATCCCCGGCATATCACTGACAGAAAGGCTCCGGTAGACGAAGAATGTGATGATGAGCGCATAGATCGTGCCGACAGCAGCGGCTTCCGTCGGCGTGAAAACGCCGGTATAGATACCGCCGATGATGATGACCGGCAGCAGAAGCCCCCAGATATTATCACGGAGCGCTTTCATCTTTTCTTCCGTCGAAGCCTTTTCTTCTCTTGGCTTATTCCAAGAGGCAATGACGATGTACGCCACGAAAGCGAGCGTCAAAAGCGCACCCGGTACGACGCCGGACATGAACAGCTTTCCGACGGATTCATCGGTGATGGTACCGTAAAGGATCATCGGAATGGACGGCGGGATGAGGATGCCGAGGGTACCGCCGGCAGCGACAGAGCCGACGACGAGCTTTCTGTCATAGCCGCGCTTCAGCATTTCCGGGATCGCCATCGCACCGATGGTGACCGCAGTCGCCACGGAGGAGCCGGAGATCGCCGCAAAGATCGCACAGGCGAAAATGGTCGCGATGCCAAGGCCGCCGGGCAGATGGCCCATCCACTTGCTGCCAAGCTCGAAAAGCCCGCTGCCGACCTTGCCCGTCAGCATGATCTGGCTCATCAGGATATAGAGCGGCACCGACGTCAGAACATAAGAGTCCAGCGTCTTGTACGCGATGACAGGCACCTGCGAAAGGGTGGACATGTCGATAAACTGGATGATCCCCAGGATACCGGCAATGCTCAGCGTAAAGGCGACCGGCATGCCGATGACAAGGAGGAAGATGATGAACAGCGCAAAACCTGCAAGGATCATAGGTCAGTCCTCCTCTTGTGCAAAGAAATCACCCAGAAAATGATTCAGGGTCTCCAAAAACAGCAGTACAAAGCCGATCACCATGAAGGTCTGCGGAATCCAGAGCGGCACACGCAGAAGCGTCGGCGAAACGATGCCATTCTCAAGGCTCATCAGCATGTAATTCGTAGACTCCGTCATGCAGACATAGAGAGCAAAGAGCGACAGAAGCGAAGTGAAGATATCCATGCCCCTGCGCACCCCCTTCGGGAAGCGGGAGTACAGGAAATCCACAAAGATATGACCATGCGTGCGCATGGTGTAGGACATGCCGAAAAAGCCCGCAAGGATCAGGAGATAGGTAGAGATCTCCATCGCCCATACAGTCGGGCGATGCAGGATGCTTCTGGCAATGATCTCATAACAGATGATGAAGGCTGTCGCCAGAATAGCCAGCCCCGCGATCGCAGCAGCCGTGCATGTCACGCAGCCAAGAGCTCGATCAAACATTTTATAAACAGAACGCATGACAGCCCTCCTTTATTTAATACAAATATATAGGGTGGTTGATAGGTTTAAGGGTTCAGGGTTGTGGCAGCGGCTTCGCCGCAAATAGTAATGGGGCGCTCCGCGCCGATCCTCTTAGCCTTCCCCGAAGGCGTTGGAAGGCCGCGTCAGCGGTGGATAGGGTACTCTCGTTAATTGTCGATTTGAGATGCATTTCCCCACTTATCTTTCATTCCGCTAGTACCCTATCCGCCCCTTCGGGGCACCTTCCCCTCGCGGGGAAGGGGGACCGCGCAGCGGTGGATAGGGTGCTTCCGCAAACGACGCACTTGAGACGCTTCCTCTTTCATCTATATCGCCTACTTGAGGCAATCTTACTTTTTACCCGCTGATCCCAGCGGCAAACCAGTCCCTTATTTCTTCGATGCTTTTCTGCAGTCTTCCACGAGCTGCTTGCCGAAGTCGCCCTGTTCCTGTTCGAACTTCTCGATGACAGAGGCGGTCGCATCCTGCCACAGCTTCACTTCATCCGCCGGAACCGTGTAGACATCCATACCCTTGGCAGCGAGCTCCTTCAGGCAGCGTTCATCCTCCGACTTGGTCTCCTTACGGATCTCATCCCGGATCTCTTTCGCAACTTCATTCACCAGCTTCTGCTGATCCGGAGACAGCTTTTTCCAGGAGTTATCATTGATCGCGAGCAGGTAGCCGACATAGGAATGGTTCGTGGTGGTGAAATACTTGCAGACTTCGTAGATCTTGCGGGACAGGATCGCCGTCTGACCGGAGGACTGGCCGTCGATGGTGCCATTCTTGATCGCCATGTATACCTCCGAGGAGCTCATGGTCGTCGGAGAAGCGCCGAGCGCCTGGATGATGTCAGCCGATGTTTCAGAGTAAGAACGGATCTTCAAACCCTTGAAATCCTCCGGTTTTTCGATCTTTTTGGCATTGTTGCAGAACTGTACATAGCCATAGTCAGCCCAGATCAGCGGATGAACGCCCTTCTTTTCCATTTCTGCCGTCAGCTTCGAGCCCAGATCTCCATCGAGCGCATTGTCAGCCGCTTCGATGGTCGGCAGAACGAACGGCAGATCGAGGACCTTGAGTGCCGGTACGACCATGGACCAGCGCGCGGTAGAGTTCAGACCGATATCCAGCCCGCCGCTCATGAGCGCATCATTCATATTCTGATCATTGTAGAGCTGTCCGGCCGGGTATACCTTGACCTCGATCGAGCCCTTGGATCTTTCATTGACCTCTTTGGCAAATTTTTCTACACTCTTGGACAGATGATGCTCGGACGGCAGCTGATACGCCAGCTTCAGCTCGACCTTCTGCCCATTGCCGGATGCTGCCGCCTTCTTATCTCCGCCGGACATGCCGCATCCCGTCATCATACCTGCCATTGCCAGAGCAGCCAGAGAAGCGGCTGCGATCTTCATCGATTTCTTACCCATCATAGATCTCCCTTTCTGCTATACTTACATCAACCTATAAAACACCCTTCTTGAATAAAGTCCTCGAGGGAGACAGCAGATTTCGCGACTACCTACTGCCTCAAGCCCGCTCTCCCTTTCTCAGGTATCAAAAAACGCCCTGACTGATAAAAATCAGCCAGGGCGTAAACCTTCACGCGGTACCACCTCGCACTATACTCGGAGGCCTTGTAACGCTGCCAAACGCCGCATCCTACTTCATTCAGATACGGGACTTGCGGACGACTTTGTGAGGACCCTCTGCTGCCTTTCACCATACGGCAGCTCTCTGCCAGAGAACCGATTCACTCGCTTCCGTTCCTTGTCTTTATTCAAAATTAAGCTTGTGACCAGTATACACGCTGCATTTATGTTTGTAAAGAGGAAATTTTTAAGCTCATGAAAAGGACACGGCGCCCTGCGAGAGGAGGGCATGCCGCAAATGGCATCCTCCTCCCGCGTGCGATATAATGAAGAAGCGATACACCCTGTCAGATTCCCTACATTTCGAGGTATATGATGACATTCATACAGCACTACGACTCCCCGCTCGGCGCCATCCTCCTCGCAGCGGATGACGTCGGCCTCACCGGCCTTTGGTTCGAGGGGCAGAAATACTTTGCCGCCACTCTCCCGGCAGAAGTACAGACAAAAGAAACGCCCACGCTGAGAGAAGGCAGGCGCTGGCTAGACCTGTACTTTGCGGGAAAAGAGCCGAAGACCTCTCCGCCCCTCCATCTCATCGGCACTCCGTTTCGCCTTTCCGTATGGAAGATCCTCTCCGAGATCCCCTACGGAAAAACGACGACCTACGGAGACATTGCGCAAAGACTTGCCCAAGAGCGCGGTCTTCCCCGCCTATCCGCCCGCGCCGTAGGAAGCGCCATCGGAAGAAATCCCATCTCCCTCATCATCCCCTGCCACCGCGTCATAGGCAGGAACGGCCGCCTCACCGGCTACGCCGGAGGCCTTCACCGAAAAGCCTATCTGCTCGCGATGGAGAGAAGACAGGGAGATAGGGAGACGTTAGACTAGGAGACATTAGACTTCAGATCTCTGACCTCTGACCTCTAATGTCTCTTAGTCTCTGATCCCTAGTCACTAAAAACAGAAAGGAACCCCTCTCATGACCCACATTCTCTTCGTCTGCCACGGCAACATCTGCCGCTCGCCCATGGCGGAATTCATCATGAAAGCGCTCATCCGCAAAGCCGGATGCGAGAAGGCGATCACCGTGGACTCTGTCGCAGCGACCACGGAAGAGATCGGAAATGATATGTACCCGCCCGCCAAACGTATGCTCACGAAGAAGGGCATCCCCTTCTCTCCCCACCGCGCCCGTCTCATCACGGCGTCGGACTATGCCCGTGCGGACTATATTCTCTGCATGGACGAGGAAAACCTCACCGACCTTGCCCGCCTGACGCGCGGCGATCCGGAGAAAAAAGTCTCTCTCCTCCTTTCCTGGGCAGGACGGCGCGCCGCGGTGGCAGATCCGTGGTATACGGGAAATTTTGAGGAGACGTATGAGGATATCCTCGAAGGCTGTGAAGCGCTGCTGAAAAGCATACGCCGGCAAGGCGTTGCCGGCTCTTGGTGAATGCTCGTTTGGCGATCGCTCCCAATGGTCTTGCTTGGGATCTGTGATCCGCTTTTCCTTTATCCACAGAGTTGTTCACAGTTATTCACAAAACTGTGAATTGCGAAAGCCCCCTCTTCGCAGCTCCGACAATCAGCTGAATATCACACTTGTCCATCTTAGATATACACAGAAAATTGTGAATATCTGTGAACAAGTGCAGGATGCGCACTCCGCCCTCTCGGAAAAGTCCAGCTCCTGTCGGACTGTCTCGCCTCCATGTCTTTGTTCACAGCTGTGGATTTTGTGAATAGCCTATTCACACCCCGATTTGCATCATTCATTTTTTTTGTCAAGTCCGTCTCAAGAAGATGTCTCATCACGCAAAGGAGCGAGAAAAGGGGCAAAATAGCAAGATCGGGCGAGAACAGAGCTGCCGTCATCCTGTCCGCGCTGCGCGGATAGTGGGATAGCGGGAAGCCTCCCCCTCTTAGGATTAATGCTATTAAGTTAAGGAAATTGTTAGCTACGTAACGTCTTGCTTCCCCCTTCGGGGAGCTCCCCCGATGGGGAAGCCAAGAACGTTCTGCCGCTTCACTTAATAGCATTAGATATCGGGGGGGATGCGTGACTGGTGACTAAGAGACTTGGAGACATCAGACTCCCGTATCGTCATTTCGAGTGCAAACGAGAAATCTTTGTCATTCGCGGTCAGGCGGACAATGTTTGGAAAGTTCAAAACGGGAAACCTGCTATCAAGAGACCTTCGGGCATCGCTATTATTTATACTTCGCGGCACATCCCATAGGCTAAGTTTGAAAGCAGGGATAAAGATTAGTGGCTAGGGATTAGGAGTCTCAAGTGACTGGTGACTGGAATGCCAGCTCATGGCATCGCCATTATTTATACTCTGCGGCGCTTCTTTTTTATGCGCCGCACCACCCCCGTTGAACCCGCTGAACCTGTTGAACCCGCTGAACCTCTTTCGCACGTAATCAAAGGGCACCTCGACCCACGGGCTAACCCCAAGCCAAAAAGAGCAGCGACATGGCCGCTGCTCTTTTTTCATGCTATATAGATTTCTTATTTCTTTTCTTCTTCGATGGGATAGTCCTGCAGAGCATCGTATCCTTCTTCACCGGTGCGGATCTTTACCGCATTGTCAATGGTGGAGACAAAGACCTTGCCATCGCCATACTTGCCGGTGTAGAGAGCCTTCTTCGCTACCTCGATGATGGTGCGGGGAGAGATCTTGGATACTACGATGTCGATGCGGACCTTCGGCAGAAGCTTTGCCGAGACGGCAGCGCCGCGGTACATCTGCGTCTGTCCTTTTTCAAGGCCGTAGCCCAGTGCTTTCGTGACGGTCATGCCAGTGATGCCGATGGCTTCCATGGCAGCCTTCAGGATCTCGAAGCGCTTATCCGAAGTAATGATCGTGACGCAGTAGAGGCGGTGTCCATCAGCTGGCAGTTCTTTCGGCACGATCTTTTCTGCTTCCGCTTTCTTTTCTTCCGCAAGCGGTACTTCGACGGCATCTTTCGGTGCCTTGCCTGCTTCCAGTGCTTCGGCTGTGGTGTCCGGTGCCATCATGAAGTCTGCATACGCAGAGACGAGGCCGTGTTCTTCGAAGTCAAGGCCATTGATCTCTTCTTCACGGGTGACGCGAAGACCATTCGTGGCTTTGATGATACGGAATACAATGTTTATCGCAACGAATACGTAGAGGGCTACAACGACAACGCCGAGGACCTGGATCATGAGGAAATGCGGATTTCCTGTGTAGAGAAGGCCGTCTTTGACAGAGAAGAAGCCAGTCAGGATGGTGCCGAGTGCGCCGCACACGCCGTGAGCGGAGATGGCGCCGACTGGATCATCGATCTTCATCTTCTGATCGACGAATTCGACTGCATAGACGATCGCGATGCCGGCGATGACGCCGATCCAGAAGGAACCGGCCACGGAAACGACATCCGTGCCTGCGGTGATGGCTACGAGACCGGCAAGACCGCCGTTCAGTGTCATAGAAACATCCGGTTTGCCATATTTCACCCAGGTGAGAAGCATGGTGGTGACAGCACCGGCAGCGGCTGCCATATTCGTGGTGACCATGATGCTGCCGACGGAGAGGATCGTATCATCGCCGGTCATGGAAACAGTGGAGCCGCCATTGAATCCGAACCAGCCCATCCACAGGATGAACATGCCAAGGCAGGCAAGAGTAATGGAGTGACCGGGGATCGCATTGACGCTGCCATCCTTGTTGTACTTGCCAATTCTTGGTCCAAGCAGAGATGCACCGACCAGAGCGCAGACGCCGCCGACCATGTGTACACAGGTGGATCCGGCGAAGTCATGGAAGCCGAGCTCGGAGAGCCAGCCGCCGCCCCAGATCCAGTGTCCGGAGATCGGATAGATCAGGAGAGAGATCAAAACGGAATAGATGCAGTAGGAGGAGAATTTCGTACGTTCTGCCATCGCGCCGGAGACGATTGTCGCAGAGGTCGCACAGAAGACGGTCTGGAAGAAGAGGTAGACCAGCGGGGGATAGCCTGCATCGCCGGTGTCATAGTGAGTGACGAAGAGATCCGGCGTGCCGATGATGCCGCCGATGTCTTCACCGAACATGAGACCGAAGCCCAGGATCCAGAAAACGATGGTACCAAGTGCAAAGTCCATGAAATTCTTCATGACGATGTTGCCTGCATTCTTTGCTCTCGTGAGCCCAGTCTCCACCATCGCAAATCCCGGCTGCATGAAGAATACCAGGATAGCCCCCAGCAGTGTCCATGTCGTATCCACAGAGGAGTACTTTCCCTCCGCATCCGCCGCCATGATCATGGTCGGCGTGCACAAGGCCGCCGCCAGGAGCGGCCATTTGGCTAAAATTTTTCTCATTTTTACCACACCCTTCTAAAAAAAGAAATAAGAATTTTCCCGTACATAGAGAAAGCCCGGACCTATGTCCGGGCTTCATTGTCCAAAAGAAAAAGTCTCGATGCCCCTGCATCAAGACCTCTTTGTCCTCTGTGTACTTGTCATTCATTGCTGAATATGCAGATATGATAACGCTAAGAGCCGCCGCCGTCAAGGGGGAAAATGGGAAAAGTTGTCAGAAAAGGAAAATGGGGCTAGCCCGTGGAGGTGTGCTGCGCCTTGACCACGAATGAAAACCTCGCTTGAACAAGAAATGCGAAATGAGTGACTTGTGACTTGTGACTTGTGACTGGTAGCTAGGGATTAGTGGCTAGGGATTAGAAGCAAGCGGTGATTGAAGTAGCGCAGTTGGCACGCTGACCGTTCTGCAAGAAGGATCTCTCGGCTACGCTCGAGATGACGATAGCGCGAAGCACTATCAAAATTCCGCGGCGCTTCATTATTTTATGCGCCGCACCACCATTTCGCATTTCTCATTTCTCATTCAAGCGAAGCTTTCAAACGGAATCAAAGGGCAGTACGCCCCATGGGCTAAGTTTGAAAGCATGGATGAGTAGCTAGGGATTGAGGATTGGGGATTAGGAGTGACTAGTGACTGGTGACTAGTGACTTGAATACCGCCTTCGGGCATCGCCTTATTTATACTCTGCGGCGAAGCCGCCACCTTCATTCCTCATTCCTAATTCCTCATTCCTCATTCCTTCCCCCCTGAAAATTTTTTCTTGACTTCCCATCCCCGAAAGTGTATAGTAGTTTCAACTTCATAAAGGCAGTGAAGAGAAGAGTACATGAAGGACGCTGGCAAAGAGAGCTCCACCTGGTGAGAAGGAGCGCAGACGAATCCATGGAAGATGGCCTCTGAGCCTGGCATGCTGAATGATGAAGCAGCCCGGGATCTCCCGATATAGAGACAAGGTATCAAGGCTATCGCCGGCGTACCTCATAAGGTGTCCCGAAGTGATTCGGACATAAAATTGGGTGGTAACACGAAGTATCTCGTCCCTTTCAGGGAGCGGGATTTTTTTATTGCCCCGCATTTCCTATCAAGGAGGAATTCACTATGAAACTGACAAAAGCAATCGCACTGTCCCTCGCAGCCCTCATCGCTGCAGGCGCTATCGCCGGCTGCGGCGACCAGAAGAAAGAAGCCAAAGCACCGGCTGACAAGAAAGAGATCACCGTCGGCATCACCTCCGGCTATTCGGAACAGGTCATGGAGTTCGTCGCAAAGAAAGCAGAAAAAGAAGGACTCAAGGTGAACCTCAAGGCCTTCGGTGACTATGTCACTCCGGATGCAGCCCTCGCTGCCGGCGAGATCGACCTGAACTCCTACCAGCACGGCCCGTACCTCGAAGCCTACAATGAAAAGAACGGCACGAAGCTGATCTCCATCGGCAATACCTATCTTGCTCCGCTGCGCATCTACTCCAACAAATACAAAGACCTGAAGGATGTGCCGGACGGTGCCAGGGTCTCCATCCCGAACGACCCGTCCAACGGCGGCCGTGCGCTCCTCCTGCTCGATAAACAAGGTCTCCTCAAGCTGAAGGAAGGCACCGATCCGACCAAGGCTGTCGTCGGTGATATCGCAGAAAACCCGAAGCACCTCGAGATCCTCGAACTCGAAGCGCCGCAGCTCCCGCGTTCTTTGGATGACGTAGCGATCTCTGTCATCAATGCCGGCTACGCAAAGGCTGCCAGCCTCGACACCAAGACCGCCCTCGCGACCGAAGACAATACCTCGCCTTATGTCAATATCATCGCAGCCCGCGATCAGGATAAAGAGAACCCGACCTACCAGAAATTCGTCAAGATCTTCCAGTCTGAGGATGTCAAGAAATACATCAATGACAACTTCAGCGACGGCCTCGTTCCGGCCTTCTGATAGCCGCTGGCTATGCGCCATGAAAGGCCCATCGGAGCATCTTCCCAAAAATGGAAATGCCCCGACGGGCCTTTTGTGTGCCTGAGTGGAAGGAGGGACTAGGGACTAGTAGCTAGGGATTAGTGGCTAGGGATTGGTGGCGCAGGGAGACTAGGAGACATTAGACATTAGACATCTGCCCGCTCGCCTTCGGGCATCGCCCTATTTATATTGCGGCGAAGCCGCCACTACAAGTTTGAAAGCAGGGATGAGGGATGAGTGGCTAGGGATTAGGAGCCTGGAGTGACTAGTGACTAGTGACTGATAGCTGGGGATTAGTATCTAGGGATTAGGGGTGCAAAGTAACTGGTGACTAAAATGCCACCTTCGGGCATCGCCCTATTTATACTCTGCGGCGCTTCTGATTTTTATGCGCCGCACCACCACTCCTCACTCCTCACTCCTCACTCCTAACTCCTAACTTCTAACTAGAGAGCAAAGCTTTCATCCACAATCAAGAGGCACCACGCCCTAAGGGCTAACCCTGAACCCTGAACCCTGAAGTTTGAAAGCAGGGATGCGTGGCTAGGGATTAGGGGTGCCGAGCGACTGGTGACTAGTGACTTGAATACTACTTTCGAGCATCACCCTATATATACTTGCGGCGAAGCCGCCACCTTCATTCCTAATTCCTCATTCCTAATTCCTCATTCAAACGAGGCTTTCATTCACAATCAAGGGGGCGGCACGCCACAGGCTACCTTCATTCCTCATTTTTCATTCACACACGCTCCCCTTTCCTTTATAATAGATGTAAGTACTAAAAGGAAAGGGGATCTTTTTATGTTACGCATTGCAACGGTCGACGACAATCCGGCTGACCTCAAAGAGATCCGGATGTGCCTCTCACATTATTTTCAGAAAAGGTCAGGACAGACGCCCATCGACTACACCATCTCAGCCTACACCAGCGGCCCATCCTTTTTGGAAAATTTTGAAAAAGGCGACTACGACCTCATCCTCCTTGACATCTACATGCCCCGCATGACCGGTATGCAGGTAGCCGAAGAGATCCGCGCCATCGATGAGGACGCATGGATCATCTTCCTCACCACCAGCCGCGACCACGCACTCGAAAGCTACAACGTCTTCGCCTCCGGCTACGTGCTAAAGCCGCTCCTTGAAAATGCGCCGCAGCTCGAGACCCTTCTGACACGCCTCCTCCCGGAGGATGCGCTCGCCGCAAAGACGCTCACCGTAAAGCTCGCCGGCGGCGAATGCCTCTCCGTCCCCTACAGCCACATCCTCTACATGGACTGTCAGGGCAGCCGCGGTGCCATCCTCCACCTCGAAGACCGCACCCTTGCCTCGCAGAACAGCTACCAGGAGCTGGCAGACATTCTCCTTACCGATGAGCGCTTCCTCGAGACCTACCATCGCATCATTCTCAATATGAATGCCGTCACCGCCATGAAGGAGGATACCTTCCTATTGAAAGGAGATCTGACTCTCCCTATCAGCCGCCGGAAAAAGAAAGAAGTCAAGCAGCAGTACATGCAGTTTCTGCTGTCGAGATAGAGCTAGTGACTGGTGACTGGTGACTAGGGATTAGTGGTGCCGAGTGACTGGGGACTAGTGACTGGGAGACAGGGAGACACCCGTCCCCCTGTCATCCCGAGCGCAGCCGAGGGATCTTTGTTGCACAGCGATTAGTATCCCTCCTGCCCCTGCACGGAAAAACGCCTTCGTGCTGCGTTTTTAGGTTTTCAAGCTCTCACCGCTCATCGGTCTGCAAGGAAGATTTCTCGGCAACGCTTTCAATGACGATACGCTTGGAACGCAGCCCATCCTATTCACGGCGAAGCCGCCACCACAAGCTTGAAAACAGGGATGCGTGGCTAGGGATTAGAGATTAGGAGTGCCGAGTGACTGGTGACTGAAATGCCATCTTCGGGCATCGCCCCATATATATTCGCGGCGAAGCCGCCACCTTCACTCCTAATTCCTCATTTCTAATTTCTCATTCGAGCGAGGCTTTCCATCGCGATCAAGAGGCAGCACGCCCCCCCGGAAAACGCCGGGCACTCATTTCATAAGGAGCAAACACATGACCGACATCCTTCTTCTGGTCTCTGCCATCGCCATCCTTCAGACGGGCGGAGCCTATGTACGCTATATGCCCTTTGCGGGCATCATGGATGACAAGACGAAACGCCGCCTTTTTTACGCGGACTGTCTCGTCCTGCTCATCAATATGAGCTGGCAGACCCTCCTCACAAACCAGCTCGGCCTCAATGTCTTCACGTATAAGTGCTGTCTTGCACTCGGCTGGATCCCCTTCTTTCTCTCGATGCTTTTTATCTTCCCCAGCGCAAAAGCCGCGCAAATATTCATTCTAGGCATGCAGGGCATCTACCAGTTTGCTCTCCACGGCATATCGGGACTCTGTATACTATTCTGTTTCCCGAATATACCACCGGAGAACCTCCTGATCCCGCATCTCCTCATCTATGACTTCTTCCTTGCATTGACACTTCCCGGTGCCTACCGCCTCTTTTCCCCTATACTGCCCTCGAAGCGCTTCATGAATGAAAAATCTTACTCCTACTATATAGCCGCCATCCCGATGATCCTTGTCACAGCCGCCACACCAACCAGCCTTTTGGGCGAGCTTTGGTCTATCGATAAACTCTTTGTCTGGCTCATCCTCACCATTTTCTTCATCGCCTTCGACCGCTACATCATTCTGGAAAAGAAAGACTTCGAGAATTTGACGAATATCCAGAGTGCAAACCACCTGATGGAGAAATCCATTTCCTTCCTCCAGTCCTATGCCCAGATCCTGCAGGATAACGGGAAAGAAATGTCCCTCTTCCGGCACGACCTGCGCCACCGGATCCTTGCACTCCACGGACTCCTGCAGCAAGGGCAGACAAAGGAAGCCCTTGCCCTTTTGGAAAGCTCTCACGAAGACTTAGAGCGCACCGCCACCCACCCCTACTGCCTGAATCCGATCATCAATGCCATCATCTCTATCTATTTCGAAAAAGCGAAAGAACTCTCCGTCCGCACCAGCCACAAGATCTCCTTCCCGCAGAGCCTTCCCTCCATCGAAAGCCCGCTCGCCTACGTACTTGCGAACCTTCTCGAAAATGCCATCCAAGCCTCCGCTACCATGCCCAAAGAGAAACGCACCGTCGACCTCACGCTCCTTATGAAAGGAAATCAGATCGCACTCTCCGTCGTGAACCCATACGACACGCCCATCTGCTTTGATGAGAATGGCTACCCCAAGGCAGACAAGGAAGGCCATGGCTTCGGCATGGTCTCCATCGCCCGCTTCCTAGATGCCCACAACGCCTATAAAAATTTCACGCAGGAGGACGGTATAGTACGCTTCGAAGCGTACTTCACCGTGGAAGATGAGTGACTGGGGACTGGTGACTGGTGACTGGTAGCTAGGGACTAGGGATTAGGGATTAGGGATTAGAAATCCGATTTACCGTTTATTTACATTCGAGGAGTAAAATAAAGAAAATAGCAAGAGCTGGAAAGCAGCACCATCTGCGCTAAGGCCTCTCTCGTATCGTCATTCCGAGCGAAGTCGAGGAATCTTTTTCGTTCGCGGTAAAATAATTCATGTGAACGAAGGAATAACGGGAAACTTGTCATCCCAATTCAAATTCGCTCCGCGAATTTTGCGATACTGCACATCGCCCAACCTCCGCCCTTCGGGCACCTCCTTCCAGAGGAAGGAGGCTGTGTTCTTTGTTCTTTCTAAAAAATTCGGCGCGCAGCGCCGCCCCTTCCCCATTGAACCCTCAGAACCTATAGAACCTTCAGAACCCATTGCACCCCACTAGAAAGGAGCCTCATCATGATCCGTCTTCTCTTTATCTCGCACACAGGAAATAATGAACCGCCGATGGCTCAATGCATCATGGACCACCTCATTCAGAAGGCCGGTCTGACAGACTCACTCTCCGTCTCTGCCGCCTCATTTGCCAAAGAAGGCGCCCCCCTTTCCAAGGCGGCGCAAGAAACGCTCTCTGCCCACGGCATCCCCTATACGATGAAAAAGACCTTCCCCATCGCCTGGAAGACCTATGATGACTACGACTTCATCCTCCTCATGAATGATAAGAACAATCCCGACATCTTCAATACCATGGGCGGCGATGTCGATGAGAAGATCCATCTCCTCTCCGAATACGCCGGAAAAGAAGCCGATATCCCGAACCCGCACAAGGGCGCTGCCTTCGAAGACGCGTATGCGCAGGAAGAAAAAGCCTGCGAGGGGCTTTTGAAGAAGCTCGAAGCATGGATACGGTGAGGAGAAAGAGCCCGTCCCCTTTCCCCATAAGATCCATTCCCCCTTTTTACTTTGCTTTCATTTGGTTCAGGGTTGAGGGCTCTCGTGGCGGCTTCGCCGCAACTATACCTATGACGATACACGCAGCCCCTTTTTCTCCCTCCTTCCTTTGGAAGGAGGTGCCCCAAAGAGGCGGAGGTTGGCCGCGTGTAACGGTACTCCCACATTCGGGAAAGCCAACCCCGCCTCGCTTCGCTCGTCTGCCCCTTCCAGAGGAAGGGGCGCGAATGATTTTTAAGGAAACACGGATTCAATCGTTGCCATTCGCGGTCAGGGACTCGCGCTCCCCCACATATGCCGCGCACTTTTCCGCTTTCCTCATCTGTCTTTCATACCGCCTGTGCCCTATCCGCCCCTGCGGGACACCTTCCCCTCGAGGGGAAGGCTACGATACGAGAATCCCCTCTGCTAAAAAAGGTGGCACACCACCCTTGTGAACCTATCCGCTCCCCAAGTACCGTCATCCCGAGCGCAGCCGAGGGATCTTTATTGCACTGCCGCCATATGCACACATGCGCCCTCACTCAAACGACACCTTGGTGCTTCCTTTTTCGCCTTTCCCTCACCCACGGTTTACCGGTCTGCAAGAAAGATCCCTCCACTTCGGTCGGGATGACGTTTAAGGGAAACGGGTAATCTCACATAGTCTTTCACACCGCTTCGTGGATCCATCCTGCGCCTTTGGCGCGCCCCTTCTCTAAAC
>ERZ1034730.444-NODE-444-length-14890-cov-13.427840_pt1 | contig 14890 bp, 17 predicted proteins | sample MGYA00520650_ERZ1034730 | MGnify/ENA primary metagenome ERZ1034730 (study PRJEB33766, sample SAMN09781702) | gut metagenome | biome: gut microbiome | host: Homo sapiens | place: Madagascar | study: EMG produced TPA metagenomics assembly of the PRJNA485056 data... | reverse complement strand
CTTTAACCAAGTCTCTAAAACATGCTCTTTATTTCTTGTTTTGATGTCTTTACTTTTAGAATTTTGCAGTTCATAATTAAGTTGTTAATTGATTTTATTTTGTTATGTCAATTGTAACCCTAAGCTTCAAGGTCAAAGCTCCCAACCAGCGCCTCATTTCCGAGAATCATGTCTGCGCTGGATTTCAAAAAATCTACGGTTGTACAACTGTAGGTTTCAACCGAGCTAAGAAATAGCATCGGATAGGAACACATGTTTCCTGTTACGGTCTTTCTGCGCTCATTTTGTCAGTTGACAAACACTATCTTGTCAATTGACGTGCATGGTGTTTGTCCTCGTGGTGGAGGATGCCATGGAAATTGCAATTATTTTAATTCTTGCGACATTTGTCGCTTTAGTTTGCTTCTTTGCTAAAGGCGAAGAAGTTACCATACCTTCTGAGTCCACTAGTAGGGCTAGGGTATATAAACTTTCTCAGGCTAAGCCTGAGCTGTCACATGACCAATTATTATTGGCACGTGATAGATTATGTGCAAAAAACCACATTCGTGGTTTTGAAGTCTTAAAATACGAAGCTGTCTTAACCAAGACATCTTCTGGATGGATTACCACTATCCAAAGACGTCATGTTTAATTTAAAGTTCATCAGCACCTTGTGTGTTGATGGACTTTCCTTAAGCAACTCAACGTGTAAGCTGTTATTTCAACTGTTTATAGGTTGACTTGTTTAAGTTAAAAGATTTCTTATTTCTTTATAAGAAATGTCCGTACCAGCTGACATAAATCAACACTGGCTTAATTAAACCTCCTCAGATGTTTTATTACTTCTGAGAGAGATGTGACTGATGTTGGTATATCCGTATATCAACTAGGTCTTATTTGTTTCCGTAAGGGGAATGCATTGTTTCCCTTCGGAAGCAATGTTTTCTCCTTACAAGGAGAAAATTATGTATAAATCTTTAGAAGAAGTTCGTGAAGACTTTACTTGTTTCGAGGAATATCCTCGTGACAAGTACAACAGCATCTTCCTTAGCGAGTATTTAAAAGAGTTAGTCAGAAATGACATAACCTTTAAACTCGTTAAGACAGAAGACAAGTACATTGTCCTTTTGAAGGATGAGTTGCATCTTCATTAAATTATTCTTAATTCCACTGCGGAGTTCATGTGCTCCGCAGTGGACATATAGCTCCGCTTATTTTTTTTAGGAGGAGCTTGTGAACAATAATAAAAGCTACGACTTTTTTCTTTTAAAGCAAGAAAACTTGCGTTTAAAAGAAGAAAATTCTAGACTTAAGCATGGTCTAGAAGATAAAAGAGCATTATATATCAGCGCATTTGCTGTTATATTAGCAGCTCTTTTGGCTGTATGCGGTTATACAGGACTATACTTTTTCGATGTTTTTATGAGTGAGCATGTTAGTGTTGAAATATTAGGTTTTCAATACAGCTACACCTTCAAAACATTTGAAACAGAAGTACAGGAATTTGCAACATTTATTGCAACAATCTTTGTACTAGGTCTGACCGTATTAGCCTTATGGAGGAAGATATGATTATAATCAGTAGTGTAGCCGTGCTGACATTATTGTCAGTTTACGGCTTGTTACTGTACTTTGGTTTTAGTAAATAAAAACAAAGTACATTTAATCAATTCTTTTCACTCCCTTAGCTTAGTCTAGGGGAGTTTCATTTCTAACCACCTGAGAAGGTAAACACTATTTACCTTCTCAAGGTGCATAGTGTTTATCTTTTTTTATTTTGTTGCGGCTAAGCCGCTTAAGGAAAAACACTATGACAACAAATTCCAACAACCTAAAGGCTGTTTACACCTCATTATTCCAAGATTTTCTAGATCTTGGTGTTAAAAAGGAGGACTTGGCTGCCTCCAAAGGCAAGTTAACTCGTTCAGCTGAAAAGCCGAACGAAACTCAGGCTTTTGCTTTATGGAAAGTTACTGATCCAGTCACTGGTGAAGTAACTGCCCTAAAGCAGTTACTACCTTTTAATCTTGCATTGGCACTAGCCCTTAAAAAGGTTGGTGCTGATATTGAGGTATCTAAAGAGATGCCTCGAAAGAAGGTTTGGGTAACAGTAACGGCTTGTGACGAGTACTCTCGCCACATTCCTGAGTTTAATCCAGCCTACCGACCTGCGCCGGTACACGCTAACAAGGTCATAGACCTTGTAATGCGCCGTAATGGCGTAGGTAACGGTCGTGGCTTTTATGGCTATGGTGAGGCAGGTACTGGTAAGACAACTATGTGCCTTTGGATGGCAAGTGTACTAGGTCAACCAGTGGTGCAGTTTAACTGCTCCGCAACAACGGAGATTGAGGACCTTTTCCTCAGACAGATTTCATTCAATGGAATCTGGAAAACCGTGGATTGTGCTCTTTTAACCGCTTGCAAAAGAGGTTATTGGGCACTGGTTGATGAGTTAGACCTTGCTCCTGCTAGCTTACCACCATCATTGAATGACCTAATCGAAGGTCATAGCTTCAGTGTTGCTGGCTTAAAAGAGCCTGTAAGAGCAAATGACCAGTTCAGGTTGTTTGCCTTCGGCAACACTGGTATCAACTGTAGTGAAAGAGGTAACTACAATGGTAGAAATATCATTGATGAGTCAACGCTTTCAAGATTTACAGTAGATAAATTTGATTCTCTTTCTGAGGATCAGGTGGCTAAGATGGTAAAAGCTGCATTTCCTGAAGTTAGTGAGGAATTTGCATCTATGACTTCAAAGTTTTTTGAAGGAGTGGAGAACCAGTTCATCTCTAACAACGTTCCAAGCGTAGTTAGCCCTAGAAACATTCTCGACTTTGTCGAGTTGTTCTTGGCAAACAAGGACGAGATGGCAGAGCCTCTCGTTTACGCTGTAAGCGTGAAGCTTCCAATCATCAATGATGATGACGAAGTAAGAGATGCTGTGCTCACAGAGCTTACAAGTCACTTCAAGACAATTTGTCCTGAATCAGATTTGAGACTCATGTGGGAAAGAAGAAACACCTTTGCATGTGATGCTAAAGCAGCAGAACAGAAGGGGGACATCTTCTCAGAGTTAGGTCTATAAACAAAATATGTCTTAGGACAAACATCATTGTCCTGAGACGTGGTGTTTGTCCTTTTTTTAGGAGAACACCATGAAATTAGAGTATCTAATCGCTGGTTTAGTTGCAGTTTTTTACTGTGGTTTTGTTTCAATCACCAAGGCAGATGCTGCCGAAGTGGATAACCCAACCCCAAAAGAGGTTGCAGAGGCTGTAGCTGACATGCTACAGGATGCTTCAGATGAGGAGTACGAACAATTTATGGTTTGGACTTGCCAATATGCTGAAGCTTTACTACCTGTAAAGCACAAGGCTAAGACCAAGTTGGATAAGATTTAATTAATTTATTTGCATCTGATTGATGTGTCAGATGCAGTCCCTAAGGACAGCACTAAGTCCTTAGGGGCGTAGTGTTTGTCCTTTTTTTTAAACAAGGAAGAATTATGAACACTACAACAGATGTAGCTCGTAACCGAGCACTTTTTTTGGATTCAATTTTACGTAGCCTGAATAAGGCTACGGTCAAAGATGCAGTTGAGGTAACTCTTAACTGCTCCATAAAAGATTTCAAGGCCTTAAAGGCTTTGAAAGCCGAAAAAAACTTTGTTACGAGCCGAGGAGCTCAGTTACGATGTGTTAGCGAATCAGCCAACACCATTGTTACGGTAAACGTAACAAGGGGGTAACATGAGCTCCTTCTTTAGAGTTGTCCCAGAGTTAGAGCAGGGCACTTCTGAATGGTTAGAGTTTCGCAAGAAACATATAACCGGCACAGAGGTTGCCCACCTCTGGAGTGGTCAGATAAAGTTCGAGCAACTCAGAGATGAGAAGCTCGGCTTAGTAAGCAAACCTCAGTTAAATACTGAGCCTGTGCTTGAAGGTAAGTTCTTTGAACCCCTTATAAGAGCACACTTACTAACCACCCCTCTGGGTAAGAAATTATCACCATCAGGTGAGTGCCCAACCCCATGTCTTGAGGTTGTCAGTGAGCCATATTTTATGGTGTCTCTTGACGGCTTAACAGACATGGGAATACCTGTTGAAATAAAGAACAGTTATTCCAAGAGCAAAACTTCTTATAAAGATGTTCTTGAGAATGGTTCTTTCTCAAAGACAGGTAAGAACGCCGGCTACTATGCTCAAGTACAGTGGGAAATCTATTGTACTGACGCACCGTGTGCGGTGTTCTGTACCCACAAGAGCTTGGACGGAAAAACATTCTGTCCAGATAATTTTAAAACACAGATCATTAAACGTGATCCTGAAGTTATCAAGGAGCTTGTCGCTATTGCTCATGGATTTAAAGAGTTCATGGACACAGGTAAGTTGCCAGAGCTTAAAGTGGGTAAAAGGGCAATTACACCTGCACCTCAGGAAGAGGTTGTACAGCTCGTTGAGTTGTACAAAACTCAAAACGAGGCTTATGAAGCTGCTAATGCTGCTTTAAAGCCTTTAAAAGAGCAGAGAGATGAAACAGCTAAGCTGTTAGTTGAACTGCTACCTGAGGGAGTTAATAAGCTGGAGACATCAGTCTGTTCAATCGTTCGAGAAGAACGTAAGGGCAGTATTGATGTTGAAGAGCTTTCAAGATACCTGGTCGAACATAAGCTGATGTCTGTAGAGCAGATAGATACATTCCGTAGGGATGCTTCTTATGCAAACAGAATAAGACTTAAGTAACTGGGTATTAACTGGAAGATTTTTATGATCTTCCAGTTGTTAGTGTTCCTGAAAACAGGATAGCTAACCTTTTTGAGCATTTACGAGTGTTCAGCAAGGTTAGTTATCTTTGTTTTTATTTTTTAATTCTTCAGCACATGCTGGAGAAGGAGCACTATATGAAAGCACCAGAATATAACGGCGTAATAACCGATGGTGATCAGGTTTATTTGGTAGGTGGTGCATACGGAAACTTCCGTGTTACCACCAATGATAAAAAAGAACTCGTTGTAGGCGAAGGTCTTCGCTTTCAGCGAGTAAGAAGAGTAACTGGTTATCTTACTGGCTCTTTAGAGCGTTTTAATAATGCTAAAAAAGCCGAAGTAAGTGACCGTGTTAAACATCTTTCTGTAGGAGGAATTTAATATGACTCCTACAGATTTAATATATTTAGGAAGATTGTTAGCTTCAGGTTACCTCTTCCTGTTCATAGAAACTTTTATTTTTATGTGTGGCGTACTTTGCTACCGAAAGTTTCTATAAAATTTAATCCCGTTTTGCGGAGTTTATGCTCCGCAAGGGACATATAGCTCCGCTTATTTTTTTTAGGAAGGAGCTTATGAATAATAAAAACTACGAGTTTTTCCTTTTAAAGCAAGAAAACTTGCGATTAAAAGAGGAAAACTCTAAACTTAGAAAAGAAATTAAAAATCCCAAATCGCTGCTAGACAGTGCATTTGGAATTATGTTTTCAGCATTTCTTGCTGATATTACATTCAATTTCTTATTTTTCTTTAATGAGCTACTAGGCGAGAAAGTAGAAATAGAAGCTTCAGGGCTTCATTTATGCTATACAACCCAGTATCCAAGTACTCTATGGATTGAGTTTTCTATTATGTTAGCTTCAATTCCATGCCTTGGACTAATGCTCTATTTAATATGGAGGAAAAAGAAATGATTATTTTCTTTTCTATATGGGGAGGATTGACCTTAATAGGATCATTTGCTCTTCTATTCTATTTTGCTTTAAGCAAATAGGAAAAAGGAATGATCCTCCTTTATATTTTAGGAGGTGTAACCCTCCTTTCATTTTTGGGATTTATTTTTTACATTGCCTTTGGTAATTTTTAAAAATAATAGATCCAAGATTACAAAAAACACTCTATACATTGTCATAGAGTGGGGCGTTGTGAGTTACTAATGTACTGAAGATAGTACCAACTCTAACGTCTTTTCAATTTAATTACTTGTCTGCCTTAAAGGGCGAATACTTTTCGCCCTCAGGCGACAGGTGTTTGTCTTTTAAGGCTTTTTTATTTTTAGGAGTCTTAAAATGACTAATTCAATCGTAAACGCAGCTACTGCTGCAACTTCTACTGTTGTATCAACAACTGCTTCCACCTCAGCTTCAACTGAGGTAAAAGATCTTTTAAAAGAAGGTCTAAAAAAGACCGCAGAATTTGTTCTAGTTATTTCTGGCATTTCTTTGATGTCAGAAACTGTTACTCTTTCAGGAGTAACAGATCAGAGTAAATTCACAGGTAACATCAAAGATGATGTTGCTGGTTCACGAATTAAGGTAACCACTAAGGCTTCCTTGTTTAGTGAACCAATTGCAGTTCTGAAAGGAATAAAGAAGAAGGTTGAAGCTGTACTTAATAAGTACGGCATCAAAGCCGGCATTGACGGCGGCTTCTTTGTCCCTAAAGAAGCAGTTGTTTCTTGTCTTGAGGAATTAATTCCACTTCGTGAAGAGTTTAATAATAAGCTCGAAGAAATGGAAAAAGGATTCTCTGATTACACCTCAGCCGAACAGGCAAGATGTAATCAAATCGAGGATCTTGAGCTTCGTAAAGAAGCTCTGGGTAAAATTCCAACCTTTGAGAAATTTGCCTCAAAGTGCGGATTTAAACCAATCGTCCTCGATTGGGCACAGACCTCAGATGCTACAGTCAACACTTTCTTATCAGAAAGCAAGACTGAAAAGAGCACCTCTATTGTTGAAGATTACTTCAACAAGATTTTTGAGCCATTTGCCATAGTTAAATATGACTATGTCAATAACTTAAGAAATAAGGGCTCTGCTTATAAAGCAGATGAGGTAGGAAAGAAAAGGTCTTCTATTCGCAAAGCCTGTCAAAAGGCTTTAGATACCAAGTTCTGTATGGAACTTGTATTCAAAGACGAGCCTGAGAAGAGCTTGCTAGAAAAGGCATATAACATCATCGAGGTGGTAAATCAGCGTTTTGCTGGTACTGTCACTCAGATGGCAAAGCCTTCAGCAGGTTTAACCAAGGTGATGATAGATGTTTACAAGAACATCTTAGCTGCATTATGCAGTAGAGAGGCTTTTGAGGACTTTCTGTCAAAAGGCGGTGATGTTGAGACCATCTTAGGTGGTTTTGACATCGCTCAGGCAAAGCGTGGCGTTATCGAGACAGAGCTTGATTTTTCTTCTAAAGAAGAAAAGATGGCTTCAATCGACAACGCTATTGCAGAGCTTGAAGCTCTTTGTGAACAGAGCAGTGGTAAGCAACAGGGACAGGATAAAAAGCAGGAAGCAATTCCTGAAGTAGAGCCTGTAGCAGAAGTTACTTCTACAGAAAAGAATACAGTTACTACAGAGAATAACTCAGTTGAGTTAGAACCTGTAGCTTCAGCTGAAGAAACTGAAATCGCAACTGCTGAGGTTGTTGAAGAGGTTCCTGAGATTGAAGAAACTGTACAAGAAGAACAATCTTCTACTGAAGAAGCAGAAATCACAGCTGATCCTGTATCAACTGAAGAAACTGCTGAACCAGTAGAGGAAGTAATTCTTCCTGTTTCAGAACCTGAGGTTACTGAAGAAGTTAAGGCTTCTGAAGAACCTACAATAACCATTGATCCTTCATCAATGGATGTAGAAGACTTTTATAAGTCTTTAGGTCTGTAACAGACGTAAGAGCCGAGTAATCGGCTCTATAAATTAAACTCTTACGGAGTGTATGCTCCGTGAGGGTATATCTCCGTAATTTTTTATGGAGATAAATTTTAATTTAACTCCTCGGCAATAGCTGGGGAGTTCCTTTTTATAAAGTCCGAAAGGATCAACACTACGATCCTTTCGAGGCTCATAGTGTTGATCTTTTTTTATTTTTTTGAGGTCTAAGACCTCTAGGAGAAACACTATGAATATTAAATCTATCGAAGATGCTAAGACTGAGTTACGTAAGGGCTTCGCTCTTATGCGACAAGTTTTATCAGCTTTCTGTCCAAAAGACAGAGAACTGAAGCTTGTCGCTAAGCAGAATTACTCTGCTCCTGCGTCCACTGATTGTGTGGGGAGAATTTACATTAACCCCTTAATCGTGGCTCAGGTTGCAGAGCCTGCTAAGCGCCGCCAGGCGCTAGGTCTAATCCTGCATGAGTTAGGACATTGTTTTTATACAAGATTCAAACCACAGGACGATACCTACACCATGATGGTGGTATCACCTTGGCATGAACTCTTAAATAAGGTGTGTGCTGACTACGCTGCTTCACATGGCTTTGAGAAAAAGGAGGCCTATAAGGCCTACAAAGCCGTTAAGGCTTGTCTTGATGGAGAAATTCATCTTTTCTCAAATGCGATGGAAGACCCTCGCATTGAGCATTTAATGCAGCCTCATGCTGCAAATGCTCAAAAAATCTTGGGTCTGACACAGCAGGACTTTGTGCCAGTTGGCAAGGCGTTACCTTCAAAAGAAGATCTCTGCGAACGCAGTATATTAAACCTTATATCTATGTACTTTATGTACAAGATTCAAGAGTCTTTAAATTATAAAGGACTTGTTAATTATACTGGGATGATTAAGCGTTTCGCTGAAGCCTTGAAGGAAAAGGGGATATGTATACACCCTTCAACAATGAAGAACATCTTAAATAGTGTATCTTCAGAGATTGAAGATGATATTGAATATCATAAAAAATGTATACGATTTCTTAAAAACTTCGAGGATGAAATTCTGAATGAGTACTTTAAGCAGTTTGTCGAATTGCTTAATACTCCTGAAGAAGACAATGAAAGCAGCGAAAGCTCTTCATCTGATGAGAAATCAGATGAGAGTAATGGTGATAGCTCTAATTCATCTTCAAATTCTGACTCATCCGATGAGGATGATGAAGAAAATGAAGATGAAAAATCTGAGTCTCAATCTGGTTCATCAGATAATGATAAACAGGATGGTGACAAAGATAAGTCTGAGTCTAAATCAAATTCATCAGCCGATGAAGGAGAACAGGACAAAGATGGAGAAAACAAGGAAGAAGCTAACAGTTCAAAATCAGATGACAGCTCAGATGAACAGTCTGAGTCTTCAAATGAAAAGAAGAATTGTGAAGCTTCTAATTCTTGTTCTACAGAGCAATCATCAGTTTCAGAGAAAGGTAACACTGAGCAAATCAAGTCAATCTCAGATGAGATCGAGGCGATGGAATCTCAATGTTCACAAGAGCTAAAGGATGAATTTGAACAGTTGTGTTCAAATAAGCCTGTTGAGATTGTGAAGAGTGAAAAACACTCTGTTCGCAAGAACAACGCTCTTCAGTTACCTGAGGACATCAAAGAAAAATCTTCATATTGGGTGGGTAACCCAAATGAAGTAAATAACCGTAAGAAGTTTCATACAAAAGAAGAGTGGGAAGAAATTTTTGCCAAGTACGCTAAATCATCAGCTGGTTTAGTTGGAAAGGTTAAAAAAGAACTTCTTGCTTATACAAGACGTCAGTCCTGTTCTTTTGGAAGAAACGGAAAGCGTTTAGCCAACACCAAGATTGCCAAGGTTGCACAGGGGATTTATACAAAAAATCCTTTTGTAACTAAAGGTAAATCAGAGTGTTTGGATACACACATTACAGTACTTTTTGATGTATCTGGCTCGATGGATTACAAAGCAGAACGTACTGCATTGGAAAAGACTGCTGCATTATTTGCAGCTACTCTTGGACGAATGGAGTCTGAGCACCTTGTAACCAGTATGTACAGCTATAGCAATCATTGCTACCAAATTAAAAAACCACGTCAGCGTGTTACTGCACAGCTTTATGCTGACAGATACGTTACTGAGTGGTATGGTAACAACGATTGGCAAACTATAGCCAATGCATACGAAGAGCAGATGGCTTACAGAAAACAGCGCCGTATCATCATCTGTGTAACAGATGGTGGCTGGAGCAGTGATTCTGAAGCTCCTAAACTCTGGAACCTGCTTGAAGAGGCTGGTACCGAAATGTATGGTGTAATGATAGGTAACTGCTACTGGGAGAACTGCCCTAATTGGACAGCTGCTTTTAGAGCAGAAGAGCCTTCACAATTAGAGGATATATTACAAAATCTTTTTGTGAAAGTATTACATCAGAACAAGGTAGCCAACCGCCGACTGGCAAGTTAGCACGTTCTCCCCAGCTTACTGGGGAGTTAGATTTTAATAAGAATCATAATTTCTCTTACAAAAGAAAACGAGAAATTATAAAAAAGAATAGTAACAACTTAGTTACTATTACCCACCAAACCTGTAAAGGTAAACACTTACCTTTACGGCATAGTGTTTACCTTAATAAATTTAGGAGAACACTATGAAATCCCGAAGTGAATTTCTTGATCGTTATCGCCTTGCCGGCGATGAGGTTACACTTTGCGAATTAGCTCGCAAACATAATCTTAATCTTGCCTTTTGCTCTTTTGAGCAGGTTGAAGGTAAGGATGACACCGTAAGGATGTTAACTGAGTTAACCACCTTACGTCCGAACGAAGAAAGCAAAGATGAAAGTTTGTCTTTCGAGTTTGAGTTCGGAAAAGAAATAGAAACCATCGTAGGCTGGCACTGCATAGAGCCAGCCTATGCTGATTATCTTGTTGACTATCTAGATTACATTGGATGGTCAGACTCCACTCCATTCAAAAAATGGGTCAAAGGATTTGCTCAAACTCTTAAAGAGCAGTTCCTAGTTGATAACTGGGAAGTTGCTCAAAAAGAGCCTGACGTCTTTCAAAGGATGTTTGAAAAACATATTCATTCCGTATGGCCAGAAGTCAAAGTAGATGTGAAAATCGAAAATGATATGGTTATATCGGTGAATATGGGCATCTTTGATCATGCCTTTGATATTAACGCAGATGCGCAGTATGTAGATGCTGTTGCAACTGTATTACGCAAAGGTCAGGATTTAAACGCCTGTGTTAAGGTAACTGCAAAGTTCCTCACAGGATTAAATCTTGAAGGACTGGACTGGGAGGTCCTTAAAGTCCTTGATAAACGTGACATTAAGGTTATCGCCTCAGTACACACTGGCGTACAGGAGTATGTCTCCTACGTAGACGTACGAGGTGATAAATTTTACTTACTGCACGATGGTTCTGCTGAAAGCTTTGTTAAAGCGTTCAGACAGGCATTTGGCAATATCAAGGCTTAAATAATCAAATACCTCTTACTTTATGTAAGGGGTATTCCTTAAACACCTGAGAAGGTAAACACTATTTACCTTCATAAGGTGCATAGTGTTTATCTTTTTATTTTGTGAGGCCATTGACCTCTAGGAGAACACTATGAACTTTTTAAATCAGCAACAGATTGTAGATCTTGTTAATCAAGATACTACAAGAAAGATCATGTTTCGACACGGAGACGATTTACGTTTCACTAATCGAGACGGAATGGTAGAAAGGGGTTCTAAGCGCAATCGTGAGTATTCTCTTTTTGATCTTTTTAAAGTGATCAAAAAGGGAAACTACATTGTTGAACTTGAGAATTTAGAAACCGATGAAAAACAGATTGTTTTTCACGGTTATACTAGCAACGATCTGTATTAAGATTTCAAATACCTTAAAGGGTAAAACATCTATTTACCCTGACAAGGTACATAGAGTTTTACTCTTTATTTTTTAAGGAGACTCTATGTCAATTGATCATTATCCACACATCATTCCTGATATAGGTGAGATGGATAAATTCTGGGAGTTCTTTGGACTTTGGGCAAAGAGATACGGATATGTACTTCGTTGTCTGAAAGAAGGCGCTGTAGGCGATAAACATTTTACTGACTATGAACTACGTTCTAGACGAGGAAAAGTTTATGTTTCAAGTACCTTTTACTGGGGAGAAAGAACCTTCTTAACTGATTTAAGTACCTTCGGTGCGTGGACATCTGAATATGCAGATGCTTCATTGATTGATGATGTCATCGGTCAAGTTGGAGAATTCCGATTAGGAACTGTCCCAAAGCAATTAGGTTGCTTTGTAGATAAGTTGCACTCTATGCTGTATCAATATGATTTCTACAATCATGAAGAAATAGCATATACGCATGCTGCAAAGCTACTCTTGCTAAAACTACCTAAGGAAATGCAAGCTTCGGCTTGCTTTAAATGCATAGGTAAGAGAAGTTTCGGAACCTCGTACGCAAAAGAGCTGCGAGAAAAAATCCGTAAGGGAAATGAGGCTGAATGGGTAAGACCATATTCTAAGTTACTCAATAATTTCTTCTGTCCTGGATTAAGTGACAGGATCTTATCTGTTTTAGATAAGAACAATATAGAAATTGTTGAAGTCAGCTCTCTAGACGTAATGTCAGATGTCTTTGCCAAGATTAGAGAACGAGGCAGAGACTTTATTCGAGAGCCTGATGAGTTTGAATGTTGTTATTACAAACTCTCTGTTCCAAATAAAGGAACTGATGAAATCTATTGCTTACCTTTTGATGACAAAATGTTTGCATGTGAGTTCAGAGAGAAATTTGGTTTCGTTAGTTAATTAAAAAATGTCCAATGGACAGACTTTATGTTTGTCCATTGGGCGCATAGAGTCTGTCTTTTTTATTAAGGAGACTTTATGAAATGTCTAAACCCAGACCTTATCAATGAAAGACGCTTCTGGCGTTTCTTTAACGATGAGGCTGAGAAGTACAATCTTGTTTTTCGACCTTATTCGGTAAAGGAAAACAAAAATGAAGGTTACAGCCTGCAAATTTACGATTTGTTAAATGCAGACGGTAAAGGCAAAAAACTGTATGAAAACTCCTTTTTCTTTGACAAAGAAATTGAAAAAGGAGGCGGAAGAGGCCTTTTCGGTTTGTACAGTTCGGGATTTAAAGACGTGTCTTTTATAGACAGCGTCATAAGCTCAATCGCCAATTTAGACAAAAAAGTCATTAAAGGCGATAAGGTACTTATCGAAAACCTTGAAAACTTAACAGGTTTTTTACAAGGTCTGTTATATAAGTATGGAGCTTATAACAAGGATCCTACTGTGTTTAAATACGTACTCGAACAATACGCCTCATTGACGTATTCGTTTCAGAGTAAAAGTAAAAGAGTGAATGTTACGGTAATTCCGTACGAAGAACAACACACGGTAAACGTGTGTCTGACTACGGAAGGAGAACCTTACTTTGAATGTAATGCTTCAGCAGAAAACATCGGCAATTCATTTTGCCGTGAATTTAGAAAAGCATTGCGTCAAGGGGAGATTGCTAAAAAATCACCTTTACGAAAACTCTTTGAACTGGCAAACAGTTATTACTGTCAGGGCATAAGCGATCGACTCTTAGATATTCTTGATAAGAATAATATCGAAATCATGGATATTTTAGGAGTTGAAAAAAAAGGTGATTTAATGGCTGTTTTACAGCTGCCTGATGAAGAAGCAAAGAAAGTGGTGTATATACCCAATGATGAAAAAAGCTTTGTATCTTCATTCAGAAAGGTATTTGGAAATATTCACTAACTAATTTAACCGCTCTGTCTAATTTTAGGCAGAGCAATTTTAAACAAGCCATTAAAGGCAGATATATGATGCCCTTAATGGTCACTCGTGTATCTGCCTTTAATGACTACACTCATTAAAGGAGAAAATCATGAGTGATGTATTTTTAGCCGCCAAAGGTCACTATGATGCACTGTTAAGAAATTTCTTTCCAGAGTGCATCGGTATGTTACAGGCTCGAGGCAGGCATGTACCTGATCCTTACCGTGCAGGATCAAAAGACGGAGCCCGTGTTGATAAAGACTTTAACAACTCCGGGAGACTTTACTTTAACAGTAATGTCTGGGGGCTCGACAGTTCTTGTGTTACCTTCTATCAGTTAATGATAGCTACAGGTAATGCGAAGAACCAGAGAGACTTCTTCGTCAAAGTTGGTAGCTTTTTAGGACTCCCTGAGTACGAAAAAGGCTACCATGAGTCCCGCAAGGAGCGCATGGAGCGAGAACTACGTGATCGCAAAATGCGTGAGGAGCAGGAAAGAATAGCTAAGGCAGAACTTGAAAAACGTTCTGCTGAAGCAGTTGCTAAAAACAAGGAAATGTTGAAAGATACAATTCCTTTATTTAGCAAAACTGGTGATATTAACCCAGATGCAGTTGAAGTTTGGAAATATTTTTTCAATCGTGGACTGGCTGGGTTAATCAATGTCAAACCATCGGCTTTACGTAATCTTCGCTGTGCTGTACAGCTGGAGTATTACTTAGGCAAAGGCAAGAAGAGTTTACATTTTGACTCTCTTGTTTGCCGTGTCCAGACAGAAAAGGACGAAGGAGTTCAACTCCATCGTACTTATCTAAAGGACGGTAAGAAGGCTGATGTTGAATGTCCTAAGAAGCTCACAGCTTCAGACGAACGCTTACAGTCTAAATGCAGATACATCAAGATTGGTGAACCTGTAGAAGGTGTTGTAGGTATCGCTGAAGGTGTTGAGACAGCATTATCTGTATATTTAGCTACAGGTCTTGGCTGCTACTGCTGTGTCTGTGCACAGAACATGAAAAACTTTGTGTTGCCTGAAGGCTGTCACACTGTTGCAGTGTTTGCTGACAAAGACAAGAGCAAGACAGGTGAGATTGCTGCAAGAGAGCTTGTTGCAAAGTTCAAAGAGCAGCGTAATGCGGATGCTTTTGTAGTACTTCCAAAGCAACCAATTCCAGAAGGTGCTAAAGGCATTGATTGGAACGACGTGTTACAGATGTACGGTGCACAAGCATTTCCAACAATAAAGACAATCATGACATTTGTTAGAAACAGACAATCTAAATTAAATTCTTCTGCCAGAAGATAGATTGAAAGTTTCTAACAAGCCGGTCGAAGCCCATTACCAAGTAAAATTGGTGGTGGGCTTTATTTTTTTATGAAGAGATTTTTTTGAATTTTAACCTCCATCTGTCACCAGATATTTAG
>ERZ1034730.442-NODE-442-length-14980-cov-15.132194_pt1 | contig 14980 bp, 8 predicted proteins | sample MGYA00520650_ERZ1034730 | MGnify/ENA primary metagenome ERZ1034730 (study PRJEB33766, sample SAMN09781702) | gut metagenome | biome: gut microbiome | host: Homo sapiens | place: Madagascar | study: EMG produced TPA metagenomics assembly of the PRJNA485056 data set... | reverse complement strand
ACCCTGAACCCTGAACCTTCCCCCTCAAAGAGCCCCGACGAAAGTCGGGTGCTCTTTTTGATTTTCCTATGCTATAATAGAAGCCATGGAACAGAAAAAATTATCACAGAAGAAAACCGTGTCCTTCATCACACTTGGCTGCAAGGTGAACCAGTATGACAGTGACGCGATGCGTACCCTTTTCGTCCGGAACGGGTACAGCCCGGCAGAGGGCGATGACGCGGATGTCTATGTCATCAATACCTGCTCTGTCACCAGCGTCGGTGACAGAAAATCTCGCCAGATGGTGCGCCGCATCCGCCGCGCGCATCCGGATGCCATCATTGCCGTCGCAGGCTGCTATGCCCAGCTTGCGCCGGAGGTCTTCGAGAAGATGGGGGATGTCGATGTCATCGTCGGCCACCAGAATCGCACGCATATCGTCGAGTATGTGGAGAAAGCGAGAACGGCGGAGCAGCCGCTGAACGAAGTCGTGGACATCATGAAGGTGAAGGATTTCGAAAATATGGAGGTCGACCCGGAAGGAGAGGTCAAGACCCGCGCCTTCATCAAAGTGCAGGAAGGCTGCGACAATTACTGCACCTTCTGCATCATCCCCTATGCGCGAGGCAAGCTGAAGTCCAGAAAGCAGGAGGATGCCGTTTCCGAGATCCGGAAACTCGTCGCTCGCGGCTATCGTGAAGTCGTGCTGACAGGCATCCATCTTGGCAACTATGGCAAGGATCTCCATGACGGGACGTCCCTTTCCAGCCTTGTCTCCGAGCTCGTCAAGATTCCGGAGCTTCTCCGCATCCGCTTAGGCTCTATCGAGTCCGTCGAGCTTTCGGAAGAGCTGATCCGGATCATCCAGAATGAGCCGAAGGTGTGCCGTCACCTCCATCTTCCCATCCAGTCAGGCTCCGACAGCGTGCTGAAGGGGATGAACCGCCATTACCGCCTTGCCAAGTACAAGGCACTGATCACCGAACTGCGCGATAAGATCCCGGGCCTTGCTCTGACGACAGATCTCATCGTCGGCTTCCCGGGAGAAACGGAAGAAAACTTCAAGGAAACACTGGAGACATTGAAAGAGATCCGCTTCTCCGGTATTCACGTATTCCCGTACTCCCAGCGCACCGGTACGCCGGCGGCGACCTATCCGGATCAGGTCTCGAATGAGGTGAAAAAAGAGCGAGTCCATCGCGTACAGGAACTGGAGAAAGGCATCGCGAAGGACTACCGCGATCAGTTCCTCGGCAAGGTCGTCCATGTCCTCGCCGAAGAGGTCAAGAACGGCTGGTACGAGGGTCTTACGGATGAATACATCCGCGTCACCATCCGTAGTGAAGGTGTAGAGCGGGGCATCATGTACCCGGTCCGCATCACCGCCATCACCGAAGAAGGAATGGTGGGGGAGATTGAAAATTAGGAATTAGGAATGAGGAATTAGGAATGAAGGTGGCGGCTTCGCCGCGAATATATGGGGCGATGCCCGAAAGTGGCATGCAAGTGACTGGGAGACATCAGACGTCTGAATTTGGCATACTGACCGTTCTGCAAGGAAGATCTTTCGGCTACGCCCCTCTGACGACGGTGCGAAGCGCTATCAATACTTCGCGGCGCTTCCATATTTTATGCGCCGCACCAACACTCCTCACTCCTAACTCCTAACTAGAGAGCGAGGCTTTCAAACGTAATCACGGGGTAGTACGCCCCACGGGCTAACCCCGAACCCCGAACCCTAATCTCATTTATTTAAGGAGGAAATACCATGTCTGACTGCATTTTCTGCAAGATCGCTGCCGGAGAAATCCCGAGCACCAAAGTTTACGAAGATGACAACTGGTTTGCATTCAAGGATATCGAGCCCTGCGCACCGGTCCATATCCTTGTCATTCCTAAAAAACATGTCGACAACATTCTGGCTTTCGACGAAGAGTACAACAAAAACTTCTCCGACTTCTTCCTTGTCGTGAAGAAGATCGCGGAAGAAGCCGGTCTGAAAGAAAATGGCTTCCGCCTCGTCATGAATACAGGCGAAAAAGCAGGACAGTCCGTCTTCCATTTCCACGCTCATATCATCGGCGGCAAAGAAATGGGCTGGCCGCCATTCCCTGAAAAATAATGAGGAATGAGGAATTAGGAATTAGAAATGAAGGTGGCGGCTTTGCCGCGAATATATATGGGGCGATGCCCGAAGGCTGGAGGATAGAAGTCAGATGTCAGATGTCTCCTAGTCTCTTGGTCTAATCCCTAATCCCTAGTCCCTAGTCACTTTTTTTTATAAAACAGATTGACAGAATGCCACTTGTACTTTATACTAATTAAGTGTGCAATAGCACCCCATCAGTCTTATTGGGAGGGAGGGATATAGATGTCTGAAATCAAAGTTCAAAAGGGCGAAACTCTTGAAAGTGCTCTTCGCAGATTTAAACGTTCCTGCCAAAAAGCCGGGGTTCTTTCTGAAGTAAGAAAACGTGAACATTATGAAAAGCCCAGCGTAAGACGTAAACTGAAATCTGAAGCCGCTAGAAAACGTAAGTTTAAATAATAGGTTGTAAGGTGATTAGTTTTGTCAATCAAAGAACAGCTCATGGCTGATATGAAAGCAGCTATGAAAGCGAAAGAAGAAGGAAAGCTTGCTCTGAACACGATCCGCATGGCTCGTGCTCACATCAGACAGGCTGAAATCGACAACGGACACGCGGACTTCAATGATGATCAGGTTCTTGCGGTTCTCCGGAAAGAAGTGAAGCAGAGGAAAGAAACTCTGTCTGAGATCGAGAGTTCCGGAAGAGAAGACCTGGTTGAACAGACCAAAGCGGAGATCGATGTACTTGAGAAATACCTGCCGGCAGAGATGACTCCGGAAGCCGTCGAAGCAGCAGTCAAGGAAATCGTCGATGCCATGGATCCTGGGCAGAAAAACATGGGCTCTGTGATGAAAGCTGTCATGGCGAAGCTTAAAGGACAGGCAGACGGAAAGCTGATCAATCAGATCGTCCGCAAACTGCTTGCTTAGGCGAAAGGCTTGACAAAGTAAGAAGCGTGGTGTATTCTTAATCCATAAGTTCATATGCTGCGTCAAAGATGACTCATTCCTACCGGGATGGGTCATTTTCTATTGATTCATATAGCTTATTTTCAATCTAAAAAATGGTGGAATTCAAGAAAGTCTATAGGAGGACTCAAATGAACAAAAACTTATTGTACTGCATCCCTGCTGGACAGTATGGCAAAGAAGGGGTACTTTCTTTACTGGCACAGCATCCGGAAATTCGGTTCGTCTCTCTGGTCGGAATCGATCTTGCAGGCAATGATACAGATGAACGCATCCCGATCGAGATCTTCATGAAGGACTACGAAGATTTCTTCGCTGGCAAAGCTGTCCAGACAGATGGTTCTTCTGTCGTGTTTATGAATATCGCCACACTGAACGATGCCCGCGTCGACATGGTCGCAGACAGCACCGTGAATTGGTATGTAGACTATAATGATGATAACGTAGATGAAGAAACCGGTCTTCCGATCGGCACGCTCCGTATTCCGAGCTTCCTCATCCACAATGGCAAATTCATTGATTCCCGTTCCATTCTGAAGCAGTCCTGCGAATATGTCGCTGATCGCCTGCGAAAGCTCTTGGTCGGTGCACAGGTCAAGGGAATGGAAAATTTCCCATTCTCTGAGATCCAGGACATCGTATTCACCACCGGCACAGAGCTGGAATTCTGGGTGAAGACACCGAGCGAGAAGGAGACCGTACAGCATCTTTCCATTTCCCAGCGCCTGCAGGAGCAGTACTGGCAGCGCATGCGCGGCAATGTCCGTACCGCTATGGAACAGGCGATCGAAGAACTCGATGCCCGCGGCATGCATGTAGAAATGGGACATAAAGAAGTCGGCGGGATCAAACCTAAGATCGATGATGACGGTCATATCTTCGATGTCTGTGAACAGCTTGAGCTCGACTGGCTCTTCTCGACAAACCCGCTGCAGGCGGCAGATAATGAACTGGAAGCCCGCATTGTGGTTCGTGAAGTATTCCGCAGAAACGGGCTCGATGTCTCCTTCCGTGCGAAACCGATCATCGGTGTCGCCGGCTCCGGGGAACACACCCATGTCGGCTTTGCTGCTCTTCTCAAAAATGGCAAGACCATCAATCTTCTGGCACCGGAAGATATGCAGGCGGATTTCCTCTCCACCATCGGCTATGGCTTCATCATGGGCATCCTCAACAACTACGAAGCAACGAATCCATTCGTTTCCTCGACCACCGATGCTTTCAACCGCCTGAAGCCCGGCTTCGAAGCGCCGGTCTGCATCGTTACCTCTCTGGGACATAAGCCGGAGCTGCCGTCTCGAAACAGATCCATCCTGATCGGGCTCATCCGTGATATCGGAAATCCGAAAGCCACCCGCTTCGAACTCCGTGCGCCGAACCCGTTTACCAATACCTATCTCTGCGTTTCCTGCCTGTACCTGACCGCTTTGGATGGCATCGAGTATGCACTCGCTTCCGGAAAAGGCCCAGAAGAACTTCTCGCCGAGCTTTCTAAGAAAGCCGGAGAAGAAGCCGGATACCTTGACAAGGATAGAGAATATCGCTGCGAAGACAACGTATTCGAAGACTATACGCAGGAAGAACGCGATGCTGTCTTCGGCAAGCCGCCGGCTACCGTCTGGGACAATGTCAAGATCATGAAAGCCAATCCGGACAAAGTCGCTGCGCTCACCAAGAGCGGTGCGATCTCTGAACAGATCGTAGACTCCTTTGTTGCATCCATCCTTTACCGCTGGAAGAATGAGCTGATCGATCGGATCATTCCAGGCACCGAACTGGCTGTCAGAGGATATAAGAAGCTCGATAACGACGATAAGATCGATGAAAAACGCTGGAAAGCCATCAAGGCGAAGCGTATCGAGCTCGCTAAGGATACAGAGGATGAGAAATGCCTCTGCACCCGCCTGAAGGAAGCTCTCGAGGCGAATGACTTCGATACCGCTTCCACGCTGCAGGTGGAAATGGCAAAGAAAGCAGAAGCACTGGAAAAAGAATATCGCGTCTATGCGCTGAACATTCTGGACTAGTCTATGCATGAGGGAGGGAAATTGGATCCCTCTCACTACAAACTATACATTCATCTGGCCGAAGATGACCTATTCTCTGGATACCCAGAGAGTAGGTCATTTTTTATTTTACAGGCAAACTCAAATAGGGGGGACAACCTGGATGAGACGTTTATGGAAAATGGAGTACTGCTACTCCACGCTGGGATTTCGCCAGCTGTGTAAAAGCATCTAGAGATTAGGGGTTGGAGGTTAGGAATCAGCGAACCTCCCCCATAGGCAAACAGCAATCAAAGACCAACAATCCACGACTATCAAGCAGGAGGAATTCAAAATGATCAACAACGACTTACTGTACTATATCCCGTTCGGTGAATTTGGCAAAGAAGGCGTCCTGGGACTCCTCAAGACCCATCCGGAAATCCGCTTCGTTTCTCTGGTCGGCATCGATCTGGCCGGCAATGACACCGATGAAAAGGTGCCGATCGAACTGTTCCTGAAAAACTACGATGATTTCTTTGCCGGCACAGCCGTACAGACCGACGGCTCCTCTGTCGTCCTGATGAACATCGCTACACTGAATGATGCCCGCGTCGACATGGTCGCAGATGCCAGCGTAAACTGGTATATAGACTACAATGAAGACAACCTGTACAGCAATGGCCGTCCGGTCGGCACGCTCCGCATCCCATGCTTCCTTCTGCACAATGGCAAATTCATCGATTCCCGTTCTATCCTGAAAGAATCCTGCGCTTTTGTCGCTGAGAAGCTGAAAGGGCTCCTCGCAAGCGGCAAGCCAGTCAAAGGCATGGAGGATCTGCCGGTCGATGAGATCGAGGATATCAAATTCACCATCGGTACGGAACTGGAATTCTGGGTCAAGACACCGAGCGAAACAGAAACGGTACAGCACCTGTCCATTTCTCAGAGACTGCAGGAACAGTACTGGCAGAGAATGCGCGGCAACGTCAGAACTGCGATGGAAGAAGCCATCGAAGAACTGGATGCTCGCGGCATGCATGTAGAAATGGGGCATAAAGAAGTCGGAGGGATCAAACCGAAGGTCGACGATCTGGGACATACCGTCGATGTCTGCGAACAGCTCGAACTTGACTGGCTCTTCTCTATGAATCCGCTGCAGGCGGCTGACAATGAACTCGAAGCCCGCATCATCATCCGTGAAGTCTTCCGCAAATACGGCCTCGATGTTTCCTTCCAGGCAAAACCGATCATCGGTGTTGCCGGCTCCGGCGAACATACCCATGTCGGCATCTGTGCATCTCTGAAGAATGGCAAGACCATCAATCTTCTGGCACCGAGCGATATGAAAGCCGACTTCCTCTCCACCATCGGCTATGGCTTCATCATGGGTATCCTGAAGAACTACGAAGCAACGAATCCATTCGTCTCCTCCACCACCGATGCCTTCAACCGTCTGAAACCAGGCTTCGAAGCACCGGTCTGCATCGTCACCTCCCTCGGCCACAATCCGGAAGTACCGTCCCGTAACAGAACCATCCTGATCGGTCTGGTCCGCGACATCGAAAGTCCGAAAGCCACCCGCTTTGAACTGCGCGCACCAAACCCGTTCACCAATACCTATCTCGCCGCCTCCTGCCTCTTCCTGACCGCACTGGATGGCATTACCTATGCGATCACCTCCGGCAAAGCACCGGCAGACCTCCTCGCAGAACTCTCCAAGAAACCGGGCGAAGCTGCTGACTATCTCGAAGCAGGTCGTGCCTATCGCTGCGAAGACAACGTATTCGAAGACTTCACCCAGGAAGAACGTGATGCTGCTTTCGGTAAGCCGCCGGCTACCGTATGGGAAAACATCAAGACCATGAAGGCAAACAAAGACAAAGTCGCTGTCATCACCGCCGGTGACAGCTTAAATCAGGTCATTGTAGACTCCTTCCTTGATTCCATCGAATACCGCTGGGAAAATGAACTCGTTGACCGCATCATCCCGGCTACAGAAGCACTCGTCAAGAGCTTCAAGAAGCTTTCCAGCGAAGATGAACTCGATGAAGAACGTTGGGAATCTATCGCAGCAAAGAAATATGAACTCATCAAAGATACCAAAGCCAGCAAGTCTATCGCGACCAAGCTCAAAGAAGCCCTGGAAGCCAAAGACTATGACACCGCGTCTGATCTCCAGATCGAACTCTCCAAGAAGTCCGAAGCACTGGAAAAAGAATACGCTGTCTATGCGCTGAACATTGTCGGCTGATAGAAAGTAACGAAAAACGCTATCCAAATATTTTCGGATAGCGTTTTTTGTTGGGCTTTAACAGGTTCAAAGGGTTCAGTGGGTTCAAAAGATGTGGTGCGGCGCATAACAATCAGAAGCGCCGCGATGCATAAATAATGGTGACGCCCGAAGGTGGTATTTGGTCACCAGTCACCAGTCACCAGTCACCAGTCACCAGTCACTAGTCACTAGTGACTAGTGACTGGTGACTGGTGACTGGTGACTGGTGACTGGTGACCAAATACCACCTTCGGGCGTCACCATTATTTATGCATCGCGGCGCTTCTGATTGTTATGCGCCGCACCACATCTTTTGAACCCACTGAACCCTTTGAACCTGTTAAAGCCCAACAAAAAACGCTATCCGAAAATATTTGGATAGCGTTTTTCGTTACTTTCTATCAGCCGACAATGTTCAGCGCATAGACAGCGTATTCTTTTTCCAGTGCTTCGGACTTCTTGGAGAGTTCGATCTGGAGATCAGACGCGGTGTCATAGTCTTTGGCTTCCAGGGCTTCTTTGAGCTTGGTCGCGATAGACTTGCTGGCTTTGGTATCTTTGATGAGTTCATATTTCTTTGCTGCGATAGATTCCCAACGTTCTTCATCGAGTTCATCTTCGCTGGAAAGCTTCTTGAAGCTCTTGACGAGTGCTTCTGTAGCCGGGATGATGCGGTCAACGAGTTCATTTTCCCAGCGGTATTCGATGGAATCAAGGAAGGAGTCTACAATGACCTGATTTAAGCTGTCACCGGCGGTGATGACAGCGACTTTGTCTTTGTTTGCCTTCATGGTCTTGATGTTTTCCCATACGGTAGCCGGCGGCTTACCGAAAGCAGCATCACGTTCTTCCTGGGTGAAGTCTTCGAATACGTTGTCTTCGCAGCGATAGGCACGACCTGCTTCGAGATAGTCAGCAGCTTCGCCCGGTTTCTTGGAGAGTTCTGCGAGGAGGTCTGCCGGTGCTTTGCCGGAGGTGATCGCATAGGTAATGCCATCCAGTGCGGTCAGGAAGAGGCAGGAGGCGGCGAGATAGGTATTGGTGAACGGGTTTGGTGCGCGCAGTTCAAAGCGGGTGGCTTTCGGACTTTCGATGTCGCGGACCAGACCGATCAGGATGGTTCTGTTACGGGACGGTACTTCCGGATTGTGGCCGAGGGAGGTGACGATGCAGACCGGTGCTTCGAAGCCTGGTTTCAGACGGTTGAAGGCATCGGTGGTGGAGGAGACGAATGGATTCGTTGCTTCGTAGTTCTTCAGGATACCCATGATGAAGCCATAGCCGATGGTGGAGAGGAAGTCGGCTTTCATATCGCTCGGTGCCAGAAGATTGATGGTCTTGCCATTCTTCAGAGATGCACAGATGCCGACATGGGTATGTTCGCCGGAGCCGGCAACACCGATGATCGGTTTTGCCTGGAAGGAAACATCGAGGCCGTATTTGCGGAAGACTTCACGGATGATGATGCGGGCTTCGAGTTCATTGTCAGCCGCCTGCAGCGGATTCATAGAGAAGAGCCAGTCAAGTTCGAGCTGTTCGCAGACATCGACGGTATGTCCCAGATCGTCGACCTTCGGTTTGATCCCTCCGACTTCTTTATGCCCCATTTCTACATGCATGCCGCGAGCATCCAGTTCTTCGATGGCTTCTTCCATCGCAGTTCTGACGTTGCCGCGCATTCTCTGCCAGTACTGTTCCTGCAGTCTCTGAGAAATGGACAGGTGCTGTACCGTTTCTGTTTCGCTCGGTGTCTTGACCCAGAATTCCAGTTCCGTACCGATGGTGAATTTGATATCCTCGATCTCATCGACCGGCAGATCCTCCATGCCTTTGACTGGCTTGCCGCTTGCGAGGAGCCCTTTCAGCTTCTCAGCGACAAAAGCGCAGGATTCTTTCAGGATAGAACGGGAATCGATGAATTTGCCATTGTGCAGAAGGAAGCATGGGATGCGGAGCGTGCCGACCGGACGGCCATTGCTGTACAGGTTGTCTTCATTGTAGTCTATATACCAGTTTACGCTGGCATCTGCGACCATGTCGACGCGGGCATCATTCAGTGTAGCGATGTTCATCAGGACGACAGAGGAGCCGTCGGTCTGTACGGCTGTGCCGGCAAAGAAATCATCGTAGTTTTTCAGGAACAGTTCGATCGGCACCTTTTCATCGGTGTCATTGCCGGCCAGATCGATGCCGACCAGAGAAACGAAGCGGATTTCCGGATGGGTCTTGAGGAGTCCCAGGACGCCTTCTTTGCCAAATTCACCGAACGGGATATAGTACAGTAAGTCGTTGTTGATCATTTTGAATTCCTCCTGCTTGATAGTCGTGGATTGTTGGTCTTTGATTGCTGTTTGCCTATGGGGGAGGTTCGCTGATTCCTAACCTCCAACCCCTAATCTCTAGATGCTTTTACACAGCTGGCGAAATCCCAGCGTGGAGTAGCAGTACTCCATTTTCCATAAACGTCTCATCCAGGTTGTCCCCCCTATTTGAGTTTGCCTGTAAAATAAAAAATGACCTACTCTCTGGGTATCCAGAGAATAGGTCATCTTCGGCCAGATGAATGTATAGTTTGTAGTGAGAGGGATCCAATTTCCCTCCCTCATGCATAGACTAGTCCAGAATGTTCAGCGCATAGACGCGATATTCTTTTTCCAGTGCTTCTGCTTTCTTTGCCATTTCCACCTGCAGCGTGGAAGCGGTATCGAAGTCATTCGCCTCGAGAGCTTCCTTCAGGCGGGTGCAGAGGCATTTCTCATCCTCTGTATCCTTAGCGAGCTCGATACGCTTCGCCTTGATGGCTTTCCAGCGTTTTTCATCGATCTTATCGTCGTTATCGAGCTTCTTATATCCTCTGACAGCCAGTTCGGTGCCTGGAATGATCCGATCGATCAGCTCATTCTTCCAGCGGTAAAGGATGGATGCAACAAAGGAGTCTACGATCTGTTCAGAGATCGCACCGCTCTTGGTGAGCGCAGCGACTTTGTCCGGATTGGCTTTCATGATCTTGACATTGTCCCAGACGGTAGCCGGCGGCTTGCCGAAGACAGCATCGCGTTCTTCCTGCGTATAGTCTTCGAATACGTTGTCTTCGCAGCGATATTCTCTATCCTTGTCAAGGTATCCGGCTTCTTCTCCGGCTTTCTTAGAAAGCTCGGCGAGAAGTTCTTCTGGGCCTTTTCCGGAAGCGAGTGCATACTCGATGCCATCCAAAGCGGTCAGGTACAGGCAGGAAACGCAGAGATAGGTATTGGTAAACGGGTTCGGCGCACGGAGTTCGAAGCGGGTGGCTTTCGGATTTCCGATATCACGGATGAGCCCGATCAGGATGGATCTGTTTCGAGACGGCAGCTCCGGCTTATGTCCCAGAGAGGTAACGATGCAGACCGGCGCTTCGAAGCCGGGCTTCAGGCGGTTGAAAGCATCGGTGGTCGAGGAAACGAATGGATTCGTTGCTTCGTAGTTGTTGAGGATGCCCATGATGAAGCCATAGCCGATGGTGGAGAGGAAATCCGCCTGCATATCTTCCGGTGCCAGAAGATTGATGGTCTTGCCATTTTTGAGAAGAGCAGCAAAGCCGACATGGGTGTGTTCCCCGGAGCCGGCGACACCGATGATCGGTTTCGCACGGAAGGAGACATCGAGCCCGTTTCTGCGGAATACTTCACGAACCACAATGCGGGCTTCCAGTTCATTATCTGCCGCCTGCAGCGGGTTTGTCGAGAAGAGCCAGTCGAGCTCAAGCTGTTCACAGACATCGAAGATATGACCGTCATCATCGATCTTAGGTTTGATCCCGCCGACTTCTTTATGTCCCATTTCTACATGCATGCCGCGGGCATCGAGTTCTTCGATCGCCTGTTCCATAGCGGTACGGACATTGCCGCGCATGCGCTGCCAGTACTGCTCCTGCAGGCGCTGGGAAATGGAAAGATGCTGTACGGTCTCCTTCTCGCTCGGTGTCTTCACCCAGAATTCCAGCTCTGTGCCGGTGGTGAATACGATGTCCTGGATCTCAGAGAATGGGAAATTTTCCATTCCCTTGACCTGTGCACCGACCAAGAGCTTTCGCAGGCGATCAGCGACATATTCGCAGGACTGCTTCAGAATGGAACGGGAATCAATGAATTTGCCATTGTGGATGAGGAAGCTCGGAATACGGAGCGTGCCGATCGGAAGACCGGTTTCTTCATCTACGTTATCATCATTATAGTCTACATACCAATTCACGGTGCTGTCTGCGACCATGTCGACGCGGGCATCGTTCAGTGTGGCGATATTCATAAACACGACAGAAGAACCATCTGTCTGGACAGCTTTGCCAGCGAAGAAATCTTCGTAGTCCTTCATGAAGATCTCGATCGGGATGCGTTCATCTGTATCATTGCCTGCAAGATCGATTCCGACCAGAGAGACGAACCGAATTTCCGGATGCTGTGCCAGTAAAGAAAGTACCCCTTCTTTGCCATACTGTCCAGCAGGGATGCAGTACAATAAGTTTTTGTTCATTTGAGTCCTCCTATAGACTTTCTTGAATTCCACCATTTTTTAGATTGAAAATAAGCTATATGAATCAATAGAAAATGACCCATCCCGGTAGGAATGAGTCATCTTTGACGCAGCATATGAACTTATGGATTAAGAATACACCACGCTTCTTACTTTGTCAAGCCTTTCGCCTAAGCAAGCAGTTTGCGGACGATCTGATTGATCAGCTTTCCGTCTGCCTGTCCTTTAAGCTTCGCCATGACAGCTTTCATCACAGAGCCCATGTTTTTCTGCCCAGGATCCATGGCATCGACGATTTCCTTGACTGCTGCTTCGACGGCTTCCGGAGTCATCTCTGCCGGCAGGTATTTCTCAAGTACATCGATCTCCGCTTTGGTCTGTTCAACCAGGTCTTCTCTTCCGGAACTCTCGATCTCAGACAGAGTTTCTTTCCTCTGCTTCACTTCTTTCCGGAGAACCGCAAGAACCTGATCATCATTGAAGTCCGCGTGTCCGTTGTCGATTTCAGCCTGTCTGATGTGAGCACGAGCCATGCGGATCGTGTTCAGAGCAAGCTTTCCTTCTTCTTTCGCTTTCATAGCTGCTTTCATATCAGCCATGAGCTGTTCTTTGATTGACAAAACTAATCACCTTACAACCTATTATTTAAACTTACGTTTTCTAGCGGCTTCAGATTTCAGTTTACGTCTTACGCTGGGCTTTTCATAATGTTCACGTTTTCTTACTTCAGAAAGAACCCCGGCTTTTTGGCAGGAACGTTTAAATCTGCGAAGAGCACTTTCAAGAGTTTCGCCCTTTTGAACTTTGATTTCAGACATCTATATCCCTCCCTCCCAATAAGACTGATGGGGTGCTATTGCACACTTAATTAGTATAAAGTACAAGTGGCATTCTGTCAATCTGTTTTATAAAAAAAAGTGACTAGGGACTAGGGATTAGGGATTAGACCAAGAGACTAGGAGACATCTGACATCTGACTTCTATCCTCCAGCCTTCGGGCATCGCCCCATATATATTCGCGGCAAAGCCGCCACCTTCATTTCTAATTCCTAATTCCTCATTCCTCATTATTTTTCAGGGAATGGCGGCCAGCCCATTTCTTTGCCGCCGATGATATGAGCGTGGAAATGGAAGACGGACTGTCCTGCTTTTTCGCCTGTATTCATGACGAGGCGGAAGCCATTTTCTTTCAGACCGGCTTCTTCCGCGATCTTCTTCACGACAAGGAAGAAGTCGGAGAAGTTTTTGTTGTACTCTTCGTCGAAAGCCAGAATGTTGTCGACATGTTTTTTAGGAATGACAAGGATATGGACCGGTGCGCAGGGCTCGATATCCTTGAATGCAAACCAGTTGTCATCTTCGTAAACTTTGGTGCTCGGGATTTCTCCGGCAGCGATCTTGCAGAAAATGCAGTCAGACATGGTATTTCCTCCTTAAATAAATGAGATTAGGGTTCGGGGTTCGGGGTTAGCCCGTGGGGCGTACTACCCCGTGATTACGTTTGAAAGCCTCGCTCTCTAGTTAGGAGTTAGGAGTGAGGAGTGTTGGTGCGGCGCATAAAATATGGAAGCGCCGCGAAGTATTGATAGCGCTTCGCACCGTCGTCAGAGGGGCGTAGCCGAAAGATCTTCCTTGCAGAACGGTCAGTATGCCAAATTCAGACGTCTGATGTCTCCCAGTCACTTGCATGCCACTTTCGGGCATCGCCCCATATATTCGCGGCGAAGCCGCCACCTTCATTCCTAATTCCTCATTCCTAATTCCTAATTTTCAATCTCCCCCACCATTCCTTCTTCGGTGATGGCGGTGATGCGGACCGGGTACATGATGCCCCGCTCTACACCTTCACTACGGATGGTGACGCGGATGTATTCATCCGTAAGACCCTCGTACCAGCCGTTCTTGACCTCTTCGGCGAGGACATGGACGACCTTGCCGAGGAACTGATCGCGGTAGTCCTTCGCGATGCCTTTCTCCAGTTCCTGTACGCGATGGACTCGCTCTTTTTTCACCTCATTCGAGACCTGATCCGGATAGGTCGCCGCCGGCGTACCGGTGCGCTGGGAGTACGGGAATACGTGAATACCGGAGAAGCGGATCTCTTTCAATGTCTCCAGTGTTTCCTTGAAGTTTTCTTCCGTTTCTCCCGGGAAGCCGACGATGAGATCTGTCGTCAGAGCAAGGCCCGGGATCTTATCGCGCAGTTCGGTGATCAGTGCCTTGTACTTGGCAAGGCGGTAATGGCGGTTCATCCCCTTCAGCACGCTGTCGGAGCCTGACTGGATGGGAAGATGGAGGTGACGGCACACCTTCGGCTCATTCTGGATGATCCGGATCAGCTCTTCCGAAAGCTCGACGGACTCGATAGAGCCTAAGCGGATGCGGAGAAGCTCCGGAATCTTGACGAGCTCGGAGACAAGGCTGGAAAGGGACGTCCCGTCATGGAGATCCTTGCCATAGTTGCCAAGATGGATGCCTGTCAGCACGACTTCACGATAGCCGCGAGCGACGAGTTTCCGGATCTCGGAAACGGCATCCTCCTGCTTTCTGGACTTCAGCTTGCCTCGCGCATAGGGGATGATGCAGAAGGTGCAGTAATTGTCGCAGCCTTCCTGCACTTTGATGAAGGCGCGGGTCTTGACCTCTCCTTCCGGGTCGACCTCCATATTTTCGAAATCCTTCACCTTCATGATGTCCACGACTTCGTTCAGCGGCTGCTCCGCCGTTCTCGCTTTCTCCACATACTCGACGATATGCGTGCGATTCTGGTGGCCGACGATGACATCGACATCCCCCATCTTCTCGAAGACCTCCGGCGCAAGCTGGGCATAGCAGCCTGCGACGGCAATGATGGCATCCGGATGCGCGCGGCGGATGCGGCGCACCATCTGGCGAGATTTTCTGTCACCGACGCTGGTGACAGAGCAGGTATTGATGACATAGACATCCGCGTCATCGCCCTCTGCCGGGCTGTACCCGTTCCGGACGAAAAGGGTACGCATCGCGTCACTGTCATACTGGTTCACCTTGCAGCCAAGTGTGATGAAGGACACGGTTTTCTTCTGTGATAATTTTTTCTGTTCCATGGCTTCTATTATAGCATAGGAAAATCAAAAAGAGCACCCGACTTTCGTCGGGGCTCTTTGAGGGGGAAGGTTCAGGGTTCAGGGT
>ERZ1034730.441-NODE-441-length-14997-cov-17.217374_pt1 | contig 14997 bp, 15 predicted proteins | sample MGYA00520650_ERZ1034730 | MGnify/ENA primary metagenome ERZ1034730 (study PRJEB33766, sample SAMN09781702) | gut metagenome | biome: gut microbiome | host: Homo sapiens | place: Madagascar | study: EMG produced TPA metagenomics assembly of the PRJNA485056 data... | reverse complement strand
TATGCAAAGATAATAATAAAAATTGATATACAATGAGTTAGTTTTTTTAACATTTGATTTAGCCCCCAACGTACCGATATTCTCGAAAAAATGCAGTATCTTTGCACTTCGTAAACTCTCCCAGCTTCTGATAAAAGCGGCAAGGAGAGCGGAAAAAGAGCATTTGGAATCAATTAATAACGAAAAATAGAGCAAAATAAAGATAAATGAGCAAAGGAAAATTAGAAAAGTTTGCAGACATGGAACGCTTCGAAAATGTGTTCCAGTATCCATATAGTGTAGTGGATAATGTGCCTTTCGAAATGAAGGGCAAATGGCGCGAGATGTACTTCCACAACGACAATCCTATCGTCTTGGAGTTGGGTTGTGGCAAGGGTGAGTATACCGTGGAGCTTGCCAAGCTCTATCCGGAGATGAACTTCATCGGTGTGGACATCAAGGGTGCCCGCATGTGGACGGGTGCCAAGAAGGCGATAGAGGAGGGACAGAAGAATGTGGCTTTCCTCCGTACCAATATCGAGATTATCGACCGTTTCTTCGCTGAGGATGAGGTGCAGGAGATATGGCTCACCTTCTCCGACCCTCAGATGAAGAACCCTCGCAAGCGATTGACATCCACTTATTTCATGAATCGCTATCGCCACTTCCTCGTGGATGGCGGTATCATTCATCTGAAGACGGACTCCAACTTCCTCTTCACATACACCACCTATATGGTGGATGCCAACCATCTGCCTGTGCTCTTCCGTACCGAGGATCTCTATCACGAGGAGGGCATCGACGAGGTGACTCGCAAGATTCTCTCCATTCAGACCTATTACGAGAGCATGTGGATAGAGCGAGGCTTGAACATCAAGTATCAGAAGTTCCAGTTGCCTAGAGAGGGCGAGCTGGTGGAGCCAGATGTGGAAATTCCACTTGATGACTACCGCAGCTATCGCCGTGACAAGCGAAGTTCTAAGGAAACAGCGAAATAATAGGTTAGCTGATAACCAACTATACAAGTCGAAAATTTATTTCTCTACAGGGAATACATAATATTCTCTATCCACGTCATAATCCAATACCCACTGGTCTAGGATGACATGATCGTCCAGCGCCTTGATTTCTATGCTATGGTTGCCGCTAGGCAGGGTAACATAGAAACTCTTCAGTGCCTGACCACGCCACAAGTCCAGTTTCCATTGCTTGGAGTTATACTGCTCCTTAAGCTGGCAAACCACTGGGACTGCATGGTCGATGCTCACGCTTACCCTCATATTCTGCGCACTTGCTGCATCCTGCATATAGCTTGGGATGGCGGCAATGGTAAAGCGGGCATCTCCGCTCTGACTGCTATAGAAGGTATAGTTGAGCGCGGCTCCCTTAGGCAACTTCACTGCCTGGTTGCTATGTCCCAACAGAGGAACGAGGGTGATAGGCTCGTATGGCTTGCCCTTCACGGCAGGGGCAGGTGTTGTGGTGGTCCATTCCCAAGCATTCTTGGCGATGATGTCGCTGGTGGAGAGGGAGAGTGGCTTGAGGTCCTCGGTGCGGTCGAAGGCATCTTGGCGATACTTCACCACATCCTGGGCAGAGAGCGTGCCAGGCAAAGTAGGTGCCTGCATCTCGCCGCCATTGATGACCAGCGTTGTTCGCCATTTACCCTTCTTGATGGCAAGATATTGGCTATTGAGTTGCTTCAGTTTCTCGTATGCCGTGAGCGAAACAGCTGCGGCGGCCTTGGCCTCATCGTCCTTCGGGAACAGTCCGGGACGGGTGATGTCTCTTGCCTCCTGTGCCTCCAGCTCCTTTTCGGCGATGAGGGCAGCCGAGAAGATAGGGTATTTCACAATCTCGAAGAAACCATCACACTGGTTGGCTGGCAGGGTCTTCTCTATGTTCACCGTCTTCGTCTTCAATAAATCGTAGTTGTAGAGGAAACGCTCCAGTTCGTTGCCAAACTCGCCCGAATGGAACTCGGTGTCGCCGTATGGCATGGCCATGTAGGCAGGCTGGCGGATGCTGGTGAGTCGGTAGTACTCCTCCATGAGCGGCTGGATCTTCTTTCCGGCAATGCTTCCGAAGAGATTGTTGAGCCACGACTGGAGATAGTTTCTGATGCCCGCCTTGAGCGCATATTTGTTCCAGGCAAGATCCGACATCATGGCAAGCTGCAAGGGTGCCTTCTTGGGATTTGTTACGTTGGCAATCCAGGCACAGTCTTCGTCGTTATGAGCCTCATGGCGGTGAAATTTCTCGTGGCGATCTGATTTGGTTTCCAGATAATCCCTGTTATTGAGCATCTCGAGTACCAGGCCCGGAGCCACATTCTCTATAGGCATTTCTGCGTTATCGCAAACCATCTTCACGTTCTCGATGGTTTTTCTGTGCTTCTTCTTGTGTGTCTTACCCGTCCATTCCGTCACCTTGTAGTTGTCGGCAATGCAGATGTCGAAACTGTCTACCACTGCCTTGTTGTAAGTGGCTTCGTGCTTGCCGTCTACCTGCCAGAGTGTGTTGTATTTCAGGCGCAGCATCAGGCGGGCGATGCGGCTGTAGTTCTCTGGCTTCATCCACTTGCTGCCATTCAGCGCAAGACCTCTGAATTCTATTCTCGGGATGCCTGTCCATTGCTGGTCTACGGGGGTGAAGAGGCTTTTGCGTGGCTGAGGCTTCAGGTCGTACCAGTCGGTCCATGGCGATACGCCTGCCATCTTCGAAAGTTCCAGAATGGCGTAGGCTGTGCCGCGGGCATTGCTTCCCACCACAATCAGTTTCTTCTTTCTCACTCCGATGAAGTAAGCGTCCTTGGTGGTGATGATTTTCTGAACGGGCGCACCTAATTTTTCCAGGTTGGAGAATTCTTTGTTGGAGAGCAGGTCGAGCTGGAATATCTGGATAGAAGCGGTGGTTTTCTGCTTGGCTGCGTAACCGGTTACCCCCTTCATGTCGTTCTCGAAAAGGTTGAGAGCGATTTTTACCACAGGGGCAGTCTTGTCGTTGATGTTGTAGCTTACCTGGCCATTGGCATCTGTCCAGTAAACATTGGGTGCAGCAGCATCCACGGCCTTGTGGCTCCTGATGGCTGCGGCAGGTTCGGTAGCCGAAAGATTCGTAGCGAATCCAGCCAAGCCCAAGGCGATGCATATTATGATTTTCTTATAATTCATTTTCTTCGTTTTTAAACGTTGATTGTTCATGAGATGACGTTGTTCGTCGATTTTTTGAACTGATGTTCGTCGTTAATGCGAAACTTCACATTTTGCAGTTCTGCAAAGATACATAAAAGTGTTTAATATCTGAAATAATTTAGTTTTTATTTGCTTATTACATTATTTATTGTTACTTTTGCACAAGACAAAATTAAAAATTATGACATTATATCCAAAAATGATAGAAGAGGCTCTTGCCACGGTCATCTATCCGGGCACCAAGAAGAACCTCATAGAGAGCCAGATGCTGGCAGATACGCCTAGCATCAACGGCATGAAGGTAAAGGTGGTATTGCTCTTCCCTCGTGATACCGACCCATTCCTCAAGAGTACGGTGAAGGCTGCCGAGGCGGCTATCCACTATCACATCTCCAAGGATGTGGAGGTGGAGATAGTCACAGAATACAAGAGTGCTCCCCGTCCTGAGGTGGGAAAAATGCTGCCACAGGTGAAGAACGTCATCGCCGTTAGCTCTGGTAAGGGTGGAGTTGGCAAGAGCACCGTTTCTGCCAATCTCGCCATTGCACTTGCCAAGTTGGGTTACAAGGTGGGCTTGCTCGATACTGATATCTTCGGTCCTTCCATGCCTAAGATGTTTGGCGTAGAGGATGAGCGTCCTTACTCTGTGCACAAGGATGGCAGAGACCTCATCGAACCAGTGGAGAAATATGGTGTGAAGCTCCTGAGCATCGGCTTCTTCGTAAGTCCTACCACTGCTACCTTGTGGCGTGGCGGTATGGCTTGCTCTGCACTGAAGCAGCTCATCGCCGACGCTGATTGGGGCGACTTGGATTACTTCATCCTCGATACTCCTCCTGGCACCAGCGACATCCACCTCACTCTGCTCCAGACACTCGCCATCACGGGAGCGGTCATCGTGAGCACTCCTCAGCAGGTGGCTCTTGCCGATGCACGCAAGGGTATCGACATGTATCAGAACGACAAGGTGAATGTGCCTATCCTCGGATTGATAGAGAACATGGCTTACTTCACTCCTGCCGAATTGCCTGAGAATAAATACTATATCTTCGGCAAGGAGGGCTGCAAGAACCTAGCCAAGGAGATGAATGTGCCATTGCTAGCCCAAATCCCTATCGTACAGAGCATCTGCGAGGGGGGCGATGATGGTGCGCCAGCTGCCACTAAGGTGGATTCTATCACCGGTCAGGCTTTCTTGAGCCTAGCCCAGAGCGTGGTTACTGTGGTAAATCGCCGCAACAAGGAGCAGGCTCCTACCAAGATTGTGGGAACCCACTGATATATACAAAAGAGGCTTGGAGTCTATTGTGATTCCAAGCCTCTTTTATATTCGGATGTTAACAGTTTGACAGTTAACAGTTCGTTTTTTCGATCATCCACGATTTTTTAATTCTTAATTAATTCCTCGGTTTCATCCTCAACATCTGCTTCCTCGGCTGGTAATCCGGCATTCACTCTGGCGTTGCGAATCTGCTGGCGGAAAACCAAGCAGGTGGCTAGGAAGTAGATGCCCGTCTGTATCCACAGCGCACGAAATTCGGGGAGAATGTCGGCAAGCGAAGCGCCCATACTGCTGATGCGCAGGAAACCACGGATGCCGAAGGTGGATGGAAATACCCACGCCACACCCTGCCAGAAGCCAGGGATATTGCTCTGTGGCCATGATACACCCGTCATGAAGAGCAATGGCACGGAGGTGAATACCACCAAGAGCATCACATTCTCACGGTATCTTACTAAGCAGGAAAGCATCAATCCGAAGAAGATGCAGGAGAGAATGAATGGAAGCAGGAAGGCGAGTATCGTGGTCCATGATACCATGCTCACAAAGCTAAACATCTTGGGTACAACGAGCGCCAAGTACATGCCCAGCACGGCATAAATCATGAAATAACACAATGCCTTGCCAAACACGATGCGGAAGATGCCGCCATAATGTTCGCTCACGGGTACCAATTCGCGGTTTCTGTTCAATTCGCGGGAGGTACCAGCCGCCATTCCGATGCCCAGCAACAGGGTTTGCTGCAAGATAAGCATCAGCACGCCCGGCAGAATGGCATTGCCATATCCACCAGTGGTATTGAATATCGGCACTTCGTCAAAGGCGAGTGGCTCGGTGGTAATCTCATCGTCACGATTGGTGAAACCGCCCGACTGCTTTACCTGTATGCCCGAGTTGATATGGCTTGCCACGGCTTGGGCTGTCTGATAGATAGCCTTGTAAGTCAGCATCAGGCTCATGTCGGTATATACGCCCACATGGGCTTGTTCGCCACGATTTAGCTTGGTGTCGAAATCGGCAGGGAAGTAGAGGATGCCATGCACCGCTTGTTTCTCCACCAGCTCCTTCGCCTCGTCCAAGCTATTGCAGAAGTATGCCGTCTTGGTATCAGGGGAGGCATCAAAATCTCTGATAAACTCCCTCGATGTATGGCTGTGGCTCAGATCCACGATGGCGGTAGGCACCTCGCGCACCACCTCGTTGTTGTATATCCACGAGTAGAGCAGCGGATAACCCAGCGGCACCAAGATGCAGAACATGAGTACACCCTCGTCTCGAAACACATTGCGCATTTCCTTCGCCCAAATGAAGCACATGTCTCTGAAGCCATTCAATATCTTATTTAATAAACCGTTCATATCTATTATGGTAAATATTTATAAACCAACATTGCCTTCTTGATGTTCCAGATGGTGAGCATCGGCAGGGCGCAGAAGAGCACCAAGGCTCCCCAGTGCAGTATGGCCTCGCCCATAGGGAAGCCATTGAAGATGTTCATCTGGTAAATCATGTAGTAGTGGCGCAGTGGGAAGAGCTGTCCGATAGCCTCGATTGGGGCATCCATCGAGAAGAGGGGATAGGTGGCTCCGCAGATGGAGAAGCTGACCACTGCCCAGAGCGAACAGATGCTCATGGACATACGCAGCGATGGCATCAGTCCGAAGGCAAAGATGCCGAAGCACTGGCAAGCCAAGATGCTCAGTATGCCCAGCAATACGATAGGCAAGGCTCCGCCCGGATGAGGGAAGCCCAATACATAGTAGATGTAAAACTCGAAGCTAAGGAAGATGATCATCCAGATGAGTGTCTGTGGCAGCATCTTGCCGGCGATGGCGAGATAAGGATTGTTGCCCGACATACGCATCCACTCCTTGGCACGATTGAACTTCAGCTCCGTACCTATAGAATAAGGTGTAATCAGGAAGATAAACACCATGATGAGTCCTGGCACCATCACGCTCGACAGATAGTAGTTGTAGTTGGCGTAAGGGTTGCCTATCATGTGCAGGTCTACGGCGATAGGCTGCAAGAAGGTCATGATCTCATCGTTCGTCTTGCCCAGGGCGGCGAGTTTCGTCATGCCAGCCGCCGCACCTCCCAGGGTGGAAATCGTCTTCAAGTCTCGGAAGAGGAGCGAGCCTGCTGCCAGTGATACGCTGCTGTAATAGAATGAGATCTTAGGCTGCTTGGATGCCATCAGTCCTGCCTCCGTGCCCTCTGGTATGTAGAGGTAAGCATAGATTTCGTTCTTCTGGATGGCATGGCGCGCCTCAGCCACATTCTCATAGTGCCCCACCACCTTGGTGGTTTGGAAGGCATCGAGCTTGTGTACCAGTTGTCGGCTGGTGGCTGTGTTGTCCTCGTCCACGATACCCACAGGCATGTCGGTAGGCACTCCACCATCCATCAAGGTGGTGAAGAAAATCACCACCAGGATAGGGAAGAGCAGCATGCAGAACCAATAGATAGGGTTCTTCATCATGATGCCGCATTCTCTGAGGGCAATATGATATAATCTCTTGAACATAGAACTTGTTTACTTTGAACATTGAACTTTGAGCTTTGAACTTTATGATATGCTTAATTTCTCAAAATTTTATTGTAAACTCAAAGAAGAAAACTAATCATAAAGTTCAAAGTTCAAATCTCAAAGTTCAATGTTATTTAATGATGAGTGACATTCCAGGGCGCAAACCCTCCAACTTGGTGATAGGACGAGCCTTCACCTCGAAAGTCTTGCGGTCATAATCGCCATTGTCCTTGGTAGCCTTCCAAGTGGCGTAAGAGCCCTGGTCCTTGAGATAGTAAACCTTCATCTTAATCTCCTTGTTGAAGGCAGGTACGAAGGCGGTGAAAGTATCGCCCTTATTGAGGCCCTGTAGATGGTCTTCACGTACATTGAATGTGCCCCACATATCGCTCATGATGCTGATGCTCATGATAGGGGAACCGAGGCCTACCAACTCGCCTACTTTAGGATAGACATTGCTAACCTCGCCCTCGCACTGGGCTATCTGGACGGTCTCCTTCAAGAGATTCTTTACTACATCCACAGCGCTCTTGGATGCCTGTGTGTTGCTGGCAGCCATACGCTTCTCCTGGTCGCGCGCTCCGTTCTTAGCCATCTCATACTGGCTCTTGGCTGCTGCCACCTGAGCCTGGGTAGCCTTATAAGCGGCAAATGCCTCATCACGCTTCTGACCGCTAATCACTCCCTCATTGTAGAGGTTCTGCATGCGGTCGTAAGTCTTCTTGGCGATGGCGGCAGCTGCCTCAGCCTGCTGTACCAACTGGTAAGCACCCTGAATCTGCTCCTTGCGTGCACCGGCATCGGTCAAGTCCTTCATCGCCTCAGTAGCGGCATTGGTGGCCTGGAGCATCTGCTCCTGCGATTTCATTTCTGGTACTTCGAGGATGGCAAGGGTATCGCCCACGTGAACGTAGTCGCCCTCTTGTACTCTCAGTTCTACCACACGTCCAGGCAACTTGCTGGATACTCGGTATTCTGATACTTCAACCTCTCCCTGTATGGTATCGTCCTTCTGCTCAAGGGTGAAGAAACCAATGACACCCACGAGTATTACGACAGCTGTAAAGCCGATGACGGCCAACAGTATATTATTATGTTGTGACTTCTTAGACATATCTTTCTAATGTTTATTGTTTAATGTTTAATGTTTACTGAAGCTCAATGTTAACAGTTTAACAGTTGTTTTTCGTTGGTTGTTCTGCATGAAAACTCCCAACTCCTAACTCCTAACTCCTAACTCCTAACTCCCAACTCCTAACTCCTAACTTATTGCAGGATACCCAATGCCTTGTTGAGTCCTACCTGTGTCAGTTTGACATCGATTTCTGCATCAATCTTCTGGCTTTGAGCCTGCTGCCAAGCGGTTTGCGCCGCCATCACATCGGTTACCTCTATCACGCCCTCCTTAAATCCGAGGTTGGCGCAGCGTAGGTTTTCCTCCGCACTGGCTATGTTTTTCATCGCCATGTTGAGCTTTTTCTGAGCTTCCTTTACCTTGAATTGGCTCTGGGTTATCTGGAGATGAATCTTCTCACGGGTGTCGTTGAGGTTCATCTCGGCGATGTTTGTGGCAGCCTTGGATGCACGCACCTTGTAGGCACCGTCAAACCAGTTCCATACTGGTACCTGTACGATGACTCCTACATTCCATACGCCTGTAAATTTCTTTTGGAATCCATTGAACACATTAGGGTTCGAGATGGTATATCCACCGGTCAGGGCTACGTGTGGCATGTATACCGCACGCACCAAGTTGGTAGCTTGCTTAGAGATGTCGATGGCATTCTGAAGCATGCGCAACTCTGGACGGGTGTTGACGGCAGAATCAGCGGCAGCCACTCTCTGCTGCTCAGTGTCTACTGCACTGCCAGCCAGGGCAAGCGACTCCTTCTCTTCGTCGGCAAGGGTAATCTCTTGGTTCATCGGGATACCACAAAGTTGGCATAGGAGCATCTTGGATAATACAAGTCCATCCTCTACTTGTGTAATCTGCATGTCTGCCTCGTTCACCTTCACGTCTACCTTCAGTCCGTCGGCACGTGTGGCTACGCCCTGCTTAATCATCTTGTGTACATCCTCGTTGAGCTTTTTCACCAAGTCGCGGTAGCTGGTGGCAAGTTTCTGCTTCTGCTTGAGCGAAACCACCATCCAGTAAGCTTGGTCTATGCTGTAGAGGGTCTTTTGGGTCTGCATGTCGAGGTCGTTGTCGGCGATTTGCTCCCCGATGTCGGCTATCTTGTTGGCTGCGGTGATGGCACCACCCATATAGATAGGTTGGCGGAGCATGATGCTTCCTGCCCACATATTGCGGGTATCCGTGCGGAAGGCATCTACGATGCTCTGGCCGATGGCATTGCCCTGCTGCTGGATGGTACCGCCCTTCTCCTGCAAGAGTCCACCTATCTTCTGAGCCTGTTCTGGGGTAAGAAGACCCTTGCCTACCAATTCGGTCATCATGTTGTTGGCATTGTCTGAGATGCCACCTACGATAGAGGTACCCAGGTTGCTGAATGTAGACTTCTGACCATCATTGAGCAATGAAATCTCTCTGCTAAACCATTCGTATCCGCCCATGGCATCCACCTTGGGCAGGTATTTGGTACGTGCCGATTTCTTCAGGTTATACGCCACGTCCTTCTTGAGCCTAGAGGCATTGATCTGCTTGTTGTTGCGTAGTGCCATAGCACGGCAACTGTCGAGGCTCAGCACCGTAGTTTGCGCCCCGGCAGGAATCAATGCTCCCATCAGCAAGATAAGAGTTATGTATTTTGTTTTCATCCTAATAATAAATATTATATAATATCGGATGCAAAATTATGCAATTATTCTTAAATGGCAAAGAATTTTTGTTTATCAAATCTTTAAGAATCGAAAAATGTATTGAATTGTGGAAAAATAGAACATACCCAGCAGTTTTCTGTTGGGCATAATCTAGTTAATAACTACCTGTATTCTAGAAGTAGATGATGGTGTCTTGCTCCCACTCGTCGTCCACCGTAAAACCGATGTCGCCTTCATCCGTTTCCTCTCCGTCGCCCTTGATGGTGCCATCCTTGATGTTGAGGGTAGCTTTTGTGATGGTATTTCTCTTCATCTGTACACCGGGTAGCTCAAATTCCTTGATGGCTTTGGCGTCTGGGTTGAGCAGGCTGATGCTCATCTTGATGGTCTTTCCTTCTGCTGGGTCGTGCGGGAAGGTGTATACGGTGTAGTCTCTCTGGTCAGCTGATAGGCTGAAGCTTTCTGTCTGTCGGCTGTTCACGCATCCGTATCCAGTGGTGGCATCCAGTGTGCTACTGCCTCCGGTATAATAAAACTTGATACTCTTGGCATCTTCGGGCAGTGTGTTGTCGGTGATGTGGAGTATTAGGGCTCCCACGGGGCGAGATAGATGGATGTTGGCTTGAGCTCCTTCCTCAGTTACGCTCAGTCTGCCGTAGTAATAAAAGGTGTCGGTGAGTTTGTTGCTGGCAAATTTTATCTTCTCAGGAGAACTGATGGTGCAGTTGCCTGTTCCGTTATGTGCGATGACTACCAAGCGGTATTCGCCTTCGTCCAGGTTGAAGTGAGCTGTGCCAAATCCATAGGTGTCCTGCGTCTGGTTGATGTTCTGCAGCTTTTCTTCCACATCGAATACGGCAAATGAGATGCGGCTACATATTTCCTTGAGGTCTTTCTCTGAGGCTGCTCGGCTTAGGTTGCTGATCTTTGTGCTTTGCACTTGTTCTATGTGAATCGTTACATTACCATCGGCATTGCGATTCTGTGCGTTCGAGTCATCGAGCACAAACTTCTCACATGAAGTGAGCATGGCTATCAGCATCATCAGTAGCGATGCCTGGATGGAAAGGACCTTCTTCATAATCTGTAGGTGTTAATAAGTTCTCTTCTAGCAGTTAAGAAGTTTTCTTTAGCATAGAAAGATGCCGCAAATATACGATTTTTATCTGAAACCATCGGCAAAAATCCAATAAAAGTGCTGATTATTCGTGAATTATTTGTTTTTTTCGTAATTTTGCACTCTGATTGGGTACTTTTGGGATGCTATTCGCCCCCTTCGGGGCCATTTGCAAACTATTCGAAAGGTTTCTTTAGGTCCCCGAAGGGGGCGAACGGTATAAATATAATAAGGTAAAAATATAATAATGTGTAAAGATATGAATACAAGCAAAAAGATAAAGGCGTTGTTCTTCGACATCGACGGAACATTGGTGAGTTTCGATACTCACAAGATACCACAGACCACGGTCGATGCCCTGGAGCAAGCCAAGAAGAATGGGGTAGAAGTATACATTTCCACGGGTCGTCCTCCGATGATCATCAACAATCTGGGGCAGATAGAGCATCTGATAGATGGCTACATCACTACCAATGGTGCTCGCTGCTTCGTGGGCGACAAGGTAGTGAGCCAGCATGCCATCCTTCCTTCCGACGTCCAGAAAATTATTGATGCTGCCGATCGTGATGACTATCCTGCCATTGTAGTGGGCGAGCATCATCTAGCCATCCATCATTACACCGACGAGGTGTATGAGATATTTGCCAAGGGCTTGGGTGTGGATTGCCACATCTTCCTCACCGATGTCAAGGATTTGGGGGATGAGGCAGTTCTCCAGGTAACTCCATTCTGCTCAGAAGAGCAAGAGAAGCTCCTGATGCCAACTCTCCAGAATTGCACTTCGGGCAGATGGCATCCTGCCTTTACAGACATCACAGCCGCTGATGCCGACAAGGGCAAGGGACTCCATGCAATGGCTGATTATCTAGGTTTGAACATTTCCGAGACCATGGCTTTTGGTGATGGCGGCAATGACATCACTATTGTCCAAGAGGCAGGCATCGGTGTGGCAATGGGTAATGCCGGTGACAATCTCAAGGCAGTAGCCGATTATATCACGACTTCTGTAGATGAGGATGGAGTAATGAATGCTCTGTTGAAGTATGGGGTAATTCAGTAAGAATGAAGTTCTGGAGTTTTTGGGGGAGTTTTATTTCGTAATTAATAATAGGATAAGCGTGATGTTTTGTTCCTTAATGTCACGCTTATCTTTTGTTTTGAAAACTGTTTTTATACAATAGAGTTTTAATAAAAACTTTCTTTTTGTTACTTTTGTATGCGAAAGAATGACGAATAGTAGGGAAAAATGCATAAAATATACGAAAGGTAGGAAAAAATGCAATTTGACTTGCATTTCGTTAGCTAAAAATTTGTTTATTTTATAAAAAGTGTGTATCTTTGCACCAGATATTTGTAAGTTGTTTAATTTTTAAGAGAGAGAAATTATGACAAAAAGACTAACCATGTTAATGGGGGGCTTGTTCTTTCAACAGGAATGGCTCTCGCACAAACTACTGTTACAGGTAAAGTTGTTTCTCAGGACGACGGTGAGCCGGTGATTGGTGCATCCATCAAGATTGAAGGTACCAAGACGGGTACTGTAACGTTTGTTGTTGACGGTGTGTCTATCGAGGGTGGCGACAATAACTCTACCGATACCCAGCGTGGTGGCGGTTATGGTTATGCTGGCGATTATGCTTATGGCGCCGATGGTGATGATATGGGCACTGCCACTATCTATGGCAAGGAATATCTGATTCCAGACTATGGTATGGATGAAAGCTGGGGCCCTAAATTGGATGGCCGCCAGGTACTTTCATGGTACGACTTGCTTACATGGAAGAATAATGGTTCTGTAGGCAATCCTACTACATCTGCCTGGAGCCCTGCTTCTTCAGATTATCGCAACTTCTTCAAGACTGGTGTTTCTTACACCAATAATATCGCTGTGTCTCAGTCTTATGACAGGTGTGGTTTATGGTACAAATGAACCTAACACCATGAGGGTAAGTGCTCGTGATTACTACGAGAACTATTATACTGATCCTGCTGCTCAGAGTGTATTGAAGAGCGATTATATCAAACTTCGTGAAATCAATGTCGGCTATACCTTCAAGTTGAACCCTTCCAGGTTTGTCAAGTCATTGCGTCTTTCTGCATATGGTCGTAACCTCGGCATCTATTGAATATTGGTACGATTTGGCTGGTCAGTCTATCTCTGATGCTGATATGGATGCTTATGTTAATGCGGTTTCAACAAACGTAGATGCAGAGACATGTGCTATCCAGAAGTACATCGACCTCTTTACCAATGGTACTGAGGCTTGGGCAGAAGTTCGCCGTACGGGTTATCCAAACCAGCTGCTCCGCCCAGGTGAAATCACAGCCGATTACAATGGCAATAATGTGAAGTTCGAACTATTGAGCGAAGTAAAGAACGTGATTATTTCCCGTGTGAAGTATCCTACCAATAAGTAAGGAGTTTCCTCACAATAAGTAAGGAATATTAGGTAAAATGATAATTAAGATATAAGGCAAAGTGATTTGCCGTGTTGTTGACACTGTCAACACTTATATCTCTCTCGTCTTGGGGACTAGCGGTGGCTAGTCCCCCTTTTTTCGTAGTTGTATATAGCTGTATTCTCTTTTATATGAAAAAGTTTTTTTGAAAAGAATTGCCATATTGCCATATATGCTTGTAAGTATCACATAATTAGGATGTTTGGATTATGGCAATTCTCTGTGAATTGCCATAAAATGCCATGTAATTGCCATATTTTGTAGTTTTATTTTACAAAAAGTGCTAAAGAAAGAACTTGCATCGAGAAAAATAACGTTTTTTGTACGAAATACTACCTCGATGTGTTGCCAACTAGTACCTCGATGCAGTTTTCTTTTCATCGGGGGTGTAATTTTTACTCTATCGAGGATGTAGTTCTAGCTGCATCGGGATGCATTTCTGTCTGCATCGGGATGTATTTAAATAGGGGTAGATTGAGCCTAGTTTGCAGTTGGAAAGAGCTTAGTTTGCAGTTGGAAAGAGACTCTTTTGCGGTTGGAGTGTGCCTCTTCTGAAGTCCAAAAGAGCCTTTTCTCGGCTTCAAATGTTCGGAGAACCAACCTCAATGGAGGCTTGTTTCATTTTTGGGGGTCTATTTATCTGTATATAAAGTAGCTTCCTCCGTCGCTTTTGCAATATTTACGCAAAAGCTTTTGAATGAACACTGCATTTTCCCTCACGTGCTGCTCATTTCCGTCATATCCATTGATGAGTACCACGAGGTGAGTGGTCTTCAGCTCCATCTTGGTGCGCTCGTTATCGCTAGTAGGAGTGCCCACGCCACCTTTCTCGTCTCGATATACAGGCAAACCCTCAATATTGATCATGCCTCTGCCAATACCTTCGTATGGCTCGCCTGCCTTTCCCACGCCCAGCGTCAGCGTTTCACCTTCAAATTTATCTGCATCAAATCCACCGATACTGTATCCGTAGGCAATGCTTGCTAGGTTTACCAAGTCAACCAATGTATCTATCTGATATAGTTTCTTGCCCTGAAGCATGCGGCGAATGAGAGCCTCTGAGGCAGGGCGATAACGAGATGGATCTTTTCCGCAGGCGCGATACACCCTGCGTGTGGCTGCTATACCGCTCATCTCCTTGAGCGATTCTGTGGTGAGCGTCTGCTTATATTTCTCGCCAAGCGCATCGATCTCATCCCATAATTCCTGGCAATAGGGCGTGTTTTCTACCTGTGCCTCAACACATGCACCCACAAAAGTTGGGCAAACAGTCTCGATTTCGTCTGATACAATAATCTTCATAATGCTATTTTTATTTGATTTCCTCAGCAAAAGTACAAAATTTTATCGGATTATCCAAAGAATACTAGCTTTTTTAATATTATTATGGTACGCTTAGCCGTGTATGTGCGCCCACACACATGCGCAAGTGTGTGCATGTATAGTATAATGTGCAGCGTAGCATCGTGCTCACTGAAATACCTTTAAGTGTTAAATGACTGTTAATTTCTAAACTTTTTCGCGAAAACATTTGGTGGGTTCGAAAAATGTTTGTACTTTTGCACTCGCTTTTGAGAAATACACTTTCTCTTAGCAACGAAAGAAAGAGTTCTTTGAAAGATTTTACATAAACAGACAAGTAGTACAAGAAGCG
>ERZ1034730.439-NODE-439-length-15075-cov-19.295739_pt1 | contig 15075 bp, 12 predicted proteins | sample MGYA00520650_ERZ1034730 | MGnify/ENA primary metagenome ERZ1034730 (study PRJEB33766, sample SAMN09781702) | gut metagenome | biome: gut microbiome | host: Homo sapiens | place: Madagascar | study: EMG produced TPA metagenomics assembly of the PRJNA485056 data... | reverse complement strand
GAGCAGATGGAGATGCAGTTCTTCTGCCAGCCTGGTACTGAGATGAAGTGGTTTGAGTATTGGAAGAAGGTTCGCTTGGCTTGGCACGAGGCTCTCGGCATGGGCAATGAGAACTATCGTTACCACGACCATGAGAAGTTGGCTCACTATGCTAACGCTGCTACCGACATCGAGTTTAAGATGCCATTCGGCTTCAAGGAGGTGGAGGGTATTCACAGCCGTACCAACTTTGACCTCTCTCAGCACGAGAAGTTCAGCGGTCGTTCTATCAAGTACTTCGATCCAGAGAAGAACGAGAGCTATGTACCTTACGACGTGGAGACATCTATCGGTGTAGACCGTATGTTCCTCAGCGTGATGTGCCACTCTTACTGCGAGGAGAAGTTGGAGAATGGCGAGACTCGCGTAGTCTTGAAGTTGCCAGAGGCATTGGCTCCAGTGAAGTGCGCCGTATTCCCATTGGATAAGAAGGACGGTCTGCCAGAGTTGGCTCATGAAATCGTAGATGAGTTGAAGTTCCACTTCAATACTCACTATGGTGATCCTAAGGACTCTATCGGTAAGCGTTATCGCCGTCAGGATGCCATCGGTACTCCATTCTGTATCACTGTGGACCACGAGACTCCTAACGATCACAAGGTAACTCTTCGTTATCGTGACACCATGGAGCAGGAGCGTGTTGCCATCAGTGACCTCCGCAGCATCATCGAGGACCGCGTAAGCATCACTAGCGTATTGAAGAAGCTTGGTAAGGAAATCAAGAACTTCTAATATACATATATATAATAAGGTATAGAAAATTCTATTAGATGAATTTGAAGAAAATGAAATATTTGTTCTTGCTCATGATGTCAGTGTTCATGCTGGCATCGTGCAGCGAGGATGATTCCACCGTGGACGAGTATGCCAACTGGCAGCAGCGCAATGAGAAGGCTTTTGCCGATACCTTGGCTTATGCCAAGCAAAAGGGCGAGGCTAACGGTTGGCTGGTGCTCCGTAATTGGTCCTTGGAGAACCAGATTCCTAACAAGGATGCCTATGGTAATGACGTGCAACTTACTTACAAGGCTACTGACAATATCATTGTGCATGTGTTGGAAAAGGGCGAGGGCACCACAAGTCCTATCATCTCCGACTCAGTGAAGGTAAGCTATCGTGGTCGCTTGATAGGTACGGATACTTATCCAGAGGGCTATGTGTTCGATCAGAACTTCAGTGGCTCTTATGATAAGGCTACCGCTCAGCTCTCCAAGTTTGCTTGCAAGGATGTGGTGGATGGCTTTACCACAGCTCTGCTCAAGATGCATCAGGGCGACCGCTGGATGGTATACATCCCCTATCAGTTGGGTTATGGAACCACCCAGAGCTCTGGTAGCACTATTCCTGCTTACTCGATGCTCCGCTTCGAGATAGTATTGGATAGTTTTTGGCACCCAGGTGAGACGATGCCTGATAGCAAATAAGAAGAAAGTGATATCCACAAGATAGCCCTGCTGGTTATGCCGGCAGGGCTTTTTGTATGTAAGTGCTTGGTAAGCATGGGCGCTTAGAAGTGTGTAAAAAAGTGTTTCAAAGTTTGAATAACTGTTTGTGTTCGCACACAAATGGTTGATGTACGTCAAAAAATGTTAGTTTGATGCAAAAAATATGCTTAAAGTATTGTGGGTTTCAGAAAAAAGTCGTACCTTTGCATCAGAAAAAATAAGTTTTAGGTTTTTAGTTAGGTAATAGATTTAGGTTTTTAGGTTTTCTAGGTAAGATTTAGATTGTTTATTCAAGACAGTAGGTTGTTAGTTGTTTTAAGGTTATTATAAAAGATTGTTTATTCATGGACGACAAAAGTACTTATCTGATCGTGAGATTGGAGAAAAAATAGTTTTGGGAAAAACTTAGTACGGAATTTCATTTAAAAATTAAATATAAAGATGGCCGTTCCTTTTTCAGGGATCGCCATTTTTATGTTCTAGGATTAAGAATCTAGAATCAGGAAATAACAAAGGGGTTAGAATGAATCATTAAGAATTAAAATAAAATACGAGATATGCTATTTAAGAATAAGACGGATTATCTGATGGAGTCGATTCGTGCCGGAAGGGCGATGACTGGTACTGAGAAGCTCAATCTCATCGTGGGACTGAGTATCCCTTCTATGCTCGCACAGATTTCCACCGTGATGATGTTTTTCATCGATGCCTCCATGGTGGGGCACTTGGGCGCAGAGGCTTCGGCTAGCATCGGACTGATAGAGTCTACCACATGGCTCATAGGCAGTTTGCTCGGTGCGGCAGCTACAGGATTCTCGGTGCAAGTGGCTCATTTCATTGGTGCCAACGATTTTGTGAAGGCTCGCCAGGTGTATCGCCATGCGCTCATCTGTGGTTTGGCTTTCAGCGTCTGCCTCATGCTCTTGTGTGTGGCAGTCCACCTGCCTTTGCCTTATTGGTTGGGTGGTGGTAGTGATATTGCCAGCCATTCGTCGAGCTATTTCCTCATCTATGCACTCACCCTGCCGTTCATCTACCTGTATCATGTATCTGAGGTGATGCTCAAGTCGGCAGGCAATATGCATACGCCCAGTGTGATGGCTGTGCTGATATGCATTTGCGATGTGGCATTCAATTACCTCTTCATCTATGTGCTGAAGATGGGTGTGGTGGGAGCTGCCATGGGTACGGCTCTTGCCTACATCTGCATCTCGCTGCCAAATCTGTATCTCTCGGCTTGTAAGAACAAGATTCTCAATCTGCGCCAAGACCGAGTGCGCTTTCAGTGGGTGCCTGAGTATGTACACAATGCCAGCAAGATAAGCATTCCGATAGCCATACAGAATATCCTGATGAGTGGGGCGCAGATCGTGAGCACCATGATTGTGGCTCCGCTGGGCAATATAGCCATTGCCGCCCATTCCTTTGCCATCACCGCCGAGAGTCTCTGCTATATGCCGGGCTATGGTATAGGAGATGGTGCATCCACCCTCGTAGGACAGACGCATGGAGCGGGCCGAGTGGATCTCTGTAAGAACTTTGCCTATATGACTGTGGGCTTGGGCATGGCTGTGATGGCTGTGATGGGAGCGGTGATGTATGTCTTTGCTCCAGAGATGATAGGAGTGTTATCGCCAGTGGAGAGTATTCGGGAACTGGGCACCACTTGCTTGCGCATCGAGGCTTTCGCCGAACCATTCTTTGCGGCTAGCATCGTTACTTACAGCGTATGTGTAGGAGCTGGCGATACCAAGAAGCCTGCTGCCATTAATCTGGGTACGATGTGGTGCGTGCGTCTCACCTTGGCTTATGCCCTTTCCAAGAGCTATGGCTTGGAGGGCGTGTGGATAGCGATGGCAACGGAGCTTACTTTCCGAGGTGTTCTCTTCCTCATTCGATTGCTCAGAGGGTCGTGGATGAAGAGCTTCCAAGTAATTAAGAAGTAAAATTTGGCTGGAAAAATCCAGTTATGTTAGTTTTATGTTAAGATTGCAAGCATTTGGAAAAATAATTGGTCAAATGTTTGCAATCTTATTCTTTTTTGCGTAATTTTGCAAGCGAATAGGGTAGCCGATACCCCATTTAGTACGTATATATAATATAAGGTATAGAATAAAAACATTATTAATATATAAGAAGATGAAGATCAGAAAGATTATGGCAGCGGTACTCTTGCTGCTCTCCGCAGGTACAGCGATGGCACAGCAGATGCCAGCTATTCCTGTAGACAAGAATGTAAAGATAGGTCATCTGGACAATGGACTGACTTACTACATCCGCCACAACAGTTATCCTGAGCATGTAGCTTCGTTCTACATTGCCCAAAAAGTGGGTTCCATCCAGGAAAATGAGGATCAGCGTGGTTTGGCTCACCTCTTGGAGCACCTTGCCTTCAATGGTACCGATCATTTCAAGGACAATACCCTCCAGGAGTACCTTCAGGGCATTGGTGTGGAGTATGGCAGAAACCTCAACGCTTATACCAGTGTGGCTAAGACCGTATATTATTTCACCGATGTGCCTACTACCCGTTCATCAGCGGTAGACTCTTGTATGCTCATCCTCAAGGATTGGAGTAATGGCATCAGCCTGACCAAGAAGGCTATCGATGATGAGCGCGATGTGGTACACAATGAGTACCGTATGCGCATGGTGGGTCAGCAGCGCATCTTGGAGCGTGCCTTTCCTAAGCTCTACCAAGGCGATAAGTATGGCTATCGCTTGCCTATCGGATTGATGAGCGTTATCGATGGATGTAATCCAGAGACACTGCGTGCTTACTATCGCAAGTGGTATCGTCCAGACAATCAGGCTATCATCGTAGTGGGCGATGTGGACGTCAATCATATCGAAGATCAGATTAAGAAGCTCTTCTCTGGCATCAAGGTTCCTGCCAATGCAGCCAAGGTGGTGCCAGTGGAAGTGGCCGACAATGATACCGCCATCTACGTAGTAGACAAGGACAAGGAGATGCAGGCTGACATCTTCCAGATCTATATGAAGCATGATGCTTACCCAGACTCATTGAAGAATGGTATGCAGTATCTCATGGTTAGCTATATGAATGATGTCGTCAGCTCTATGCTCGATGACCGACTGAGCGAGAAGGCACAGGACTCAGACTGCCCATTCTTGGAGGCTGGATCTAGTGTGGGCAACTTCCTCATCTCTGATACCAAGGGCGCATTCAGTCTCTATGGCGCAGGTAAGCCAGGCAAGGCTAAGGAAGCATACGCTGCCATCTTGCGTGAGGCTAAGCGTATGGCTGATTATGGTTTTACAGCCACAGAGTATCAGCGTGCCAAAGACAATTTTATGAGTGGCATCGAGAAGGCGCTGAGCAACAAGGATAAGATGAAGAATGAGCAGTTTACATCTCGGTATGTAGACAACTTCACCGACAATGAGCCTATTCCTTCTATCGAAGACGAGGCGCAGATCTATCAGATGTTGGTGCCTCAGATACCTGTTGAGGTTATCAATGGCTATGCCAAGCAGTTGGTTTGCCAGAGTGATACCAACCTCGTATCTTTGGTGATGATGCGCGAAGTGGATGGCGCTACCTATCCTACAGAGCAAGAACTAGCCAACATCGTAAAGCAGGTGCGCCAGGAAAAGTTGGAGGCATACGTAGACAATGTAAAGCAAGAGCCATTGATGGCGCAGGCTCCTAAGGCAGGCAAAATCAAGAAGACTGTAGAAAACAAGCAGTTGGGCTATAAGGAATTGACACTCTCCAATGGTGCTAAGGTGGTACTGAAGAAGACCGACTTCAAGAATGATGAAATCCTCTTTGATGCCACAGCCAATGTGGGCTACTCAGCATTCAGCAAGCAGGATGAGCTCTTGCCTTTCCTCTTTGATAATGCCATCGGTGTGAGTGGACTGGGCAATTTCTCTAACACTGAGCTTCAGAAGGCTTTGGCTGGTAAGCAGGTGTCAGTGGGCACTCAGATTAGCCCATTCGGTCATGGCTTGAGTGGTCGTTCTACTCCTAAGGACATAGAGACTCTGATGCAGCTCATCCACTTGGAGATGACAGCAGTGAAGAAAGACCAGAAGTCATTTGACAACCTGAAGAATACCTATGTTACCGTGCTTGCCAACAAGGACAACAACCCTAACATGGTATATCAGGACTCAGTACAGAGCACCCTCTATCTGGGTAGCAAGATGGCTCGCATCCCATCATCTGATGATGTGAAGAGCATCAGTTACGATCGCATCTTGGAACTCCAGAAACTGTATTATGGCAATGCCAAGGACTTCACCTTCTATTTTGTGGGCAACTATGATGAGAAGACCCTGCTGCCTCTTATCGAGCAGTATATCGCCTCATTGCCTAACAATGGATTTAAGTTGAAGAACAAGCAGATACCTTACGCACAGGGTGAGGTTAACAATACATTCGAGAAGGCGATGGGCAATCCTCAGAGCCAGGCTCGCGAGATATGGCAGGCTAAGACTCCATTGAGCCTCAAGACCATGGTGCTGGCTGACATCTCTGCCCGTCTCTTGGAGATGAAGTATCTGCGCACCATTCGTGAGGAGATGAGTGCTGCCTACAGTGCTGGTGCTCGATATGGCGTGATTCGTGACTATGACAACAAGTGCTCCATCAGTCTTACAGCTATGGCTCAGCTCAACCCAGAGAAGGCAGATGCTGCCATCCCTTACTTCAAGAAGGGTATGGAGGAGACCATTCAGGACGCAGTGGACAATGACTTGGCTAAGATTAAGGAGATACTTCTGAAGCAGGCTGGCGTAGATGCCAAGACCAATAGCCACTGGCTGGATGTATTAAACTTATATGTGCGTTATGGCATAGATGAGCAGACTGGCTATAAGGAAATGGTGAAGAACATCACCGAGAAGGAAATCTCAGACTTCCTCCAGAACACTATGCTCAAGAGTGGTAATCACTTCCAGATTATCATGAAGGCAGTGAAGGAATAAATAGTTATTAGGCTATTCTTAAAATAAAAAAATCCCGTTGTACGAAGCTTGCATGAAGCTCGACAACGGGATTTTTCTTTGTTCGCTCGTTTCAAAATTTTCATTTCTGTGTTTTGAAGATTTGGAGCTCTTTCCTAAAAATCTCTCTTTTCTCTTTCTTAAGAGTCATTCCTTTCGGAACCTAGCAACTCTTAGAGATTGTTCTTTTTAGCCTTTGAGGCGAGTGCCTCTCTGCGATCCTGAAGAATCTGCTGGCATCTATTCAATGCGCGATTCTCATTCTCAGCATTAACCTTAATTAAACTGTCATTCATAACCTATTGAGTTTTGTTATCGGGTGCAAAGATAGGGCATTCTAGTTGTTTGGCGAAAAAAAACGTATTAAAATGCAAGTTTTATTCATATTTTTTGATTTATGTCAAAAAAAAGTGCAAACGTTATCGCTATTTTAGGGAAAAGGATAGCAAAAATAGGGGAAATTCTTTCCGAATTTCCATTTTTTTTGCGAACTTTGCACCTCGAAAACAAAAATGTATTAATATATAAATAGGTATGAAAAAAGTATTTTTAATGGCTGCCCTCGTGATAGCATGCACATCAGGCAGCACTGCAAGCACTATGAACGAGGCAGCGCACAATGCCTCACAGTCAGAGATGATGCCAGTAAAGAAGACTACCAAGAAGACTTCTTCTAAGAAAAAGACATCTACTAAGAAGACCACTACTACAGCGGCTTCTTCCGCAACAGCTACATCTACAGCTGCCACAACTACATCTGCAGTAGCTAGTAGCTCTTCATCTTCCACAGGCTCTACTATCGCAGGAGTATTGGGCGGATTGCTCGGTGGTGGTTCTAGCTCATCATCTACAGGTAGCAGCATCGTCAATGGAATCTTGAACAATGTGATTGGTTCAGGTACCTTCAAGAAGGAAGACCTCTGCCACACTTGGAAGTATAGCAAGCCAGGCTGCGCATTCACCAGCGAGAATCTTCTGGCAAAGGCAGGTGGCGAGGTAGCTGCTGCAAAGATAGAAGAGCAGTTGGCGGGCTACTATACCAAGTTTGGCATCACCAGCAGCAATACTTACTTTACCTTCAATACTGATGGTTCCTTCAATGCCAAGATAGATGGCAAGTCATGGAATGGTACTTACACCTTTGATGAGAAGACCCATGAAATTCATTTGAAGGGTTTGCTGCTGAGTGCATCTGGTTATGCCACCAAGACCACTACAGGGATCAGCCTCCTCTTTGACCAGAAGAAGCTCCTCAACCTCATCAAGACCCTCAGTGCCTTCAAGGGCAGCTCTACGCTGAGTGCTGTTGGTTCTATCGCCAATAACTTTGATGGGGCGCGTGTAGGCTTTGAAATGACAAAGTAGAGTATGCAAGTGTCCCACTAGTAAAATTGCACTGAATTTAGTGCAATTTATATGGAAAACTGCACTGGACTCAGTGCAGTTTTTTAGATTTGTTCTCAAAAAGTATCATTTCTCGAAATGCTGATAATCCTTCATGCTCTTCCAGTCTCCACCCCAGCGAAATCCCTTTTGTTTGAAGAGGCGATAGCAGAGGTCGCCTCGCTTGATCATGTAGGGATGCTGCTGGCTGCGGTCTAGATAGGGCTTGCCGGTGGCGGGCTCTATCACCTCCTTTCCGTTCTTGAGGCGTTTGTGGTAAGGATTGTAGAGGGTGTTGATGTCTATCGCCATGCCCTTGCCATGCTTGGAGACGGTGTGGGTATGGGAGACGAAGCGGAAATTGAAACTGCTGGAGTTGTTGGCTCTCATGGCTCGCTCGTCATTGGCATCCCAATAGTCGATAAGGCGCATGCGCTCTATCGGGTATTTCGCTAAATAAAGCTGGCGAAAGATGTCGAGCACATCGTTGGCAATGGCTTTGTTAACCACCATTTCGCCCACGATGCTCCTGCCATTGCGGTCGATATGGAGGCAGCGCAGATAGCGCAACTCACTGCGGGACATGGTGCAATTGGCCTTGTACGTCTTGCCCTGCATCAGCTTGAAGATGCTATCGGGGATGGGGCTGACAGTGAAGAACTTCTTTTCCCCTATCTGCTTGATGGCAGACGCAGGCACGATGTCGCCAGGCAGATAAGTCTTGGCTAAGACTTGCGGCTGCGACTTTGTTTGTGCTTGGGTAGTGAGCACCATCATTATGGCTATTACTGCCATGATGAGGTGTTTGATATAATGTTTTATCATCTCTCTTTTTATATAATAAATGATATCTCCTATATATATAATAAGGTGTATTGTTATTTCGCAATATGCTTATTCACCGGTATGCAATGCGAATCCTTGATTTCGCCGATGACGATGATGCTGTGTAGGCTTCCGATGCAGTCGATGTTACCCAGGGTGTTGAGCATGAAGTCTTGGTAGTCCTTCATATCGTGGGCATACACCTTGATTTGGAAGTCATAGTCGCCAGTGGTGTTGTAACATTCTGTTATCTGGTCTATCCGCTGCACGGTGTCCATGAATTGCTGGATGAGGTCGTGGGTGTGCTGCTTCAGGCGGATATTGCAGAGCACGATGACGTTGTGGCCCAGCTTATGATGGTCCACCACGGCAGAATATCTTGTGATGTAGCCCTCACGCTCCAATCGCTTTTGTCTTTCGAAGGTGGGCGTGGGGGATAAGTGTACTCGGGCGGCAAGTTCCTTGACCGTCAGGTTGGAGTTCTGCTGCAATAGGCGCAGTATTTTGATGTCTATCTCGTCGAGAGTTTCTTGTGTAGCCATTGTCTTTCCTTTCTCAAATGATTTAATTCTCTAGAATATTATTCTGCGAATTTCGCTATTTCGCTGCAAAGATAGCATATTTTTCTGAATTACGAAGAAAATTTTGCGGATATTTTTCTTCTTTGTACCTTTGCACTCGCAAATCCGGATGCCTCAAGTCTTGGCAATGCGCTGAGCTTGCAAGTAATTTCATGTATAACGTAGAATTTTAAAAAAGAGAAAGATTATGAGCAATACAAATAACAAGCATATTGAGGCTGTGGGCAGCTACTTGCGCCCAGCCGAGTTGAAGGAAGCAAGAGTGAAATTCGCTGAAGGACAGATTTCTGCCACTGACTTGCGAGCTATCGAGGATCGATTGATTACTGATGTTGTCAAGAAGCAGAAGGAGCATGGTTTGCCTTACATCACTGATGGCGAGTTCCGTCGCAGCTACTGGCACCTCGACTTCATGTGGGGATTCAATGGTGTGGAGCACATCGAGTTGGAGCATGGCTACCAGTTCCATGGCGAGGAAACTACCAAGGGTTCTTTGAAGTTGACAGGAAAAATTTCGGGTGAGAATCATCCTTTCATCAAGGACTTCCTCTTTGTGAAGCAGTTTGAGGAGGAGGGCGTTGAGGCTAAGCAGACAATTCCAGCTCCAGCTCAGTTCCTTTCGGAGTTGTTCCGTGGCAATAATACCAAGAATACTCATGCGTTCTATCCTAACACAGAGGAGCTGATAGAAGATATCGCCAAGGCTTATCAAACTTTCTTCCAGGAGATTTATGCTGCTGGTTGCCGCACAGTGCAGCTTGATGACTGTACTTGGGGTATGATTGTGGATGATGACTACTGGAAGTCAATGCTTGGCAATGGCTTTACCTTGGAGCGTGAGGCTTTGCAATATCTGAAGGTGAACAACCTTGCCATCGAGGGCAAGCCTGAGGGGCTCACCATCAATACCCATGTTTGCCGTGGCAATTATCATTCTTGCTATGCTGCCAAGGGTGCATACGACCCAGTGGCTCCTTATCTCTTTGCTCGTGAGAATGTGGATACCTTCTATCTGGAGTTTGATGATGAGCGTTCGGGCAGCTTCGAACCATTGAAGTATGTATCTGATAACAAAAAGGTAGTGCTCGGTTTGGTTACTACCAAGTCTCCTGTTTTGGAAGACAAGGCTACGGTCATCGCTCGCATCCATGAGGCAGCCAAGTATGTGCCATTGGAGCGTTTGAGCCTCAGTCCTCAGTGTGGTTTCGCCTCTTGCGAGATTGGCAATAAGCTTACCGAGGAGCAGCAGTGGGCTAAGATTGACTTGATTAGAGAAATCTCTAAGGAGGTTTGGGGATAAGTAGAATTTTCAACTAGATTACTGGGAGGGCAGGTAATAAACCTGCCTTCCCAGTGCATTCTTGCTGATAGCTAACTGTGCAGGGCGAGTTTTTTCTTTTTTCTTCTTTTCAGAATGATGAAGCCGGAGAGTAATACCAGCGTTATCAAGAGACCTGATAGGAAGACAAATAGTTCGGAAAGCGGACCTAGAAATGGGCTGTAGCAACGCCCCACATGCAGTTCGAGGGCCACGTTCCAAAGACTGAGTTTTGTTTCTGCTAGCATCTCAGGCATAGCTGCTGGGATGTTGGCATTTTTTGTATCCACAACTTTTGCGTTAGCCAAGTATGCTCCCTTGGCATAGTCGAAGACGATAGGCTTATCTCCGAAGAAGGCTGAGCTGTAACCGCTGGTTAGGTCATTGGAAAGAGGCATCATCTGCTTGCTTGTTGCAGGCTTTCCTGTCATATAGTCAGCAACCTTTTGCTGTTGTGGATTCCAGCGATAGATGCCGCTGAATGAGCCGATAATCCATGTGTCTCTATCTGTCTTCTCTCTTTCAAATACCGTGATTCCCATCGGACTCATCTTGGGCGTAGATTTCTTGTCCAAAAGAGTCGGAGCCTTACTGAAGTGCTCATCCACCTCCAGAAATCCATCGGCAGTAGAGACAAGCCAACAACCTAGGGTGGCATCCCATCGGATAGCATGCAACTTGTCATGCCAAGCATTGCCATCCTTTATCTTCTGTTGGGTCTTGGTGATGGCGAGTGGTATCATCAATGGTGGGCGGAGGCACATGCCTGTTATCGAAAGCCAAAGGGTGAGGATGATGGTGGCGTAGCCTATCTTGTTGTGCCACTTCTGATGCCAAACCATTTGTTTGCCCAGTGTCTTCATCTTCTCCTTGGCTCCCAGGCGTTTCTGTCTGCGAATGTTGTAAGGCAAGATGAAAAGTACGATGCCCGTGATGCTGAGGATGATGAGAATGATGGCGATGGCATCTACCACCAGCCTTCCTGCCAAACCGAAGTATTCTCCACTGTGCAGCGTCCATACAGTCTTGAAGAGCGTAGTCTCAGGGATGTAGTCCTTGGGTTGGGCGATGATGTGGCGCTTGATGATGCGTTTGTTGTTCGAGCTAGACATAGCCATATTTTTGGCAGGTGCTATCTCGAAGATGGCAGAACGGCTCATGGCGATGATGCCCAGGCTATCTTTGTCAAGGGTGATGTCGGCTATTCGCTCTTCATTCCCAGGCAGGGCGAAGAGCACCCATTTCTTTCCATCCCACTGATAGACATCTCTCATAGCAGCGCACCATATCTCTCCATTCTTAGTCTGGATGATGTTGCGAATGTTTCTGCCATCTACGCTCTCTGGCAGCCCGATGTTGAAGTCTTGCCAATGTTGCATCTGCTTGTCGGTGAGCCAAACTCCCGCATAGCCATACGCCAAGACGCTGTCGCCTCCGATGGGTATGGCTCCCTTGATGATGCCATTGTTGAAATTCTTGATATGATAGCCCGAAGGCAAGATACTGCGGCTCACCTCGTAATCTGCAAAGAGCGAACGATGATTGAGGATGATGCCTGAAACGCAGAATACCAACATGAATACGGACAGTACGAGTCCGAACCAACGATGGTATTTCTTCCAAGTAAAGATACTTCTTTTTTTCTTGTTAAACATAAAACATGATTATTATAGTTACATTAAAACATGATTTTTTCATGGTGATTATTAAGGTCTTTCTTTCCGTTTATTCCACTTGTTTCTTCTGCGGACTCATCAGCGATGCTCCTATGCTTATGATGAGCACGGCTACGATGAAGAGCAGCGATGCGATGGCATCTATCTCCAGATATTCGTGGATGAGCATCTTGGCTCCGATGAATACTAAGAGTACGCAGACTCCCGTCTTCAGATAGCGGAACTTGTCGGCGATGGCTGCAAGCAGGAAGAACATGGCTCTCAAACCTAAGATGGCGAAGATGTTGGAGAAGAACACCACGTATGGGTCGAGCGATACCGAGAAGACGGCAGGAATGCTGTCGAAGGCAAAGATTAAGTCGCTAAACTCGATGACCAGTACCGTGACGAAGAGCGGGGTGAGCAACCACTTGCCATTCTTCTTCAGGAAGAAATGGTCGCCCTCAAACTGCGGATGCATTCTGCCTGTCTTCGAGAGAAATCTGACGAGCGGATGTTTCTCCACATTGATTTCCTCCTTCTTGTTGCGGTTCACATACATCTTGATGCCGCTATATACCAGCATCACACCGAATACGAGCAGTATCCAGTCGAAACGGCTGATGATGGCTGCGCCGAGGAAGATGAAGATGAAGCGGAGTACGATGGCACCCAGTATGCCCCAGTTGAGCACATGCTGGTATTCGTTTTTGCCTACGCCGAAGGAAGTAAAAATCATCATCATCACGAAGAGGTTATCCACGGAGAGCGTCTTTTCTATCAGGTAGCCCGATATGTAAGAGATGGTCATGTAGTGGCGGTATTGTTGTAGACTCGCCTCGAAGTCGTTGGGATTGAGCTTGAGGTGGGAGGCATAGCGAGAAGCCACAGCCTGGAGGTCCTGCATGTTGTCTATGCCATGCACCATATCTCCATGAAACCACAGGAAGATGGAGAAGAGCAGGGCAAGTCCTATCCATACTCCCGTCCACGTACCCGCTTCCTTGATGGAAACCACGTGTGCCTTGCGGTCGATAACCAACATGTCTAATACCAAGATGGCGGCTATGAAAATGATAAAGCCGACCAAGAAAATGATTTCATTCATTGCTTCTCTATATTCTTTAGTTACATAAAAATTCTGTTGATCTTATCTATTTCTAGTGCAAAGGTACACTTTTTCGTACACTTTTTCGTCTCTACTCCCTACTTTTATACACATTTTATGTTTTTCTCACATTTTTCGCCATTAATGCTTGTCTCGCATTCTGAGCCAATAGTTTCCAAGTCCTCCAGAAATACAGCCCCAGCATCATCACGGCTGTGATCATCCATGATACGGGATAGACGGTAATCAGATGGTCGAAGCCACGCCAATCAGGCATAATGGTGTAAATCCAGACGATACGCAAGAGGCAAGTACCAAACATGGTGATGAGCGTAGGCTCCATCGACTTGCCCATGCCTCGCAATACCGAACCGGAAATCTCATAGAATGCGGCTATCGACTGCCAGGCAAGGGCGATGTGCATTCTCGTCTTGCCAAAGGCTATCACCGCAGGACTGTCGGTGAAGAGTCTTAGGAAGAAGTCTTCTTGCCAAATGAAGAACCAGTTGAGGGCAGCGCAGCCTATAAATCCCATGAACAGGCAGATGGCGAAGATGCGCTTCACTCGATGGTTGAGTCTGGCACCATAGTTTTGTCCCGTAAAACTGATGGCTGCTCCATTAAAGGCACCGATGATGAAGTAGCAATAATACTCGAAGTTGACTGCCGCCGCCGAACCAGCGATGGCATCTGAACCATAGCCATTGATGCTGGCTTGGAGCAGCACGTTGGAGATGGAGAATACCATGCCTTGCAATCCTGCAGGCACACCGATCTGGAGCATACGTTTCAGTTCCTTCCATTCGATGTAGAGTTTCTTAGGGCGCAGTCGGTAAGGCTCCTTCTCGTGCAAGAGCAGATAGATGATGAGGGCAGCACTCATGGCATTGGCGATGGAGGTAGCGATAGCCACACCAGCCACTCCCATGTGGAAGATGATGACAAACACAAGGTTGAGAATGGTATTGACGATGCCTGCCGCCACCAGGATATAGAGCGGTCTTCGGGTATCGCCCATGCTTCGCAAGATGGCGGAACCGAAGTCGAATATCATGAAGAATGGGATGCCGAGGAAGAAGATGCGGAGATAGGTTACTGCCATGTCGAGTACATCTGCTGGTGTGTCCATCATCGTGAGGATAGGTCGAGCCACAAGGATTCCCACTACCATCATCAGTAGTCCGCTCACTATTGCCACCAGTCCCACGGTGCTGATGGCATCCCTGATGCTTCGGCGGTCATTCTGTCCGATATGGTTGGAGATGATGACGTTGGCTCCCATCGATACACCCATGAAGAGGTTGATGAGTAAGCTAATAACTGGTGCGTTGCTGCCCACAGCCGCCAAGGCCTGGCTACTGGCGAATCGGCCTACCACAGCCACATCCACAGAGTTAAACAACTGTTGCAGAATACTACTTGCCGCTAGAGGCAGCGTAAACATAATGATCTTCATGAACAAGGGTCCATGAAGCATATCTATTTCATTTTTCATACCTATTTTTTATTGCGCGATGTTGGGTCTTATATTGTCTGATATTGGACTCCCAAGAATCGCTATTATCCTAATTTCTCATTTCGGAGTGCAAAGTTACTGCTTTTTTGCGAGATATGGATGGATTTTGATGTCTATTATTCAAAATAGGTAAAAAAGGTAAGATAATCTGTAATAAGGGTTTATTTCGGAATAATTCCTTGATATAGGTGCTGAAAATGTGGAATAATTCCTTTAAATAATCATAAAAAC
>ERZ1034730.425-NODE-425-length-15542-cov-22.062698_pt1 | contig 15542 bp, 15 predicted proteins | sample MGYA00520650_ERZ1034730 | MGnify/ENA primary metagenome ERZ1034730 (study PRJEB33766, sample SAMN09781702) | gut metagenome | biome: gut microbiome | host: Homo sapiens | place: Madagascar | study: EMG produced TPA metagenomics assembly of the PRJNA485056 data... | reverse complement strand
ATTTTAAAATCGGGAAAGTTAAAAAACTTTAACTAATCAAGAATTCAGGCCGCCCCTGTACCCTGATTACTAATTATCGAAAGGATGTTGCCTCTTTGTCCTTCTCTTTATCGGGATTTCCATGATGCTTCTCGGCACTCTCCCTAGCCTTTTCGTTGCTCTTATCCTTTGCTTTCTCATATTCTGAAATAATCTCATTATAGAGTTTTTCCCTAAAATCCTTTGTGACCGGGTAGCCGACATCCTGATATACCGGCTTGCCCTGCTCGTCCATCTGCTTTGTCTTATAAGATGGCATTGATACAAAGATTTTCTCTTTCCCCTGCACTATATTGATGTTATTTACAATGAAACTGTTTTCAAAGTAAATACGAGCAAGTCCCTTGATTCTTGCATATGCATCAAGGATATTGGTATATAGTTCCTCACGAAACTCTGCTGTGATAGGATTGCACACATCCTTATAGATCACACCGTTGCTTTCATCACGCTCATTTGTCACATCCATTCCTGCAAACACTACCTTTGTATTCTGGTCAATATAGGAAAGGTCTGCCTCAATCGGTGTATCATCTAATACAAATCCATCAATGGTCTTTGTCTCAACAAGATAATACTTGCCAAGTGGAAGGTCATCAACTCTTGCATTTGGATTAATATCAAGGTCTTTCTCAACACGTTCGATGATAGGACCTACTGTATTCCATGAAATTCTCATGAATGCAGCAACTGCTACACGAGAACAATTAACAGCCATCCAAGCAGTCTGTTCCTCGAATTTACGTGTAAAGCGAGAAACATCGGGTATTTATTACACACTCGGAGTGTTATTTATTGCAAAATAATGGAGTTCCATATGGTAAGTACTTTGAAGCTGCTCGGAAGCCACTTTTTCCTTATCAGCATCGTACCGGCTTTTCTTTAAACGGATCATCCATAGTTCAAAAAAGAAAAAATACACATCTTGTCGCAACTGTATAGTTGCTGTATACTAAAATTATAGGATGCGTCCATGAATCAAAAGCAAGATCTATATTGTGTGGGCTTGAACAGTTACAAAGAATGCATTTCTTGTGGAGGGTATGGGATGATACAAATTGCAATTGTGGAAGATGAAGAAATTTACGTAAAACAATTAACAGAGTATATCCGGAAATATCAAACGGAAAGAGGAAAATCAATAAAGGTTACAATATTTGGAGATGGAGAAGATATCACTGAGAATTACAGTGGCAGTTTTGACATTATTCTTATGGATATTCAGATGCGGTTTATGGACGGTATGACAGCAGCAGAAAAAATCCGTCAGATGGATCAGAAAGTAATTATCATGTTCATTACAAATATGATTCAATATGCAGTACGTGGATATGAAGTTGATGCAATGGATTATGTAGTAAAACCGGTTGAGTACTTTTCTTTTTCTCAGAAGCTGGATAAAGCAATTGGACGTATGCGCTCTGAGGTTAAAGAATTTCTTACGATTCCGATTGGAAAAGGAGTTGTAAAGATAGATATAGCAGATATCTATTTTATTGAGGGACAGAAACATAATGTAATTTATTATACTTCGAGAGGAGATTACTCTTCAAGAATTACGATGAAAGAACTTGAAGAAAAACTTACACCACATAATTTTTTTCGATGTGCAAAGGGCTATCTGGTAAATATAAATCATGTAGAGGGATTTGTTGGTTCTGATTGTGTGATCAATAATGTACATATACCTGTCAGCAGAGCCAAAAAAAAGGAATTCATGAATCTGCTTCTGCAAAACCTTAATATGGAATGATTTCATGCGAAATGGAGGATACAATGTTATATCAGGATATTCCAAGAATTTATACGGCAATAGCAGAGTGGGGATCATGTTTGGTTTATCTTTATATCCTAAAAAAAGAAAATATGAAATCTGTACATTTTCTGGTAGGCAGTCTATTCATGCTGGCTATCCAGAGTATATTTCTGACTTTGACAGACAATGTAACAGAGATTTTGTGGATTCCCTGTATGATGATTGCAGCAGGTATGATGTATGTATTTCTTATGATCGGAGGAAAAATGAAGCCTCTTGGAGCGGCTTATTGCTGCGCCCGTGCATTTGTTCTTGCTGAGTTTGCAGCTTCGCTGCAGTGGCAGATGGTATCTAGTGTACAGACATGGGGAAATCATAGTATATGGGTTGAAATTCTGATTACGATAGTTATTTTTGGAGGCTGTTTTACTCTTGATATTTATTTAGAAAAAGATCTTCTGAAGCAGAATTATCTTGAACAGATGACCGTAAGGGAAGTAGCAGCGGTAGCAATTATGGCGGTAGCAATCTTTGCTTTTAGTAATCTGAGTTTTTTAAATGAAAATGTGCCATTTGCGAGCAGAGAACGTGCAGATATTTTTTCTATCAGAACACTGATTGATCTTGGGGGAATTGCAATCCTCTATGCTTATCAGAGCAGAATCAGTGAGTATGTTGCTGAGAGAGAACTTTCAGTAATGAATATGATGCTGAAAAGCCAGTATGAGCAATATCGAAATTATCAGGACAGCTTGGATCTCATACAAATGAAATACCATGATCTGAAGCATCAGATAATGGGACTTCGTGCGGAATCAGATGAAGAGAAGCGAAAAAAATGGATTGATTCCATGGAAAAGGAAATCGCTGCTTTTGAAAATATAAGCAGAACGGGGAATCATGTACTTGATACGATTCTGGCAGCTAAGATTTTTCATTGTCGAAAAAATCATATACAGATTACCTGCGTGGCAGATGGAAAATTATTGGATTATATGCATGTAACAGATATATGTTCTATATTTGGAAATGCTTTGGATAATGCTATTGAACATGTGATTATGATTCCGGATCCGAAAAAAAGACTGATTCATCTGACAGTATCCGCTCAAAAAGGATTTGTGTTTATCAAGATAGAGAATTATTGTGAAGCAGAAATCTACAAAAATGAAGAGAATCTGATTGCAACAACAAAAACAGATAGTAAAAACCATGGTTTTGGATTGAAAAGTATTCGTGCAGCTGTAGAAAAATATGATGGCTCTGTTGCATTTGGAGTACAGCAGAACTGGTTTGAATTAAAGATTCTTTTACCCAGAGTATTGTAATGCTCTGGGTATTTTTGTTGCCCAGCATACTACAAAGAGGTCCGGTGGACCTTTTTTAGTGTTTTGTGCCATATTTGTTACATCTTGTGCCCGAAATGGCACAAAATGATAAACATGTTATAGTAATGCCAACAGGGAATGATACCTGAAAAGACGAGAGAATCAAAGGAGGAAAAAAGAGAATGATCAGTGTTGAAATGGAAGATGTGCTGGCGGTATTACAATTATGCAAACCGTATATTATCGGTATTATTGCTGCACTTGTAATAGGAATCATAATTATGATTGCATGCCGCAGGATGTCTAAGGAAAAAAGATTTTTGGTAAGAGGAGAAGCTGCGATTGCGATGATTCTTGCAGTTGTAATCTGCGTAAATATGATCTGTTTTGGACCAATGTCTACGTTGATTGGGCTGGTAGCGGGAAATGGAACTTTAAGTGATGAAACAAATGAAGAAGCTGCAGGAGTAGCAGAAGAGATAATGGAAGACGGAATTGTTCTTCTAAAAAATGAAAAACTGCTTCCATTAAATGAAACAAAAAAACTGAATATTTTTGGCTGGGAATCTATTAATCCGGCTTACGGAGGAGCGGGTTCCGGTGGAATTAATGATCTGTATGATATAGTCAGCTTGAATCAGGGTCTTGAAAATGCCGGATTTTCTATTAATCAGGAACTGGTCGATTTTTATAACAATTATGGTGCAGATAATCCGGAAATGTCTATCCAGAAACAGAGCTGGACATTACCGGAGCCACCTGTAGATACTTACAGTGATGAGCTTATTAAAAATGCGAAAAAGTATTCTGATGTTGCAGTTGTGGTTCTTTCCAGAAAAGCAGGTGAAGGTCATAATGATATTCCGATGGATGTAAGTAAAGCAGCATATGATAATAATTCCGATGAATATGATGATTTTCCTGAGGGCGAGCATTATCTGCAGCTTTCACAAACTGAAAGAGATATGGTGGATATGGTTTGCTCAAACTTTGATAATGTGATTGTGATTTATAATGGAGCAAATCAGTTTGAACTTGGTTTCGCAGATGAATATCCTCAGATTAAATCTGTTGTATGGTGCCCGGGAACGGGAAATGTGGGATTTAATGCGCTTGGTAAAGTATTTTCAGGTGAAGTCAATCCTTCCGGAAAAACACCGGATACATTTGTTTATGATATGACGACTGCTCCATGGTGGAATAATGCAGAAAAAACAGAGTATACAAATCTGGCAGATATGGCCGTTGAAGGAATGAACGAAGGAACTGCGCAGGTGTATGCTCCGGCATTTACCAATTATGTGGAAGGTATTTATGTAGGATACAAGTATTATGAAACAGCTGCACAGGAAGGTGCGATTGATTACGATAAGACTGTACAGTATCCATTTGGATATGGTTTGAGTTATACAGAGTTCGAACAGAAAATGGGTGAACTGGAGGAAAAAGACGGACAGATTTCTGTAGATGTAGAAGTTACCAACACAGGAGATGAAGCCGGAAAAGATGTAGTGGAAGTATATTATAATCCACCATATACAAATGGGGGAATTGAGAAATCTTCTGCAAATCTAATTGAGTTTGAAAAAACAAATCTGCTTCAGCCGGGAGAATCTCAGACTGTTACAGTTACATTCAGTGTAGAAGATATGGCCTCTTATGATGAGAATAAGGCAAAAGCGTATGTTCTTGAAAAGGGCGATTACGTGATTTCTATCAATAGTGATTCACACACTGTGCTAGATCAGAAAACATATACTGCAGATGATGATGTAGTATATAAGGGAGAAAATAAAAGAGCATCTGATGATACTGCAGCAACAAATGTATTTGAAAATGCAAAAGGTGATGTGACATATTTATCACGAGCAGATCATTTTGCAAATTATGAAGATGCTATAAAAGCACCGGCATCTGCTGAACTAGGTGAGCCATATGTTTCTGAATATCATTTGAACAGCAATTTTGATAAGACTACATATCTCAATGATGAGGACAAAATGCCAACAACAGGAGCAGATAATGGACTTACATTAGCTGATATGCGTGATGTTGATTATGATGACCCACGTTGGGAAAAACTTCTGGATCAGCTTACTGTTGATGAAATGTCAAATATGATTGCAATGGCGGGTTATCAGACAGCTGCGATGGATTCTGTTGGAAAAGTAGGTACACTTGATTTTGACGGACCAGCAGCAATTAATAATAACTTTACAGGAGTTGGCTCAATTGGTTTCCCAATCGAAGTAGTGATTGCTTCTACATGGAATAAGAATCTTGCACAGACTTGGGGTGAATGCATGGGCAAGATCAGCCAGGAAATGGGTGCAGAAGGATGGTATGCACCGGGTATGAACACTCATAGAACTGCATTTGGTGCAAGAAACTATGAATATTTCTCAGAAGATGGAGTTCTTTCAGGAAATATGGGAGCAAAAGCAGTAGAAGGAGCAAGAAAATACGGAGTATATTCTTACATCAAGCATTTTGCTATGTATGAAGGTAATGCCAAAATGGTAAGTGTCTGGTCGAATGAGCAGGCAATCCGGGAAATCTATCTAAAACCATTTGAAATTTCTGTAAAACAGGGGGGCGCAAATGCAGTTATGGTTTCCTGGAGTTTTCTTGGAGATAAATGGACTGGAGAAAGCAGTAACCTTATGAAGACAGTTCTTAGAGATGAATGGGGATTTAGAGGAATGGCGCTTACAGACTTTTTCCGAAACAATGGTCATGGATTCATGAATGCAGACGCAGCATTAGCAAATGGTGTAGATGCAATGTTATCTACATTTAACGGAGAAGAGAACAATGTAGCTAATCCGGAGCATCCAACATCTGTACTTCAGATGAGAAATGCCTGCAAAAATGTCATGTATACAGTTGTAAGCAGCTGGGCTTATGATGGAAAACATAAAGAAGCAGGTATGGAAAACTGGAAAAAAGCAGCAATTGGTATTGACGTTGTAATAGTGCTTTTCATGGCAGGAATGGAAGTATTGGTAATCAGAGGATATAAGAAAAGAAAGAACGCTGAATAAAGATGAAAGTGGGGTGGAAAACAATTATGAAACAACAAAAATTGGTTGAAAAGATGACAATAGAAGAAAAGGCAGCAATCCTCAGTGGAAAAACAGTCTGGCAAACCAGAGAAATAGACAGACTTTCCATCCCGTCCATCTTTCTTTCGGATGGACCGCATGGAATCAGAAAACAGGCAGGAGCAGGAGACCATCTGGGACTGAATGCATCCTTGAATGCAACTTGTTTTCCCACAGCAGCGACGATCGCAAACAGCTGGAATCAGGATCTGGGGGAGGAGATTGGAGAGGCTCTAGGAGAAGAAGCGGCAAGTATGGATGTAAATATCCTGCTTGGTCCGGGATTAAATATTAAAAGAAGCCCATTATGTGGAAGAAATTTTGAATATTTTTCAGAAGATCCATATCTTTCCGGGAAGATGGCAGCATCATATATTCGTGGAATACAGAGTAAAGGCGTTTATGCATGCCCGAAGCATCTGGCAGTTAACAGTCAGGAACTTCGTAGAATGGCAATGGACGCAGTTGTTGACGAACGTACATTAAGAGAAATTTATCTGACCGGTTTTGAGATAGCTGTTAAAGAAGGACACGCAAAAGCAATCATGAGCAGTTACAACCAGATTAATGGAATCTATGCTAATGAGGACAAACATCTTTTGACAGATATTTTGCGCAAAGACTGGGGCTTTGATGGGATTGTAGTAACAGACTGGGGCGGAAGCAATGATCATGTGAAAGGTGTTGCTGCCGGTTCCAATCTGGAAATGCCGTCTTGTGGGTATGATTCAGCAAGAGAAGTAATTGATGCAGTCCAAAACGGAAAGCTGAAGGAATCGGATTTAGATGAAAGAGTTGGAGAACTGGTGGATGCAGTGATGGAACTGACATCAGGCAAGAAGTTTTCAGATAAAAACTTTGACAGAGATGCACACCATCAACTGGCAAGGAAAGCAGCAGCAGAAAGCATGATTCTTTTGAAAAATGAAAAACAGATTCTTCCGCTGGATACCAAAAAATCCATCGCTGTTATTGGAGATTTTGCTTTTTCACCTAGATATCAGGGGGCAGGATCTTCTATGGTCAATCCAACAAAAGTAGAAGATATGTCATCGGTTTTGCAGCAATATGATCTGAATATTCTGGGGATGACAAGAGGCTATCAGAGAAATGGGGATGTAGATGAGAATGATAGAAAGTTTGCATTAGATTTATCCATGAACGCGGATATTGTGATTTTCTGCTTTGGTCTTGATGAAATCAGTGAATCAGAAGGACTGGACAGAACACATATGCGGATTCCGCAGAATCAGATAAATCTTCTGCAGGATATCAGTAAAGTGAATGAAAATATTATTGGAATATTAAGTGCAGGATCTGCGATAGAAATGCCATGGCATACCTACTGCAAAGCGATTTTGCATGGATATCTGAATGGACAGGCAGGCGCTTTAGCAACATTGGATATTTTGACAGGGAAAGTGAATCCATCAGGAAGACTGGCAGAAACATATCCCATATCTTATGAACAGACACCGGCATTTAGATACTATCCAAGTAATGAGAAAACATCGGAATACCGCGAGAGCGTTTATGTAGGATATCGCTATTATGATACTTCAAAAGTCCGGGTGCAATACCCATTTGGCTTTGGGCTTTCTTATACGGAATTTACATATTCTGATCTTATTATAGAAGAGGATGGAATCAAAGTTTCGGTTACCAATACAGGTGACAGAGATGGGGCAGAGGTTGTTGAGATGTATGTAGGACTTCCTAATGCAATTGTGTTCCGACCGGAAAAAGAACTGAAGGGCTTTGTAAAAGTTTATCTTAAGGCAGGAGAACGCAGACAGATCAGGATTCCGTTCGATGATAAGACGTTCCGTTACTGGAATATAAAAACAGGACAGTGGGAAATAGAAACAGGCAATTATCAGATTATGGTAGGAGCCAGTGTTGCAGATATTCGTTTAACAGGTAAGACTGAGAGAATAGGAAACAGTAAAGAATATCCTTATAATCCGGCAAAAATGCCTTACTATTATACAGGAATCGTGCAGAAAATATCAGATGATGAATTTCGTGAACTTCTTGGCCATGAGATACCGGACGGAAGATGGAGTGGAAATCTGGAAATCAATGATGCAATCTGTCAGATGTATTATGCAAAAAGCCGACTTGCAAGGCTGATATACAGATGTCTCACAAAAATGAAAAAGAAGAGTGAGGCACAGGGAAAGCCGGATCTGAATATTCTCTTTATTTATAATATGCCGTTTCGAGCGATTGCTAAGATGACAGGCGGAGCAGTCAGTATGGAAATGGTATATGGAATGGTTGATGTTGTAAATGGGCACTTTATGCTTGGAGTAAAAAAAATAATTCGCGGATATTTTAGAAACAGAAGAAATAATAAGAAATATGAAAAATTATTAAAAGGAGCCGGAGAAAAGTGCAGATGAATTATATAAAAAATATATGGAAATGTTTTGAAGAGAAGCATTCTGCTTTTGCAAAATGGCTTTATCAGATATTCTATTTTGTTGTATTCAGTATGGGTGTGACTGTATTTCAGTATCTTGTATTTACATTTTTACCGGGGATTTTGGGAATTGGTCTGGCTGGCACAGAATTCATGTGGCCAAAGATTTCCATGAATTTATTTGGAGTAAAATTTACATGGAGTCTGCTGGGGTATAATGTATTGCGTGATGCAGCAGGGAATGTACTGCTTGGTGGTGGACTTGGTTATTTTATCAGTTATGAATTGGGGTCATTTCTTGCACAGTGTATTAATTTTCCACTTCAGAGAAATATTACTTTTAAAAGTCATGGTAATCCTGTATATCAGGCAATCTGGTATTTTATTGCGTGGGTGGTAATTTCACTGATTTGTAATGGATTTAATAATCTGTGGATGCCGGTTGCATCTGCATATGTGGCACCGGCAGTCTATAACATGCTTGTGACAATTATTACAGGTGGAGTTTCCATGGTGATATTTTTCTTCGTATTTAAAATAATTTTTCCGGAAGGAAAGGCTGAATAGAAGAAAATAGCACTTACTCTTTGCCGGAATAGAAAGTCTGAAAGATAAATATGGAGATATGCAGGGTGTAAAATAAGTGGAGTTGTCTATAAATTCATATTTGTCTGACTCACAACAATTTGATACCAAACCAATACAAGCACTTTAGCCAATAAGGTTAAGGTGCTTTTTTTGCGCCTTGAAAGGGAGGAAAGACAATGGTAATCGAAGTAAACAAGGATATAGACCGCTATCAGGAATCGGTTGCGATTGGAATGGCAGCCGTGTTTGTGCTGGCGGTAGCGGGTGTGGCTGCTTATAAAGCAATGCACTAAAAAGGAACCTGCATAAAAACAGATTCCTTAAATGAGGGAAAATCCCTGTCGAAGAATGGAAGTCCAGTTACTTTTCTGATAGAGAAATCGGACTATGATTACAGTCTGCTTTTCTTCATCAATCGTATAAAAGGCAAGGTAATTATTGATTATTACAAAACGAATGCCCCAGCTTGCCAGTACCGGATCATCTACCAGACGAAACTTCTGTGGCAGGTCGGCTAGTGAGCCTATCTGCTCAGTCGCAGCATCTAACAGATTATCTGCGGCATCAGGATTTTTGAGGCTAAATTCGATGTAATCCGCAGCACGCATAATATCGTGTTCTGCGGTGGAAGTGATATGAACCTGATAGCTCATCGACTGCGGCGGCTCCTGATATCTGCCATAGCTTCGGAAAATGGTCTGGTGTTGCCTGTGGCAATATCGTCCATTCCTTCCTTGATCTGGCTGTAAAGTTCAAAGCGGCTGGTCAGTTCTTCGTAGGCTTCAATGCTCATAACGGCAAGGTCACCTTTTCCATTCTTCGTGATGAAAACTGGTTCAGGATAATTATGACAAAATGTAGAAATTTCATTGTAATTATTCCTTAAATCAGCACTTGATTTGATTGCTGGCATAAAAACACCTCCTTATTTGATAACAAGATTATACACAAATTTTGTTATGGAGTCAATGGATATACCATTAGTGTTAGCAGGATAAACACAACTATTCATATGTATCTGACCGCAAGGTCGGGAACACAGTTCGCAGGGTGAAGTTCCCAGCGGGCTTTCATTATAAGAAAGCGAGTGAGCCTTTGTATAAGACACCTAAATCCATTCAGGAAACCATAGAGATTATGGCGGTGGCTGAAAACGGCATTTTCGAGAGATACCTGACAATCACGATTGAGAGAAAGAACTTCGAGGAGGCAAAGGCACAGTTTGCAACTCTTGAGGCTACGATACACAATCCGGATATCGGCTGGGAGACAGCAGACGAGTATCTTTCCGGAAATGTGAGAGACAAGCTGAAACTGAGTGGCGGTGATATAAAGGAGGTCCAGCTTATAAAACTTATAAACCGTCAGCTTTTTTTCCTTTTTTATAATAGTATCATTATGGTATAATAGAGACATTAAAATCAAAATTTGGAGGGATGATAATCAATCCTATTCTACTGAAAATATTATTCTTTCTCATAAAAGAGGTGCATATAAATATGGAATTAAGACTATTGCGCTATTTTCTGACGGTGGCAAAAGAACAGAGCTTCACAAAAGCAGCAGAACAATTGCATATTACCCAGCCAACGCTATCCAGACAAATGGCGGCATTTGAAGAGGAGCTTGGAGTAACATTATTTATTCGAAGCGGGAAGAAAATTTCGCTTACTGAAGAGGGGATTTTATTAAAAAGGCGTGCCCTGGAGATCCTTAATCTTGAGGAAAAAACACTTGAGGAACTGAAAGGAAAAGAAGATGTTGTAGAGGGAAATATAACCATTGGATGCGGTGAATTTGCAGTGGTGGAGACATTGGCGGAGATATGTAAAACATATAAAGAAAAATACCCGCTGGTTCAGATTGTACTGCATACTGCAACAGCAGATGCAGTGTATGAGATGATGAACAAAGGACTTGTAGATATTGCATTATTCATGGAGCCGGTGGACACCGAAGGTATGGATTATATCAGAATCACAGATTGCGATCACTGGTGTGTTGGAATGCGGCCGGATGATCCACTGGCAGAAAAAGAGTTTATTAAAAAAGAAGATCTCATAGGAAAACCATTGATACTGCCCGAAAGAGTGAGTGTTCAAAGTGAACTTGCCAATTGGTTTGGAAAAGACTTTTCAAAACTTCAGATTGCTTTTACAAGTAATCTCGGAACAAATGCAGGAGTCATGGCGGCAAATGGACTGGGCTATCCAATATCAATCGAAGGTGCTGCAAAGTATTGGCGAGAGGATATTCTTGTACAGCGAAGAATTTCTCCTGAAATCACGACCAGTACGGTGATTGCCTGGCGACGGAATATCCCATATTCTTTGGCAGTCCATAAAATGATCGAGGAGATTAATGCTTTTCAGGCATAAAACAAAATTCAATATAAGCATTAGACATAATGAAGTGATAGAGCTTAAAATAGATGTGTAAGATGAATGTAAATCTTATACATCTATTTTTTGTGAAAAATACGCAGAGAAAGGGGCTTTTTATTATGAGTAAAAAATTAGTGGCATTTTTCAGTGCAAGCGGAACAACAAAAAAAGTAGCAGAGATGATCGCAGAGGAAGCAAAAGCGGATTTGTTTGAGATTGAGCCGAAAGTTCCATATACAAAGCCTGATCTTGACTGGATGAATAAAAAATCCAGACGCGGTTATTACAGAAGGCAGACTGCTAAATTGTGGAACGAAACAGGAAATCAGTGAATGGGTAAACTCTTTATAAATAACAGAGTTATGGAGGTATACAGAATATGAAAAAAATAGTACAGACAGCAGGAAGAAATACACTTGGTGAATTCGCACCGGAATTTGCACATTTTAACGATGATGTACTTTTCGGCGAAAACTGGAATAACCAGGATATCGATGTAAAAACAAGAAGTATTATCACAGTGGTTGCGCTGATGGCTTCCGGAATTACGGATTCTTCTTTAAAATATCATCTTCAAAATGCAAAAAATCATGGTGTGACACAAAAAGAGATTGCTGCAGTGATCACACATGCCGCATTCTATGCAGGTTGGCCAAAAGCATGGGCTGTTTTCAATCTTGCAAAGGAAGTGTGGGAGGTAAGTGAAGGAGATTTGCCATACGAAGAGAAAGCAATGCGGGCACATGCAAAAGAGATGGTATTTCCAATCGGTGCACCAAACGATGGATTTGCACAGTATTTTTCCGGCAGAAGTTTTCTTGCACCAATCTCTACTTCTCAGGTTGGAATTTTTAATGTGACATTTGAACCTGGATGCAGAAATAACTGGCACATCCATCATGCAAAAAGTGGAGGCGGGCAGATCCTGGTATGTGTTGCCGGAAGAGGATATTATCAGGAAAAAGGTAAAGAAGCTGTAGAAATGAAGCCAGGTGACTGCATCAATATTCCGGCAGAAGTGAAACACTGGCATGGCGCAGCACCGGATGAATGGTTTTCCCATCTGGCAATTGAGGTGCCGGGAGTGGATTGTTCCAATGAGTGGTGTGAGGCGGTATCGGAGAAAGAGTACGCTGGATGAAGCTGAAAGTGAGAATGTTATCAAGCATGCACTTGATTTGGGATATAACTTTTTTGATACAGCAAATGGATATTCAGCAGGAACAAGTGAGGAATATTTAGGTAAAGCATTGAAGAAAAATGTAGTGAGAAATCAGGTTGTGATTGCATCCAAGGTATATTTTAATGAAGGGCGTTTATCAAGACAGGCAATCATGAGGAAAATAGATGGACACCATTTTCTGCGATGGAGAATCATTATAATTTGCTTTACAGAGAGGATGAGAGAGAATTGCTACCAATTTGTAAGCAAATGAAAGTTTCGTTAATGCCGTATAGCCCTCTTGCAGCCGGACATCTGACATTAAACTAACTGCCGAATACCTTGCATATCTTGAAGAGCCATATGTTCCACATGATATACACTCCCAAAAGTATAGAGGTTCAGCAAGCTTGTATTAAAGAACGGGAATTTTATGTTGCGTTTTTGGAAAAGTTAGAAAAGTTATAATCTTTTAGGCTGTTTGTATCAAACGCTGCAGTTACTACGGTAACAGCGACATTAAAAGTTAATTATAACTACTCATTTCACACCAAAAAGTTCGGTATAGCGATTAGGATTTCTCGAATCCGTAAACCCATTTTCCACGTAAGAACAGATACAGAAAAATCACGGAGCTGATACCCCAAGTCAATGGGTATGCCCAGAAAATCACTCGTATATCCGGGAGAATACGAACTGCCACAGTAATGTAGCTTACGCGAAACAAACACCAGTCACAGAGCATAACGATCATCGGAACGGATGCGTTACCTGATCCACGAAGTATTGCTGCGATGCAATGAGAAAACGCCAGCAGACAATAAAATAACGCAATTGTTCTGGACTGCATGACTCCATAATGTACAACATCAGGCTCTCTGTTAAACGCTGTGATCAGTACCGGTGCTGCCACATATATGATAATACCGATCAACTCTGCAATAGTAATCGAGCAGAGAACTCCAAATCTTGCTCCCTTTTTCGCCCGGTCATACTGTTTTGCACCCAGATTCTGACTGACAAAGGTTGTCAGAGCCATTGTAAAACAGGTCACCGGCAAAAAGGCGAATCCCTCTATCTTGGAGTAGGAACCACATCCTGCCATCGCCATTTTTCCAAATGCATTTATATTTGACTGTACAAAGACGTTCGCGATCGCAATCACTGAATTCTGAAAACCGGATGGTACACCATTCTGGATGATCTGCTTCAGCATAGAACTGTCAAAACGAATCTCTCGTAATTCCAGACGGTATTCTTCTTCCACACGCAGCAGATGAACCATACAGAGCAGTGCACTGACAAACTGTGAAATTGCGGTTGCAAGTGCTGCTGATCCGACTCCCATGCCAAGACCTGCGATAAAGAAAATATCCAGAACGACATTGACACAGGAAGAAATAATCAGATATATCAGTGGATGGCGTCCATCACCGACCGACTGCAGAACTCCAACAAAGATATTGTACATGACAACACCCATAGACCCTGCAAAATATGTACGGAAATACACAATAGATTCCGGGAGCACGTCCGCAGGAGTTCCCATCAATTCCAGGATCTTTGGTGCCAGAAACATTCCCAAAACTGTCAGCACAGCACCGGCCACAAGTCCAAATGCAACCGTTGTATGGATTGCCTTTTGCAGGCAGTCTCTTTTTTTGGCTCCGTAATATCGTGCAATAACAACACCTGCACCCATGGCAATGCCGTTAATAAAACCTACCATCAGAAAAATCAGATTTCCAGATGAACTGACTGCCGCCAGTGCATTACTTCCTAGAAAATTTCCTACGATCAGGGAATCAGCAGTATTATACAATTGCTGGAACAGATTTCCCAGAAACAATGGAATTGCAAAAAAAATGATCTTTTGGGAGATACTTCCCTCTGTCATTCTCAGACTCTTTTTCATAGTTAAAATTACTCTTACCTTTCCTGTGTTCTTTGAATCAATAGAGATGAAGGACTGCTTGTAGAGCTGGAATTTGGAACGTGCTTTATAAATTTTTTCCGATCCCCTCAAGTTCGTTCATGGAATCCTTGTTTTTTTCAAGTTCATCTCTGGCTGTTGCGTAATATGATTTTTTGAAAAGCATATCCCATGAAAGATATTTTGCCATACAGTCAAACTGCTTATCAATCAGCTCATACTGGATACTGTCTACGGGAGAACCGCCTACAACAATCGTGCCAACTTTTTTATTTTTTAACTGCAATCCACGGCAGTAGCACTTATCAATGATAAGTTTCAATTGTGCTGACATTCCCCACCAATAAACTGGTGTAGCAAAAAGAATCATATCTGCGGCAGCAATTTTATCAATTGTAGGATTTGTATCATCCTTATCGACGCATCCCTTAGAGCATTGACAGACACCACATCCCTTGCATGGTGCAATGTTGAGTTTGTCAGGTTCAATGATTTCAATTTCATTCTTTTCTGATGCTCCTTTTATAAATGCATTGATTGCTGTCCGCGTGTTTCCTTTTCTGGCACTTCCATTAATGATTACAATTTTCATGCGTGTATCCCCCAACTTCCGGTTTGTAAGTCTCTATTATACCATAATGATATCATCATGAAAAATAAAAATAGGGGCTGTGAAATAAGTACCATTTCAGGGTTATAAAACTTATAAACCGTGAGCTCTTTTTTCCTTTTTTATAATAGTATCATTATGGTATAATAGAGACATTAAAATCGGAATTTACAGAACTACAAAGAAAGGATACATATTATGGAAGGAAGATTA
>ERZ1034730.424-NODE-424-length-15548-cov-4.136384_pt1 | contig 15548 bp, 10 predicted proteins | sample MGYA00520650_ERZ1034730 | MGnify/ENA primary metagenome ERZ1034730 (study PRJEB33766, sample SAMN09781702) | gut metagenome | biome: gut microbiome | host: Homo sapiens | place: Madagascar | study: EMG produced TPA metagenomics assembly of the PRJNA485056 data set... | reverse complement strand
GAGCGTAACTTACCTTATTCATAAAATCTATTTATACTTTTTTGATTAATAATCTAACAAAATGTCTTAAAACGTGTGCAAAGATACGACAAATCGGGCGAAGAACAAAATTATTTGGGCAGATAACGTTGCTATTTGCGGAAAAATTACTATTTTTGTGCATTGTTAATAGTAATGTTATCCATCTGAATAACGAAATATGACCCTTTAAAACGAGAGAATATGAAGAAACTTGTATTTTTGACTGGTGCCGGTATGTCGGTGGAAAGTGGATTCAAGACTTTCCGTGGCAACGATGGCTTGTGGGAGAACTACCCTGTGGAGCAGATAGCCACCCACGAGGGATGGGAAGCCGACCCTACCCTAGTAACCAACTTCTACAATATGTTGCGCCACAAGCTCTATGCCGCCCAACCGAACGAGGGGCATAAGCTCGTCAAGGAACTGGAGAAAGATTTCGAGGTGACCGTCATCACCCAGAACGTAGATAACTTGCACGAGAAGGCTGGTTCCAAGAACGTCATCCACCTGCACGGCGAGCTCTCCAAGGTTTGTTCTTCCGACAATCCTTACGACTATCGCTACATCAAGGAGTTGCCAGAGGATAATTGCGAGGTGGAGCCTGGCACCAAGGCAGGCGATGGCAGTCTCTTGCGTCCCTTCATCGTCTTCTTCGGCGAGAATGTTCCGATGATAGAACCTGCTGCCGAGGCGGTGCAGAATGCTGACATCTTCGTCATCATCGGCACCTCCCTCAACGTCTATCCTGCCGCCGGCTTGATTTCCTACACCAAGCCCCACATCCCTATCTACCTGATAGACCCAGGAGCCGTCAACACCAATGGGTACTATCAGATAAAACACATCATGAAGGGTGCTTCTGAGGGAATGAAGGAACTGACCGAGATATTGGAGAAAGAGAAATAAAAACCTTATCTCACTCCCACTCTAGCCTCAGCGACATTGACTACATAGTCGCCGAGCTTCTCACACTCCTGTATGATGTCCATATACATCGTTCCTACACCATAGGTATAGAGGTGGTTATCGACATCATCCAGGTTCTGGTTGCGAAGCTGGTTGCGATAGTTGTTGATTTCCGTCTCGATATTGAACGTGTGGGTCATCGTGAGCGTATGGCGGTCGTGGGTGAACATATAGTTCATCTGCGTCAAAGCCTCATCCACCAACTTAAACATCTGGTGGATGTTCTGGTACTGCTGCTCAGTGAAGTCCTCCTTGTTGTCCTTCTTGCGCTTGATGGTGCGAGAGATATTGAAGCAACTGTCGCCAATGCTCTCTATCTCTGAGATTTCACGGAGCATGGCACGAATCTTCGCCTTGGTATCATCACTCAGATGAGCATCGCTCACCTGGTCGAGATACTTCGCTATTTCTATCTCCATACTGTCGGAGATTCCCTCATACTTCTCGATACGCTCATAGAGCTTGTCGAAGTTCTTGTGATCCGTTGTCCCCAAGAGTTCCATCACCATACCAAACATACGATGGATGCGCTCACCAAAACTGCTGATTTCCTTCTGAGCCTCGAAGACAGATAGTTCAGGGGTCTTCATAATACCCGTCTGGATGAAACGCAGACGGAAATCCTCATCCTCCTTGTCAGCCTTTGGTTTGATAAGTTGGCAAACTATCTTCTCTATCTGTGGGATAAACCAAATGAGCACGCCTGTGTTGCAGACGTTGAAGCAAGTATGGAACATCGCCAAGACGATAGGCAGCAACTTTGCCTTCTGAGCAGCCGTCATCGTTCCCTCAGGGTCGTAGCCTACGATGGAGCATACCATATTGACGAATGGATAGAAGAGGCAAAGCACCCATAACACACCAAATACATTGAACACCAAATGAGCCAAGGCTGCACGACGAGCCTGTGCATTGGCACCAAGGGCGGCGAGATTGGCAGTAGCGGTAGTACCGATATTCTCTCCCATCACAAGGGCGATACCGAGATAGATAGGGAGTACGCCAGTGGAACAGAGCAGGATGGTAATCGCCATGACGGCAGCCGAACTCTGTACGATACACGTGATGAGCGTACCTATCAAGAGGAAGATGATGATGGTGATATGACTTTTGGTATCAAAAGAGCTAAAGAAGTCGATGACCGAAGGATTGTGTTCCAGATCGAGATCCTTTCCTGCACCACTCAAAAGGACGAGAGCGAAGAAGAGGAAAGCAATACCAAAAAGAAAATCGCCGAAATAGCGCCGTTTCTTACTGTATATCAGCATGATACCTAAGAAGAATGCGGGGAACACGACTATCGTGAGGTCGACATTATAGCCCAGCGACATAATCCATGCCGTAAGCGTGGTACCGATATTGGCACCCATAATGACGGAGATGGCTTGAGCTAAGGTGAGAAGACCTGCGTTGACAAAGGAAACCGTCATCACGGTAGTGGCAGAAGAACTCTGCACGGCACAGGTAATAAATGTACCTGTAAGCATACCCGTGAGCCGATTGGTTGTCATCGCTCCTAAGATGTGTCGCAACTGAGATCCTGCCATCTTCTGCAAAGCCTCACTCATCACTTTCATACCGTAGATGAGCAATGCCAGAGAACCGAGAATCTGAAAAAATATCACAAGATATTGACTTGTACTCATAAATGTTTTGTTACGTGGAAATACTCGTTACATTTCGTTTGCAAATTTAATAAGATTTCCGCTTATTCCGAAATATTCATTACGGATATTTCAAATTGTAACAACATTGTAATATCGATGGCAAAATGTTATACATTCTTTTTCCATCTGCTAACTTATGAAAAAATCGGAACATTTGTCCTTTTTGTGACATATTTAATAAAAAACGAAAAAAAGATGGCAAGAAAGTTTGATATTTGCGATTTTTTTTGTTTCTTTGCATAAGATAGGCTGCACTCGGCAAATTGAAAGCTAGCTTTCTTTGCGCTCGTTTGCACTATCTTTGCCTTATAAAAACTATTAACTTTTAGAATTATGGGAAAAGGAAAGAAAGGTGGCAAGAGAATGAACAAGGCGCAACTCACCGAGAAGTTGCAAGAATTCTTTGCCAGTCAGCCGGGCGTAACGCTCAGCTTCAAAGAGATATTCCGGGGTCTCCATCTCACTACCCACCCTCTCAAGATGCTCGCTATCGACATCATGGAGGAGATGGCTTGGGATGACTACCTCGCCAAGGTGAGCGATAACTCCTATCGCCTCAACCAGAGTGTACAGGTGATGGAGGGTAAGTTCGTACGCAAGTCCAACGGCAAGAACTCCGTCATCCCTGACGGCAGCGAGAAGCCTATCTTCGTATCTGAGCGCAACTCCATGGGCGCGCTCAATGGCGACCGTGTGGAGTTCACCTTCCTCGCTCGCCGCAAGAACCATATCAAGGAGGCTCAGGTCAACAAGATATTGGAACGTGCCAAGGATAGCTTCGTAGGCCGTCTGAAAGTGGATAAGGACATCGCTTACCTCGTCACACCAGGCGATGTATTCGCCCACAACATCATCATCCCAAGAAGAAAGCTCAAGGGTGGCAAGACCGACGACAAGGCGGTGGTGCGCATCATCGAGTGGCCTGACGGAGAGAACAAGAGCCCTATCGGAGAGGTAGTGGATGTACTCGGACAGACGGGTGACAACGATGTGGAGATGAACACCATCCTCGCTCAATATGGTTTACCATACAAGTATCCAAAGAACGTAGAGGATGCTGCCAATAAGATTTCCGGAGAAATCACCGAACAGGACTTGAAGGAGCGTGAGGACTTCCGCAAGGTATTCACCTGCACCATCGACCCGAAAGATGCCAAGGACTTCGACGATGCACTCAGCATCCAGAAGTTGGAGAATGGCAACTGGCAGGTGGGTGTCCACATCGCCGATGTATCACACTATGTAACAGAAGGAAGCATCATCGACAAGGAAGCCGTGAAGAGAGCGACATCCGTCTATCTCGTTGATCGCACCATTCCGATGCTGCCAGAACGTCTCTGCAACTTCATCTGCTCCCTCCGTCCTAACGAGGAGAAATTGGCGTATAGCGTCATCTTCGAGTTGGACAACAACGCTGAGGTAAAGAACTATCGCATCGTACATACCGTCATCGAGAGCGACCGCCGCTATAAATATGAGGAAGTACAGGAACTTCTCGAAGCCAATGGCGTAGTGGATGGCACGGGCGAGCCTGCACCTGCTGAGACACCTGAGCATCCATACCAGGGAGAGAATGCCCTCCAGCTCATCACCCTCGACCGCTTGGCCAAGAAACTTCGTGCCGCTCGCTTCAAGAATGGTGCCGTGAAGTTCGACCGAGAGGAATTGCACTTCGACATAGATGAGAAGGGAAAGCCTGTAAGCTGCTATTACAAGCGCTCTAAGGATGCCAACAAACTTGTAGAGGAATTCATGCTCCTTGCCAACCGCACGGTTGCGGAAAGCGTCGGCAAGGTAAAGAAAGGCAAGAAGCCTAAGACGCTGCCTTATCGTATCCACGACAATCCAGACCCACAGAAGTTGGAAACCTTGCGTGAGTTCGTGGTGAAGTTCGGCTACAAGATGAAGACCGAGGGAACGAAGGGAGCCACCGCCAAGAGCCTGAACAAGTTGATGGCAGACTGCGAAGGAAAGCCTGAGAACAACCTCATCCAGATGGTAGCCTTGCGTGCCATGATGAAGGCGAAGTACTCCGTTCACAACATCGGTCACTTCGGTTTGGCATTCGAGTATTATACCCACTTCACCTCCCCTATCCGTCGTTATCCGGACACGATGGTTCATCGTTTGCTCACCAAGTATGCCGAAGGCGGCAGAAGTGCCAACGAGAAGCATTACGAGGAACTTTGTGAGCACTGTTCCGACATGGAGCAGATAGCACAGAACGCTGAGCGTGATTCCATCAAATACAAGATGGTAGAATTCATGGGCGACAAGCTTGGTGAAGAATTCGATGCCCACATCAGCGGTATTACCAGCTATGGTATCTATGCAACTATCGACGAGAACCATTGCGAGGGTATGATTCCGATGAGAGACATCGCTGACGACTACTATGATTTCGATGAAAAGAATTTCTGCCTCATCGGACGACGCCATCACAACAAGTATTCTTTGGGTGATGCTATCCGCATCAAGGTGGCACAGGCCAATCTGGAGAAAAAACAGCTCGACTTCACGCTTGCTGGTGACTCTGCTCCTGTACGCAAGGACAAATCTGCTGGTGCCAGCGATATGAAATCCAAAGACCAAAAAGCTGGTAAAAGTAAACAGAAGACCCGCAATCACAGAAAGCGCAAATAAATTCTGAGTATAAAAAATAGGGAAATTCAAGGATGTACATGATTCTCATGCTACTCATTCTTGAACTTCCCTATTTTTCTATTTTTCCTTGTAAGACTTTTCTATAATGCCACATCTACAGATGCAGGGAAGACACGACAAGGATCAAAATATTCCATACAACTGGTAATCATATCTTCCATTCGGGGAACGATCTTTCCTTCGAAAACTTTCCTATCATTGATGAAGACGGTTATCGGTCTGTTCATATCTACCAGTTGATCATTCAGATAAATCTTCCATTTACCACCAATTACCGGATGGTAGCTCTTAGTAAACTTCAAATCTATACCATAGACAGGATCACGTTCTACAGTCTGATAGGTTACTTTCCTGACGGATAATCTGATTACGTTATCCTGGATATCCATCTCATAATAGTCTCTATCTTCTCCACTTGCATCCTTCAATCCATCTGCTGCCTTCGGTCTCTTCATCACATAGAGATTATAAAAGCCCTGACGGCGCTGTCCGTCCATCGGATAATCCTCCCACATAAATGTATGAGGATAAGGATTGCGCTTGTAGGTCTTGAGCCAAGGAGTAGTCAAAGAATAATCGATGGAATGACCGCAATTAGGTATCAATTCGATACGATGACGGAAGAGACTGTCCGCACTATGATTCATGAGTCTGCCAGCATATTTCGCCTGCAACGAATCGAAGGCCGTCTTGGTATAACCCGTCAGTTTGTTGCGATAGAAACCTTCATCCATAGCACCCGTCAAAAACGAGAATGCAAGATTGGCACAGTTTTCTACAGGGGCATTCTTCAAAGGTTCTCCACCTGCCATCGGACCAACACCAGCCCAATAGTCGGCATAATAGGATGCTAATCGCTGACTGCCATAACCGCCCTCTGAGATACCAAACACATAAAGTCGATTGGCATCTACATGACCGGAAGCTAAAGACTGGCGCAAGAGTTTCTCCCATGCATACAACTTCGCTTTCTGCCACCAGCGGTAATATTCGCCTTCATTAGGAATCTGTGGAATGAAATAAACAGAAGGAGCATCATTGAAATATTGCGCCCACATCAATCCATATTTCCATTCCTCCTCCTTGGGTCCAGAACCATGGAGATACAGATACATCGGAAATGGCTGGGCTGCTGCGATGCGCTCATCTGATGACTCAGCATCATTACCCAGGAAACCATTGCGATAATTCTGCTGTATCTCGGCAATAGTGAGAGGTTTCCACTTGATTCCCCAATAGTAAGGCATCACGGCAGATGGCTCCAGCAAAGCTGGCAAGTGCCACATTCCCTTGTTCTTAGGACAGAGCGAACGCAGCGGAATCAGTTTTTCCTCATCCATTTGTGCATTGGCTTCCTGCCAGGCTTTCCACACTAAAGTCTGGTACTTCTGAGCCTCTTTCCACTTCAGGGCTTTCTTCTGAGAAAAAGCAGCCAAAGACGCATCAGACTTCTTTTCCAACTGATGCAGGAAATAGTTCTTCAGATTTTCCTTCAATCCTGCCGGCTGAGCGGAAAGTGAGGATGAAAACAAAAGGGCAATACACCCTACCCATACTTTATTCTGATTCTGCATGGCTCTCATTGTATTTCGACGCTGCATGATTCTAAGATATTATTTCAAGCCCTCCAACAAAGGTTTCAGGCGCATATCACTTGGGCGATAAGCATTATACTTATACAGTTTGCCCTCCTTATCATAAATGAGGAAGAAAGGAATACCGCTTACATTCAGCGATTCACAGAGTTTGTTGTCTTGATTGTTCAGCAACTCTCCCTCCAGCCCAAGGGCTGCAACTTTCTTCTTCCAGGCTGCCACATTGGTATCGATGGAGATGGACAGAAAAACAACATCCTTGTTTTGCAATTCTTTCTCCAACTGTTTGAGATGAGGAATCTCCTTGATACATGGAATGCACCAAGATGCCCAAAGATCGATGAACACATACTTGCCACGATATTTGGCAAAATCTACTTTCTTACCTTGCAAATCTGACAACACAACATCGGCAGGGAAAGGAGTTCCTGCAATGGATGATTTGCGCACCTTGAACTCGCCTAGGTACTTCTCATCGAGTTGAAAACGCTCCGTCAAAGCGGTAAGTTCCTTCAAGCCCTCCTCATACTTATTGTTATAATCAAAAGAGGAGATGTATTGGCTCAGCAGAACACCCTCGGCACGAGCTTTCAAGGAATCAGTCTTCACCTTTTGCTCTATGCCAGCGATACGGTCGGCTAGATTGCCTTTTGGGATGGTAGCCAATACCAAGCGAGGAGAAGAGTCGAAAGCCGATGACATCTCGTTATCCACACCTGCCACCAATTGCGCCATCACAGCCTTAGCATCAATGCCTAGGCTCTCCGCCGTGCGACCAGTAGCAAACTTCAGACTCTCTATTCCCTCGAAGGTGAGGGTGGAAGCCCAAAGGCGAAGATACTGGGCGGTAGGGGAAGTTGGGCGATACACCTTGACCAAACTATCCACCGAAGCGACATATCCCATCAGCAATCCCTTCAACTTGCTTGCCTCCATCTCCTTGCCCTGCATCCACATCTGCTTGCTGCGCTCCACATAGAGGTCGTTGAACGCCATCAAAGCCTTGGTGTCTGCATCGGCAGGAAGGATATCCAAGTCGCCAGTGCTTTTCATCGCCAAGTCGAGTTGCGCCGTGGCATTGCCATCAGCAGCAGCCTTGGTCTCCAAGTGGAAAGGCACGATGACCTGGTGCTGGTTGGCTACTTCCACCAACTTGTAGATGTGGCAAGGAGATGCTTTGGTCTGCACTTGATAGCTCTTGTCTTCAATGGCGACCTCGTCTGGTTTTACCCAAGCATCTCCCACAGGCATCACATAGAGTTTCAAGTCAGCAGGCAAGTCACCTTGCAACTCACCTGCTATCTTTAGCGACTGGGCTAAGAGAGAGGCGCAAGCTCCCATCATCGCCACAGCCATGAATAATCTCTTCATCATAAGTGAACTTATTATTGAATACTTGGCTTATGTATCACGTAAGAGATACGACCTGCACAGTTCTTATGTGACTCCTTAGGCTGTACATTGCCAGCATTATCGGTACGCACATCTGCACAATCATAGATATAGAAGCTACCACGCTTCGTGTTCTTATCGTATGTAGCCACATAAAGTTCATTTGTTGCCAAATCAACATACAAATAAGTAACTTCCTCATTGGCACCAAACTGGATGGCATACTGGTTCTTGTTTGGCAAAGAGAAGGTGTTTTGAGGCAGGAACACATATACCGCATTATCCACAGCATAATAATAACGACCATAAGTAGCAGTAACCACAAAACTTGCTCCTTGGGCAGGAACGGCAGTATTGTCAGTGATTGCCATTTTCTGAGATACAAAACCAGCAGGCTCCATAAAGTTGGTAGAACCATTCTCCCACAAATAAAGTTCATTGGAACTTTCATCCTTTGACAAAATATAAACTGGAGTAATATAAGAGTCGTTAGGCTCTACTCCTGAGAAAGCAGTAATCAACTTCTGCCCATCAAGTAAGTTCTTACAGTCAGGGAAGCTGTTGTCAAAACCATACCAAGACGCATAGGAACTAAATATGGCAACCGTATTCGCAGAGTAATTCAGAAAGAAAGTCTTCTCTGTAGGCGTTCCCCATTGGCTAAAATAATTTTCCACCATTTGCTCAGGCTCACATCCATGGAAATACTGGTAGTCGTAAGGGAACATGAACTGCAAGTTGATATGTGCAAACTTCTTCATATCCTTGTCATACGCATACGGCATATAAGAATCTGGCATAAATGCAGAGGCCTTGAAACCAGGATAAAGACTAGCATAATCTATAGATGTCAAAACCGTGAAGTTGTTAGGGTCCAAGAAATAGCAACGGTCCTGTGTAGAAACGAGCACACGTTTCAAAACGGAAGCGTGACTTCCATCCCACAAGTTGGCGGTTGCAATGAAGGCCTTGAGCAAACCATCTTCCGAAACATCTTCATTGATTTTTTCCATACAATGCTCTACGACAACTTCCTTTTCACCAGCTGCAATTTCCTCTGGAGTCAAAATCTTGACGAAACTCAAGTTACCTTTACCATCAGCATCCGAAGAGGTTATCAGATAACCATTCTCGAAAGTACGGTTGACATTGACTTGATAGTTGACCGTCTTTCCGACCTTGCCATCTGTCACATTCAGATGAACATAGTAAGAACCACCCGACGTGAAATTATACTTCAGTTCTGGCTCTGTGCTCACCTCTTCCAAATCTCCCTTTTGACCATTGGTATAGGTGCCTACCATCCATTGATACTTCAAGTCCTCGAAATTACCATTGTAAGAGATAGCAGGCTTGATGACACATTCATTGCCCAAGTATATATTGTATTCAGGCATGGTCGTGGCATCACTTCCCTCAATCGCAAGTTGAGGGATTGCCTTGTTGCCGTCAGTACTGTCGTCGCTGATACAAGATGCCAAACTCAAAGAGAGCATCACAGCAACTGTCATGATTGAAAATATATTCTTCTTTTTCATATCTTACGATTCTTTAAATTAATTGACCTTTGGCTCACCACCCGTCCAGTTGATCTGTCCTTTCGTGTCATTATACAAAGGTATCAACACATATTTCGTCAGGAACGCATCATACATGGCCAATGGACCCAAGTGGCTCTTAGCATCCACGAAATAATCTCCATATCGATTAATCATCTCGTAGTAAACGTCCTTGTTAGCCTTTGGAACCAACTCATAGAAATACTTGAAGAACAACTGAGCATTCTCAAAGCTATACTCCGGCATAGTAGGATAACCACTGACAACCCACCAGTCTGGACGCTCTGTAGGACGAATATCAGAATACTTAATGGTAAAGGTAGCCTGACCAGTAGGACGAAGTTCACCATTATTCACAATCTCTATTGTCAACTGCTTGGTCTTGGTCAAGATTTCTTCATCTTGCCCACGGAGCAACTTAATCACAACCGTATCCTTCACATCGTTGGCACCTATCTCAGCACGCTCAATGGTATAGTTCACATTTTCCACCATATCGGTTTTATCTGTGACAACCTTCAATTCTATCAGACGTGCCTCATCCTTAGGCATACCCATCAAGCACACAGGAATTTTGATTTCATGGTCCTGCGCAAAATCATAACCGAAGTTATAACTTATCTCAGAAGCAGACTTGCTGGTGCTTTTGTCCGTATAGTCGAAGAATACCGAGTCGGTCTGTGTCGTGTCATAAGTCTTATAATCATCCTCGCAAGATACAGTCAGCATTGCTATCGCTGCCATCGCAAGCATATAAATCTTCTTTTTCATAATCGTGTCTCTCCTTTCTTTTAGTTTCTGTAATCAAACTCTGCCTGTGGGATTGGGATGACATAAATATCCTCACTCGCAGGAATTACCTTGACATCCAAGTTAGAGTTAATGTCCTTGTTGAGTCGTTTCATGTTGTACCATACCTGACCCTCACCAAACATTTCCTTGTGATACTCATTGAATATCATCTCCTTGGTCAGTGTCTGGTCTGCTCTCAATGAAGGTAAGCCACGAGAGTTGATTTCCTTGTTGTAATACTCTAAAGCCTTGGCATAATTAGTCTGTAGAAGCGCCTCCGCTCCTATCAAGTAAATCTCAGACACATGGAGCATATTGATACCAGAGATACGGTCTGCCCAATCTGTTGGCGCTACAGCTCTATCATTCAAGGAATAGTAATCCACGATTTTGTTGCAACGTACATAGCCTGTACCCTCCACAAACCAATTCTTACGGAAATCCTGATCTACAGAAGTTACATCTTGCTCATAGATTTTATCATAAGCCATCAAGTGAGCAGAGCCTGAACCGTCATAATATGGGTCATAACTTTTATAAGACTGGTAGGTGTAAAGATAAGAACCAGCATTATCGCTAAAGGTATTGGAATACAAGCCCCACAAAGTCTCTTTATCCGACAACTTGCCAGCAAAGAGATCCTTGATTTCAGAAACATCCGCCAATGGGAATTTCTGGCTATCAACAACCATCTGCGCATACTTGGCAGCATTTTCCATGTCACCCTTCATCCAATACACCTTGGCGAGCATACCCAATACCGCATAGTAATTGCAGTGTGTCACACGATAGTTTTGGAACTTGAAGTAGAATTCATTATTGCGAGGATAGACGATATTCTCCTTCTCCTCACTGAGCAACTGTTCTGCCTCCAAGAGGTCCTTTGTAATCAAGTCATATACCTCGCCTACCTTTTTAAATGAATTCTCACTTGGTGAATAAGAAGTAGTATATGGGATACCTTGCTTCTCCAAGTCGGTAGAACAGAAGAATCGCAGCAAGTCGAAATGCAAGTAAGCACGCACTGCAAGCATCTCACCTTTGTAAAGGTTGTAAAGAGGCAACTCTGACTTAGAGCGTCCTTCCAAATTCTTCAATACATTGTTGGCATAGCCGATACTGGTGTAAGCATTAGACCAAACTGAGGCGAAGCGAGTGCGCAACTCATCATTTGTATCATATTGATAACGCTCCAACGCCTTAGAAGACTCTATGTTTTGGTTAAAGTCCTGAGCCATCAGGTCTGTCATACCCCATGAGAACTCCTTACCATAAAGATTGGGTGACTGAAGCGAGCCATAGACACCGTAAATTGCCGACTCAAAACCATCGGCATTCTCAAAGAGTTCGTCCTCCAATTTCTCTCCTTTCGGACGAACATCCAAGAAATCATTACAAGAGGTCAGCATTGTGGCACCCAGCAACAAAGCGAACATCCATCTTGTAGCGTGTATGTTGAAATGTTTATTATACATCTTATTATCGTTTAATTGATTGAACTTATATGAAGTCTTACTTCATTAGAATGTCACACTTGCCGACATATTCAGGCTACGGCTGTATGGATAAGAGGTTCCACGCTCATACTTGGCAGATGTCACACGGAAGAGATCCTCCATACCTATGCCCACGTACAACTTCTGAACATGGATCTTCTTAAGGAAGTTGACTGGCACATTGTACTGCAAGTAAAGACTAGACAACCAAAGTTCATTGTCTTTTTCTACAAATCGGTCTGTATATACTGATGTGTTACCACTTGCCAAAGCGATATCAAGGTAAGGTTTCACATCACCAGGAGCATTCCATCTCTCGGTAAATGCACGCACATCGCAGTTTTGACGAGGATTGATATTCTCCACCTTCAAGGCACGAGTGGAGTTATACATCTTACCTCCGAAACGATAAGAGAAGTTCGCACTCAACGAGAAGTTCTTATACTGTAGCAAAGAAGAGAAACTACCCTGCAACTTAGGATTGGTGTCACCACAAGCCATCTGGTCGCTGATGTCGTAAACATAGGTGTAGCTGCCATCCTTCTTGATGAAAATCTCCTTACCTGTCGCAGGGTCGATACCTGCTGAACGAACAGTATAGATAGCCGTTGGAGACTCACCCTCACGATACTGGAAGAGTGGGGTTGCAGAAGCTATCGAATTTGTGCTGTTCTGCTTCACACCCGTAGCATTCTGTTCATTCATACGCTTCATAGCATCAGAGATGCTATTGATGGTAGTCTTTGAGTGCAAACCATTGACAGAGAGATTCCACTCCCAATCCTTAGTACGGATAATCTTACCCCATACAGAGAACTCAAAACCATTACTGGTCTGTGAACCGAGGTTTGCCTTAACGGATGTTGCACCTGACGAAGGTGGCAAAGAACGGTCGATCAACATATCCACAGTCTTCTCATTGTAGTAATCAAGGTTCACGTTCAAGCGGTCGCCCAAGAAGGAAGAAGTGATACCGATATTGAACTTCTTGGTAGTCTGCCACTTCAAGCCAGGATTTGCCATACCCATTGGGATAGCACCAACACCCGTATAGCCCAAGAAACTACTATTGTACTTATAGGTTGTCACAGCTTGGTATGAATCAAACTTCACACTACCGGTATAACCATAACTGCCACGCAAGCGGAGGGTGTTCACCCAACCGAGTTTCTTAATAAAGTTCTCGTTGTGCAAGTTCCATCCTGCACCCACTGACCAGAAAGGAGCATAACGATGGTCGCTACCAAACTTAGAAGAACCAGAGAGACGATAAGAACCATCTACCACATATCTATTCTTCCACATAAAGTTGGCTGCCAAGAAAGCACCCACACTCGTTGCCAAGGATTCAGAACCTTCTGGCATCCAACGATTGGAATAAGAAGTAGCATAAGCGATATCCGACTGATTGTCATTCAAGAAACCAGAAGCATACAAAGTACTGCTGGTACCTTTGTCACGCTTGATTTCACCTCCCAAGTTGAGAGTCAACATAGTTCCCTCTTTATCGAAGTTCTGGATATAGTTACCCACCAACTTTCCTGCCCATTGGTCTGAGCCTGTGTTGCCTAATTCATAAAGACCCTTCTGTGACAAGGAAGAAATGTCGTCAAACTGGTGAGAGTCTGGTGATACAAAGATGTCACTGGTTCCACGACTTGTATTATAAGAACCTTGTGCTGTGACATAGAGATTTGGCAAAATATTATATCGAATGTCAAGAGACAGTTGCTGAGTACGAGTCTGTGACTTATTGAAACTGCTCAAAGATGCCTCATAAAGAGGGTTATTCATGTTGTAAGACAAACTGCTACGATAGTTGCCAAACTCATCGTATGGAGAGTCGTATGGGTTGCAAGCCAGATAACTGGAGAAAGAACCATACTTAGAATTCTTGACATCCAACTGCTCATGAGAAGCACGAAGGGTCAAAATCAAGTTATTGATAGCAGTATAAGACAAGTAGATGTTCATACCATAACGCTTACGACCATCATCCTTCATCACACCTTGTGTATTGGAGAAGTTACCTGTCACATTGTAATCCAAGCCAGAACCGCGTCCTGAAACAGAAAGAGAATGTGTATGAGAGAAACTGTTACGTACTGGTTTCGACTTCCAATCTGTATCAACACCACTGCTGACCAAGGCCAACTTATCATAATAACTCTGGTCAAGACTGCCGTCAGTAGTCGTATAAAGCTTCGCCATCTTCTCCAATTCTAGCTTTTGCGCAGCATTGCAATAGTCGTAACTACTCAAATCTGCGAAACTGAACTGAGGAGTAAAAGTATAGCGGATTCTAACAGGTGACTGGCTCACACGCTTACGCTCAATGACAATCACACCATTAGCAGCATTCTCGCCATAGAGTGCTGTAGCAGAAGCATCCTTCAAGATATCTACACGCTCGATGTCGTTGATGTCGATGTCATAGAGGGCAGTGAGACTCTGCTCCACACCATCGATGACGATAAGAGGTGCATTCAAGCCCACCTTGTCATTGGTAGCGAGTGAAGTGGTACTACGAATCACAAGATCAGGCACAGCATTAGGGTTGGACCCCATCGCATTGTTCTGCTGGATGTTCAAACTAGGATCCAGTGTTGCCAATGTCTGCATGATGTTATTAGGGGCAATCTTCAGAATCTCGTCACTAGAGATAGTCTTGGCAGCACCAGTAAAAGTCTGTTTCTTTCGAGTAAAGTAACCATTGACAACAACGTCGCTCAAGACTTTGTCATCATTCTTCATGATAATCTTCATGTTATGACCAGCAACAACGGTCTGAGTGGTCATGCCAATGTAAGATACAATAAGTTTTTGCTTGTTCAATGGAACCGTTTTAATGTTAAAACGTCCATTCACATCAGTTATAGTAGCAACATTCTGATTCGCTACTTTAACTTGTGCTCCAATAAGAGGCTGATTATCTTCGTCTAAGATAATACCGCTAATACTGTTGCGCGTTTCTTTGCCATCATTATAAACAACTGTCACATCATTCTGCGCTAACGCAGTAAGAGGCAGATTTGCCCCCCCCAGATATGAGCATGGCAGCTAACAATACGTTTTTGTGCATATTATAAATATTATAAGTAAAAAAATCTCAACAGAGCTAAATTCGGTTTAAACGTTGCAAAGATAAGCAAATATTTAATAATATTAGCACAAAGATTCAACTTTAACACTTGAAACGAGAAGAAAGTGATAATTTGAAAGAAAGAATGGTCGTAAAGAAACTAAAAGTATCAATTAAGAAGGGATTACATTTCATCTAAGCACTAACATTACGATAAATGAAAGTCAAGAGAAAAGGTACATACGAGACGTGTAAAACAAAAAAGCCCCGACTACTTACGTAATCGAGGCTTCTCTATTGAAAGGAGGCGGCTA
>ERZ1034730.423-NODE-423-length-15551-cov-9.896489_pt1 | contig 15551 bp, 12 predicted proteins | sample MGYA00520650_ERZ1034730 | MGnify/ENA primary metagenome ERZ1034730 (study PRJEB33766, sample SAMN09781702) | gut metagenome | biome: gut microbiome | host: Homo sapiens | place: Madagascar | study: EMG produced TPA metagenomics assembly of the PRJNA485056 data set... | reverse complement strand
CATTGCTCCATATATGTTATTGACAGAGAATGATAACATGGGGTTGGAGGTTTATATCTATTACAGAGATGAGGATGGTATTCCCTACCAACAAAGATGTAGAATAGACGAAAATTCTGGGAAGGGAGAACGAAGAGGCTTGTTCCGTTATAGCGGAAAAGAAGAAAAAACGAATTTCTCTGCGATTATTTATCGTATGTTAGAATTTATTGTGAATTGAAATTTTATGTAACGTAAGTATTTTGTGAAAGCAGTATTGTGCGCATAGATAAAGTTTCGTACCTTTGCATCGTTAATTTGAATAGTCTAATTATGGTACAAGGTAAGAAACAATTAAGCAGTAAGCCAAAGTTCGCCGAGGTTGCAATCGGTGATAATGAGGCAAAGGAGATGCGTGAGTCTGCAAAATGTTTGCAATTATGCTGAGCTAACATTAGCTGGTGGAGGGCTAAACCTCATATATATGTATAGGCTATATGAGGTGATACTTACATATTATCAATAAAGCAAGAACTGTATTTGAACGTAATGGTTTATATACCCCCATATATTGTTAAAAAACTAGATGCATTGAGTGTCTATGATGTTGCAGAAAAGTTGGGATTGACTGTTTCTCGAAATAAAGCACTGTGTTTTATGCATCAAGACCATCATCCAAGTCTTCACTTCAAAAAAAGCAATAATTCTTGGAAATGCTATGTTTGTGGTGTTGGTGGACATAGTATAGAGCTTGTCAAGAGATATAACAATTACTCTTTTCAAGAGGCGTGTGTTTGGCTATCTCGGAAATTCAACATTCCTATACCAGAAAGCAAAGGGGTAAAACTAAAAAAGACTCCTATAAGAAAGGTCGCATCTCTCCCAAAAGAAACATCCAATCAACAAGTAGATGAAGAAGTCTTGAATTGGATAATAAACAAGTCTCGATTATCTGAGCAAGCAAGACAATTCCTATTTGTAGATAGAGAATATTCTGAAGAAGTCGTTTCCTATTTAAAAGTGGGAAGTATATCTGATGCAGAAAAGTTCGTGACAGTATTAACTTCAATTTTTTCCAAAGAAAGGTGTGTGAAGGCTGGTGTTTTGATTGAATACCGAAACAGATTGCATCCTGTGTTTAGAGTACCTTGCCTATTGTTTCCTTATTATGATGTGGAAGGACGTATTCAAAATATACAAAGTCGCTATCTTGGAAAGTTGGAGAAAGGTGACAAAAGACGATTCAATAACTGCAAAGGTATCAGTCCTATAATGTTCAATATGCCTATCTTGAAATCATCTGAAAGATTTGATAAAGTATATATTGCTGAAGGTGTTACGGATTGCATAGCATTTCTTTCGGAAGGCAAGAAAGCTATTGCTTTGCCTGGCGCAGGTTCTTTCCGACCAGAGTATGCTGAATTTTTGAGGGATAAGTCTCTTTTTATGTATGTTGACAATGATGAGGCTGGAAATACTTTGTTTGAGAAAATGAACAAGGTATTAAAGAAAATAGGTAATTGCATTCATAACATCAGAAAAGATACAAAATATAAGGATTATTCGGATTATTATTTGAGTAAACGTCATGAGAAAAATCCAAAATGATATATTTGAGACCATATGTAGTAGGGAAAATCTGATATTGGCATGGCGAAGAGTTGAGAACTCTTATCATCATGGTGATGTCTGGTTTGACGAGTTGGAACTATCTGCTTATAAGTTCAATCTTCTGAACAATATAGAAAAATTGTCAGAGAAGATGAAGACGGGAACTTATCAAATGAGACCGATAAAACCAGCTCCTTACCCCAAAGGCAAGAAAGTTGTCAAGGATGATGGAGAAAATGAGCATGAAGAACTTCGTGTCAGACAATCATTCTGTATTCATGTAGAAGACCAGATTGTATGGATGGCTGTATACGGCGTATTGGGACCTTATTTTGAGGAGGATATGCCTGCCTGGAGCTATGGAAATCGCCTGTTCTTGAATACATGGAAAGATGAAAATGGTCATTGGATTAATGGTGTTTATAGAACAACATCCAAGTTGTTTTATCGAAAATGGCAACAGGGATGGCCTTTGTATAGACACATGTTAGCTGCGTGCATCAAGAGAAAGGCTTTTCCAGGAAAGAAAGATGAGGAGATTTGTGATGATTCAGTATTGGAGTCCATTGCTGAAAATGAGGCTCAGATGAATAAAGCTTTTAAATTGCCATATTTGGAAAAAGATTATTTTCCGAAAGAGGGCTATCATCCGAAGTTGTTTTATATGGCAATCGACTTGGAAAAGTTCTACCCATCGGTGAAGATGGATCGAATCAAGACAATACTTTTGAATTCTTTTCCCATACATAATCCTAACTTCACTGCATTGATTAATGCAATAACAAAATTTGATGTCACTTATGATGGATTTGTCGGACAACCTTTCTCTGATGATGAATTGGCAGAAATGGATTTGTATAAAGATGTTGTATTTGATGGGTTACCGACAGGGTTATTGGTTGCCGGTGCTTTAGCCAATTTGTATCTATTGGAAATAGACTTGAAGGTGGCAGAAAGGTTAAGAAAGGACGATAAGCATCACATCTTGCATTTCAGATATGTAGATGACCATTTGTTTTTATCAGAAGATAAAGAGAAATTGATTGAGTGGAAAGACTGGTACATTCAAGAGCTTAATAAAATCGGACTTAATGTAAATGCCGCAAAGACCGATACGAAACCAATAGAACTTGACTCGCACTATCCGACACCACTTCTGACGCAAACACTGCACAAAATCTCTGAGATAGCCAAGATGCCATTGGATTTATTGAGTTCCAATGAGTTTAGTATGGTGTTCAGTGACTTGCAAATGTTGCTTGTTACGGATTTTCCAGAACAAGAAATCAAAAAGGGAACAAGAACTTCTTTTGCTTGTACCATGTTGTCGCGCCTAACCTCTGATATCAATGTAGATTATGATAAGATCCATCAATTACGGCAAAAATGGTTGGAGTTTGTTTCTGGACAGAAAAAAGATGAAGAAACTGATAATATGTTGCGCTCTTTGATTTTTACTAAAGGTGACGATTATCCTGAGACTTTAGACCAGCCTATTCTTGATGTGATTACAAATGAAGGCAAAAATATCTATGATTCAATAAGAAGTGCTATTGGAAATTCAAGAAAGGAAATTCAGAAAATAGAAGAGAAAATATTTCATTTGTTGGTCTATTCTGTCAAGGAAATTCCTGATAAACCAAAGATGTGGCTTAGGATTTTGGACTTCTGCATCTATCATTTGCCTGATAAGATACAGCAATTATATCTGATTTTGAATAGAATTCATGAGGATGGTAGTATTCATTCTTTAGGATATGAGTATATAGTCTCGGTTATGGACATTCATTTGGCTTTGCAAGTACTAAAGGCAATTTCTCGTCTTTCTGCAAATAAGTATAAAGACCCATGGAAGAAAATAACGGATGAAAAGTTTCTTGAACAAATTGCAGAACTTAAGGATAAATACAATGGTATACCCCATTATTTATATAATGATGCCAAATTCTTGGAAGAAAGAGTAAGAAGGACATTAAAGAAATATATTGAGAAAGAAAAGGTTAATGATTACTTGGCAGATTGCAATTACCATGGAATAGAATTGGATTCTTCATTTTGGCTGTTATGGCATATTGAACGTTTCAATAAAAGTAAGCCAACGCCAAACTTGCTTTTTCCATATTTCTTGATGAAAGATTTGAATAAGGCTAATATTGTTTCTCCATATTTTACTCATCTCCTATTTAGTTGCATTCCTTATATTTCTTTATCAGAGTTTGGTAAACAAGATTTTTCAAAGTTAAAGCTCGATAGATTGCAAAAGGAAAATTTACTTCTAAGTGTTTGGGGACAGGAAGAAGAAACTATGGTTGTTAAAGGTTTTGAACTTCCTGAAAAGAAGATGTCAAGTCCTAATAACAGAATATCCTTGCTACAATGGATTAGGGAGGTAAATGCGCTGGAGGAAAAAGAGGTTAATGTGTTAGGAAATGCATTGTGTTCAGAATATTGTGCCACTCTCATAATGGAGTCTGTCGTGAAGTATTTTCGTGATGGTATAGAACACATAGAAGCAATACCTCTCCATCCTGCTTCGATATTGATAAAAAGAGAGGAATGTTTGAAGCCAAAAGATTGGGATAGTTGGCTTTCGCCTCAAAAAAAAATAGAAATATCAATAAAAGATTCCTTTCTGGATACAATGTATAGGTATCCGTCATTCTCTTCTAATGATTATTTACCAATGATAGGGGCAATGTATGGTTTGGGTGTCATTTTCCTTCAATTATTGACAAAAGAATACTCTCTACCTTGGGTGTTCAACAGACCAGAATATGGCTATGAGTGGCAATCGGTGCTTTATCGTTTGTTGGAAAAAGGAAAGGTTTCTTCTCACAATTATGATATTATATCCGCTTGTTTATCTTTGGAGAACCGAGAAACAATCAAGTTGAAAGGAATCTTGAATGGCGTCACTTGCGCTCAACAAGTCAATGATGCAAAAATAGAAACGCTTGATGAACTTCTCAAAGAAATTGAAGCCTCATTAGCTGAACTGAAAGAAAATCAGATATCAGTAGCACACCATGAAACTCGTCAACTTGTAATGATTAAAATCTAATGGAAAAGTTATTGAACATTGGAATTATACAAGCAATCGTAGATCCCAATTTGGCTTGGTCAGATTCTCCGCAGATGGATGTATATGAAGCAAATGTTATTTGGAGACAAATACAAGCGGCTTTTGCATCTTTCCAAGGGATGTCCGACACCAAGAAACCTGATATTGTTGTCATACCAGAGTTGGCAGTTGCAACTTATTTTGAGTCTCGCATAAAAAGTTATGCTCAAAAGATAGGAGCCATTGTTATTGCAGGCTTGGATTTCAAACGATATGATAAGGACAGAGTTGGCAACAGAGCTATATTCTATGTACCACGAGATTGGCCACATGGGAAGCAAGTTGGAAAAGTCAAAGCAACCTCCTTCTATTTTGGGAAGCATTTTGCTTCACGAGAGGAAATGAAAATCATCAAGCATGATTGGAACATGTCTTTTGTGCCATGCAATGAGTTCTATATCGTTGATTTAGAGAAATACGGAAAACTTGGAGTTTCCATCTGTGCAGATTTTTATGATATTGAGCGCTACGCAATTTACAAAGGTCGTATTCAGCACCTTCTGATTATAGCTAACAATAAGGATATTAAATCATTTTACTTCTTGGCAGAGGCCATATCACGTTTGGTATATTGTAATGTCGTGATATGTAATTCTGGACATTACGGAGGCTCCGTTTGTTTTACTCCTGCGAAACATGAATATCAACGTTACAGCTATAAGCACGAGGGACATGACCTGTTTACCACACAAATAGTTTCTATACCTGTTGATGCTTTATGGAAGGCGCAATCGGAAGACATGGATGCCTTGAATGGATTCAAGAATCCACCACCAGGATATAAATACCAGTACGATAAATATGTTGAACAAGTTAAAAAAGAAAAGAAATGAGCTATAGGTGGCAAGAAACGATGAAAATCCTTATTCCGGGATTTTACATTCTTTGTAGTATCGGTATGGGATATTTTAGCACACATTATCAGATAGATAAAGATATGTGTGAGAGTATAAGTAAAATCTCTGCCATATTGATAATGTTCATATTGTTGGGAGCTTTCATTGTGGGCTATATCAATGAGATAATCAGTGGAGGCTTAGAATTTATACTTTATTGTTGCGGATTGCCACGTCCTTCACGGTTAGTTTTGAACAATTCGTTCAAAAGGTTTTCCATAGAGAAAAGCCGTGACTTACGGCATAAAATCCAACTACCAGAGACAGGTTTCATTGATAATGCCAAGGCGGCAAAAGGTCTGGCACAGGCGAAACAAGCGACAGAAATAGATAAGTACCAAGAGTTTTACTATCAATCAGTTTTGGCAAGGAATCTATTCTTTGGACATATGTTCTCTTCTGTTATCTTGACGATTATTATTGGCTGGTCTTGTACCTTGTTCCTTTCAACACTCATCATCGCCGCATTACTTTGCTGGCAATGGTGGAAAATGAACTTGGTCTATGTGAAAAAGATATTTGTAGAATATTTGAAATAAGCAATATGGAAACATTTTTGTGTTGTAAGCAATCGGCTAACACCATCTCGCATATTCACCGAAAATATTTTAGAAATCTTCAAAATTTCACAAGATTTTCGAAGATGTTCAAAGAAGTTTAGAAAAGCTTACGAAAATTTCAAAGGAACATTATAAAATAATCTTAGTCACATTGGCAGGGAATCAGCCAAGTCTTTTGACGATAACGCTTTAATTGGTACCTGGGTATTGTTCAAACACCGTCATCCGTTTCTGTTATAGCATGTGTAACTATTGGACTTTGTATGGGCACACTTGTCGTGATTCTACTCTTAAGATATATCACTCAATTGTGTATTATGAATTTTCTCACATTACTGAATATCGCTTTGCTTGCAAGTTGTTTATATAAGTTCTCAAAATTAGAATCATTAGCGAGGATAGTATTTAGATGAATAATCTCTACAGTCCAAAGAAAATACCCCATATGGTAACTGTCCATCATCGGAGTCATTCTGAGGACGTTTGGGGGTTGATATACTTTCTTAGCTATGGCAAGCAGCAGATAGTCGCAATATGGCAAACCAAATTTGCGAAAAAACAGAATTATGGCTCGTTCCGTAGAACGACTTGATATGCAGTCATAGTTTGACCCATTTGAAGAAACTTTCCACCTGCCAGCGCTCTATAGAGTCTGCTATAAATAACCTAAAAAATGAGTATGTCTGAAAACTTGGATAAGATTAAATGTCTTATTACGGAAATTTTTACTCAAATATCTTTGAATAAATTGTCTAACTTCCATGACTTAAATGTCTTGGCAGAAAATGTGTTTATGTATGTGCTGAATGACTGCTTTGATTATCATTTGCAGAATGCTAATATATTGAATAATGTACCTAATCAAGTGGGGTTCGATCTGATTGACACTAAAAATAAAATTATCATTCAGGTTTCTTCTAACGATAGTATAAATAAGATTGCAGAAACCATTGAAAAGGTAAAAGATACTTCTAACCTCAAAGGATATCATCTGCAGTTCTTTATATTAGCTACAACAGCCAAGCACCATAAAAGTGGCAAAATAAAGAATCTCTCAGATCCTATAATCTTTGATAAAGACCATGATATACTGGATGGAAATTGGCTTTTTGCTCAATTCGCTTCACATTTGGATAGAATCACACTTATAGAGAAACATCTGGAATTATTATTTAATGGTAATCTTTCCTATGAAATGGTCTGTAGGCTCCTAAATGATTCTGAAAACATTTGCGATTATCTTTTACCTGAGCATTATTTGCCTCGTAAGTTTGCTCTGAAATCAGATTGTTCGGAGGCCTTTGATGTATTGTTCGCTCCAGAATCGAATGAATATTCTTTAGATAAAATAATTATAGAAGAGGTTAAGGAGCATGACTTGCGTAAGTTTGTTATCTTTAGTACAGCTCAAAATGGTAAAACAACAGAACTTCATAGGCTATATAACATTTTCTCTAAAGATATTGATAAAGGGGTGCAATTTATCGAGGCATCATCTTATAGTCAATCCCGTCATGGTATATTCTTTCATATTTTGCCATGTAGATTAGAAGAAAATCAATATATTCTTCTTGATGGAATAGATGAACTTAATGATACAGATAGGAATTCCTTGATAGATGAACTAAGGGATTGCTTAAAAAAGAACTCAAAAATAAAGGTTGTAGTTACATGCCGATCAAACTATAACAATGGTAGGATGTTGAGTGATTTTACCCAACTTGAGATGCTACCATTATCTTATGATGAAATAGTATCTTACATAAGGAGTAGAATAGATAATGGTACAACTGGGTTTATTAAATATATCGAACAGCACCAAAACATTTCTGAGCTTCTTGATGTGCCATTCTATCTGTCTTCTGTTGTTGATTATTTTGGCGAAAAACATCAGATTCCTCAAACACAAGAGGAAATTCTTGATTATGTATTTATCAAAAGTTTGAAAGTGAAAGAAAAAGAGGGGGATACCATCAATTACTTAGAATATGGGGCAGAAGGCTTGTTTACAGTGATTGCGCTAACCATGCAATTCTCTGAAAAACAAGAGTTGTCAGGGACAGAATTATATGGATATTTAAAATTGCCAAAAGAAAAAATATCAGATCTAACTCTATATACTATATTTAAAAAAGATTCTTTTCAGGACGCTTATTCTTTCGTTCATAATGGCTTTAAAGAGCATTTTGTAGCAAAATTTTTAAAGGAACAATCCTTTGAGTATATATTAAAGATTGTATGCTATGCAAATGGTGAAATTCCAATCATAAAGAAGAACTGGTATAATGTATTGGTCCTTGCTATCTCATATATGGATGAACATGATAAGAAAGATCAGATGATAGACTGGTTGTTAAAAAATGATGTGAAGGTTTTACAGAATATTGATTCTACCAGTATTAGTATGGTGGTTAAGCAGAGTGTCTTGAAGGGAATTTTAGGAGAATATAGAAAAGAGCAAATATATCCTGATGATTTTTACAGAATTGCCAAGTTTATAGCATGTTTGTGCAATACAAGAAATAATGCTGAATTCCTGTTAGAAGAGTATAGAAATGTTCATCAGATAACCCCATATTTGGCATTGTTGACAACATGTGTTTCTATGATGGATTTTTCCAGTCCTTCTGTTGGCGTGTTGTTGTCAGAATTCAAGAATGTAGTCTTCGATAAGATAATAGAACTGGGGAATAATGATGAGCAAGAAACCTATTCTTTGTATGTACCCTTCTATAGTAGTTATTTGAATACTGATGAAGACATTGATAGGCTTATCATACTTGATGTAAAGTCGAAAGATCATCATATCATACAAACAGCATTTCAGCTGATTGCTAACTTGAATCAAGCTGATAAATATGTGGAGTATATTATTGCGCAAGAGAAATGTATGCAGACCTATAGTCTAAAGGGTACAACTCATGTCGTTCACCATCATGATTTCTATAAATGTTTGGGAAAAGTTTATGGTAAAAATGAGTTAAAGAGATTATGGAAGTTCTTACCGATACTCTTTAATGAAGAAAAGGCTGATCATAATCAAGCAGACTTGATAGTTCCTATCCAAAAAATGCTTTACAATAGTAAAAAGTATGTGGATGATGATGTCTTCTGTCAAGTAGTTATAGATTCATGGATCAAAATTGCTAAGGATCATGATTATATTTCTTTGCGAGATACTATTGTTGAAATTTATAAAGCATTCTGTAAATTTTGTATAGAAAATGTATTAAAGCCTGACTTCATTAGTCTCATAAATGAAATTAGAGGTGTTGAAGATACTCAACAAGAAATAAGGCTTCTGCAAATTCTAAAAATAAAACTGTCTTTATTTGGTGATGAAACAGATTTGGAGAAATGTATAGATGTGCTGCAACCTGATTCGATAAATGATTTTGGTATTGCAACTTGGCTTACTAATAATTATGATGATGCGTGGAATCTTCTGCATTATGACTTGGTTCATAAGAAATTTCCCAAAAGAAGGTTTTACCATCCTAATGAGATGAAGTTGCGTGAAGAAAAAAGCATGGCATTGCTTTTGGATTATGAACAATTTAAAGAGACGGTTTTATATATTGTAAATCAGTATGCGCCGAAAGCTAGAAAGGAACTGTATGCAAAAGTAAAGGAATGCGAAGAAAACAAGTGGGACAGTTATGTCGGTTTGTTCTTGAGCTTATTCTATAATTATGAAACGCAGGAATATGACTTGCAGAAAATCAAATATAATATAGAAGATCAATGCCTTTATGAATTATTTGTATTGGATCAATTGGCAAATCAAGGCATAAAACAGTTTACGGGTGAGCAAAAGGAGTGTTTGAAAGTAATGCTTGAACATGTGTTGCCGAAGATAAAAGATAAACGTAAAGGACGGAGATATCTGGGGTTAGCATTAGATTATGAAATCACTTTAGATAAGGATGTTCAAGAAATATGTTTGAAATATGCTTCTGTAAGAGATAGCAGATGGGAACATGCTTTTAGCAATAGACCTTTTATTGATTATGCTGTTCAAGCGTTAGGTAAGGAACGAGTTGAGCATAGAATTGTTTCTTTGATAAAGAATCCGGAAGGCTTAGATGTTTATGACTACATAGAATTAGCTAAATACGCAATAAATGCGCACTTGTCGGAAGTGTATTCTTATATATTCGAATTCATTAAGCATGACGATGAAGGTTATTCTGGGAGTACCATAGAGTTGTATCTTAAAAGTGAGCCTGATGGGAAAGAACAAATTATGGCTATCTTCCAAGATATTCCAGATAAACATAAAGCATATATACTCAAACTATTGATGTATTATTCAAAGGATGATATGCAATGGGTAAAAGACACGCTAGTTCTATTTAAGGAAACACTATTGAAATATGACAAAAAGATATATTTGGAGTGTCAGGCATCATTAGGTGATCAAGAGGCTTTGGAAGAGATACTCAAGTGTATGACAGAAAATAAATATTATTTTGGTAATGTGTTTACTGCAATTAGATTCTGTAATTATACAATAGACTCTTTACCCGTTTTCGATAAACTATTAGATATTTCTTTTACGATGGATTCATCGTTCTGGACAAGTAGTATCATTGACGGGATAAAAGGGATGGTTGGAACCTCTTCTGATAATTTAGAAAGGGTGATAGAGGTTCTACGTTCGAAAATCACTGATGAACGTACGTGGTTAAATAAAACCATTGATAGCATAAAATATAGTTATTATGAAGCAATTGAATCTCATATGACAATTGATAAGGTTGTAGAAAAGGTTTTTAAAATGAAAAAGTGCTCCAATTCTTTGTATATATAATGTTTTTTGTTTAGTTTTGCAGAAAAATTGATAGACCAATGAGATTAGAGATACAAAATATCAATAAAATCAAGGAAGCAGATATTGCCTTGAATGGATTGACTGTGATTGTGGGAGAGAATGATATGGGCAAGAGTACCATAGGTAGAGCATTCTTTTCTACCATCAAGGCGGTATCTAATATGAGAAGCTTGAGTAATGAAAGTTCTGCCAACAAAGCTTCTAAGCATATAGATTCTTTGTATAAGCACTTCTATGGGAAAAAAATCATAGATGGTACTATGGATCTGTTGCCTCGTGTCAAATCGGAAATGGAAAGAATATGTCAGGACGAAGCGGAACGAAATGCTTTTCTTGATCATCTGAATGCTAAAATCGAAGATGTTGATTTGTCTCCTCGCCAAAAATCCTTGCTCAAGGAGGATATTGTGAATATTCGGATTTGCTATGATCAGGTGAATAATCCTGCTGCTGTATTGAAAACGGAGTTGGCTTATCTCGTTGAATCTGAGTTTATGGGGCAGTTCTGTTCTTCTAAGTCTGAACTTACTTATGTTATGCTTGATACTGAAGAAGAGGGGAAACTGTCGTTTAAGGCAAAGGATAATCAAGTGACAAACGTTTCCTTTTCTGAAAGAGGATTCTATGAGGATATCACTTATGTTGAGTCGCCACTGTACTTCCATCTTCTTGATAGCTTAAAATCTTCTGTTGCTTATCGGGAAATGAAGAGGACTTTGGGATATAAACCAATGGTTCCTGCCCACGTGAAAGACTTTGTTGACAAGGTCTTGAATTTCCAGAATTTTGATACTCAGCTAAGTTTGTTTGAGCCTCAATCGAAGGATTTTCATACAGCGGATATTATTCATGGTACGTTTGCATATGATAAGAGTTCACGTAGCATCGTATATCAAAAAGATGGTATGAAGATTAAGCCTATCAACGTGGCTTCTGGTATCAAAAGTTTTGGTGCCTTGCAGCTTCTGCTTGATGGTTATTGTATTTCCAATAATCGTCCTTTGATATGGGATGAACCTGAGAACCATCTGCATCCTCAGTGGCAGGTGGAGTTTGCTAAGGTTATCGTACAGATTGTTAATTCCGGTATTCCGGTGATGATCAGTACCCATAGTCCGTATTTCCTGCAAGCCGTGAGGTATTATTCTGCTATGTATAACATTGAGAAGTATGTGAACTACTACATGGCAGAGTGTGGTAATGGTGATATGGTAACTATGAAAGAGGTTACTAATGACTTAAATCAGGTTTTTCTTACCTTGGCTGAGCCTTTGAATAAAATCATGAACGTGGATGAAGTAAGGGGAAGAATGAAATGAAAACTGCCAGTGAATTAATATCGTTTTTGGTGAAGGATAAGCATTTCTCTCTTTGTTCTGTCTGTGAGCTGCATAAGCCTTGTGCTACGACACCCAGGTGTTCTTGGGAGCCTGCTAAACGATTCGTGAATTTTGATGATGTAAAGACCGCCTACTGCAAGGAACATCAGGTGATTTCTTGTGCTTCGGTAGATGGATTGTCTGAAAAGAACGAAAAGCTATTGTTCGTAGAAATAAAGGGGTGGGTTGATTTTCTGCAGTATCAAAAGAAAAATGTAGAGAAAAAGATAAAAAAACAGGTGTCAGGCTATGATTTTATCAAAAAGTTGAAAGATAGTATTGATATATGTAATGATTATGCATCCAACCCAAAATTTTGTAATGCTGATCATCTTGCGTATATTATTGTAACTGATATTGATATCAAAGAGCAACCTCTACAGACTTTGCAGGGTAACCTGATGGCTTTGGCGCAAACATCTTCTTCGCTTGAAGTGTTATGCAATAAATACATGTTGTCAAAAATCAGTTCTATAAAGGGGATTCATACATATTATAAACAATGTAAGGAGTTAGATTCATTTATAGATAATGGCCTTTAGGATTTCACATAAACGTTAGTACTCTACCAAACGTAAAAACGAATATAATGGATACGACCCCTTTGGTTCCCCTTGTAGGGGACAGAAACGTCGCTCTGAACCATTTCATTCTGTGGATGGCGGACCATCAGAGGCTCGTCAGTTTTTTGTGCGGGATGGGACCGCAGGGAGAAGACTTGCTAAGAAATGGTTGTGTGGGATGGGACCACAGGGAGAAGATGGATGGCGCATTGCGTAATTTGCTGATGCTGTCATTTTATTCTCCATAGTCCAATATCTCCATCTGATTTTTCCTGCAAAAAGGCTGTTGATAACTCGGCGTGTTGAGGCAGTGGCATTCTTTGTGATAAAAGCAGACACAAAAATGTTGGTATCAATAACTGCGTACACCATTGCGTTCTTTTCTTAATCGTCTGACTTCTTTTATCTCTGCATTGATTTCATCAAGAGACATTTCTATGTTGTTTTCTCTTGCCGTCTTGCACATGTTTTCAAAAGCTTCTATTGCCTCGTCTGTAACCTTGTCTTCTTTGCTTTCCTTTGCTTTGATGGCAAAAGGTATACTTCGTGTGCGGATTACCGCCTTGACAAATACATTGATTGCTGCATTTGCACTCATACCAAACTACTCACAGAGGCTGTCGAACATAGCTTTCTGTTGTGAGTCTATTCTGACTGTCATTGATGTCTGTGCCATAACGTTATCTGTTTTAATTAATATTGATTGCAAATATAGGGCGTTTTGATGTGAGTTGTATGACTTATGACTTCTTTTTATCAAAGTTTAACAGTAAATACTGAAGTTTCGCATGTGGTTTATGTACGGGCTGAAGGCCCAAAAGCTCTTAGCCCAGGGCAGCGCCCTGGGTATAATGGTAATCGGCAAGGCGCCCTGTAAGGGCAAAAGCCTTAAAATGCACCTAATAAAAATGGAAAATCCGTTGCGATATGTAAAGCTTTTGCCCTTGCAGGGCGCCAGGTTTGCGACCCACAAAACCCCAGGGCGCTGCCCTGGGCTAAGAGGTTCTGCCCCTTCAGGGCGTGCTGCTTATATGGGCTTCTTGCCTTCAGGGCGTGCTGCTTGCGGGCGATGCCCTGGGCTAAGAGGTTCTGCCCCTTACCTTTGCTTTACCCTTCGGCCAGCGATTTTCAATTCCCTTCGGCCGGTGACCGTTGGTTCAGGGCGTGCTGCTTGCTCGCAACTTGCAGGAATTGCTGTTTGTGGGAACGCAGGGATACGATGCTGTTGGCTTTAACTTCTAACGAGCGGAGGGAGTGATAACTTCTTTAACTTCTATGACTTCTTTAACAGCTATAACTTCTATAACTTAACTTCTGTAACAGAAAAGATGTAAAGGTATGACAGATTTATATTTTCGATTTATTCAATTTAGTTTGGACCTTTATGAGGGCAAAGAGTTTCTTGATGGTGCGGCACTGAAGGGGTTCGACTGGGGCGCTTTCTATGAGTTTGCTAAGGAACAGACACTGATAGGGGTTGTGTTCGAGGGAGTTCAGAAACTGCCTAAGGAGACTGCGCCACATCTGCAATTGCTGATGAGCTGGTTTGCCTTCAGCCGAAAGATTCAGCAACGTAATGAGGTGCTGGACAGGGCTACTGTGGCGCTATACAATAAGGTGAGGGATGCGGGGTATCCTTGCTGTATTTTGAAAGGGCAGGGGAATGCCGTGATGTATCCTAATCCTTCGGCAAGGACGCCTGGCGATGTGGATATATGGGTGAATGCTGGGCGTGAGGAGATCAGGGCTCTCGCTCACTCGCTTGTGAAAAATACGAATGGACAGGTGGAGGATGAGAGTTTCAACCATATTGGTCTTACCGTCAATGGCGTGACCGTGGAACTGCATTCTACGCCTGGATTCATGGCTAACTTTGTTTTTAACAGGAGGCTGCAGAAGTGGCTGAAGAGGAATGTCGATGCTCAGTGTGGCAATATGGTGGAACTGGTGCATGGCGATGGTGCTGTCGCTGTTCCTACGCCTTCCTTTAATTGTGTTTATCAGCTTTATCATCTCTACCATCATTATTTCTATGAGGGTGTGGGATTGAGACAGGTGGTGGATTACTTCTTTGTGGTCAGAAAATGGAATGTGGATTGTGAAAAGTTAAGTTCCTTGCAGAGGGAGTTGAAGCTTCTTGGATTGTGGCGGTTTGCTGGGGCTGTGATGTTTGTTCTGCATCAGGTGATGGGGCTGCAGGAGGAGATGATGATTGCTCCGATGGATGCAAAGAGGGGACGGATGCTTCTTGATGATATCTTGAATGGTGGCAACTTCGGGCATTATGACAAGAGGATGGATTTGGGACATAATCTTAATAGATTGTGCCGGGATTTCAGGTTGTTGAGGTTTTATCCTGCGGAGGCGCTGAGTGAACCGGTGTTTAGAGTGTGGCATTGGTGCTGGAGAAAAAATAATTTATAATGTTCGTTGTGAACATTATAAATTATTTTTTCTTTTTTTGATAAAGCTGGCTGCACTCGGTGCTTTTTTTCGAAAACCCACCAGTCCTCCCTTGAACCTTAAGTTTTTTCTAAAATCAACCCGTCCTTCTTTACTATTAAAGAAGGGTCTTTCGAAAACCCACCAGTCCTCCCTTACCCTTAAG
>ERZ1034730.418-NODE-418-length-15679-cov-29.777778_pt1 | contig 15679 bp, 28 predicted proteins | sample MGYA00520650_ERZ1034730 | MGnify/ENA primary metagenome ERZ1034730 (study PRJEB33766, sample SAMN09781702) | gut metagenome | biome: gut microbiome | host: Homo sapiens | place: Madagascar | study: EMG produced TPA metagenomics assembly of the PRJNA485056 data... | reverse complement strand
TACAAACATAAAGGGCTACCCTCACGGGCAGCCCTATACATATTATACAATTTTATTAATATGTTTCCAACTTCACATCTAATATATATCATATATATATCTAATACATTTATCACCAAGCACTTACAAATCGCAAAGTCATTATGGATATATATTAGATATGTATATGATATGTATTAGATATGCACGAAAAGTGTTGCATTTTGGTTGCGTTTTTCTTTGCAGTTTCAGAAATATTGCTTATCTTTGCACCCGAAACCAAAACTTGACACTTATGAGCAGAGAAACTGAAATAGTACAAATCATGCAGAGACAAAGGGATAGCGGCAGGACTACCCTCTATCTGCTATACCGAGTGAACGGCAAGAGGTATCAGGAGAACACCAGGCTATACCTCCAGCCCGAGACTGGCAAGAAGAGGGCAGCGGCAGTGGCAGCCAACAAGGAGACCATGCGCCTAGCCAAGGCTCTACAAGCCAAGAGAGTGCTCCAGCTATCCCAAGAGCGCAGCGGCATCCCCATCAAGACAGAGCCTAGCAAGATGCTCCTCACCGAGTATATCAACCAATTCATCCAATACAAGCAGGAGACCACCAGCGAGGGCACTGTTTCCACTATCAGAAACCTCCAGAGACACCTCATCAAGTATGCTCCTGAGAGCACTACCCTAGCCAACATAGACCGCAAGTTTTGCGAGGGCTTCATCAGCTATCTCCGCAGAACCAAGGGCAAGTATGGCGGCAAGCTGAGCGACATCACCAAGAAGGTATATTATACCATGTTTGGCACGATGCTTAAGAAGGCAGTGCGTGATGGTCTCTTGCCACGCAATCCGCTCGATCTCATCGACCCTCAGAACAAACTCCCATCCTCAGAGAGTCAGCGAGTGTTTCTAGACCTAGAAGAAGTCAGGAAGATGGCAGAGGTGGAGACACCCTACACCCTCTCCAAGCAAGCCTTCATGTTCTCCTGCTTCTGCGGTCTCCGCATCTCCGACATCAGGCAGTTGGAATGGAAGGACATAGAGGAGTTCACCAATCCCGATGGCACCAAGCAATACCGACTCAGCAAGCGCATGAAGAAGACGAGCCGCAACATCAGCTATGCCCTATCAAAAGAGGCTATCAGTTGGCTTCCAGAGCGCAAGGGCAAGCTAGTGTTCGATGGAATCGTCTCAGAGTCCAGGATCAACTTCCACATCAAGAAGATGGCAGAGCAGGCAGGCATCACCAAGAATGTTTCCTTCCACACCGCCCGACACACATTCGCCACGATGATGCTCACACTGGGTGCCGACATCTACACCACCAGCAAGCTGCTAGGTCATACTAGAGTCTCCACCACCGAGATTTATGCCAAGATAGTAGACAAGAAGAAGGATGATGCCATGGGACTCATCGACAAGTTCTTTGATAAATAAACATTAAAACCCACCGATTCGATGGGTTTTAACGTTAAACCTCCTTTATCTTCTTCCATTTCTTCAAGAGATACCCAACATACTTGGCACCAACGAACGATGCACAGAAAGCAGCCATCACCAAGCCTTTGTTTGGCTCGAAAAACAATGACTCCAGACTGATGAGGAAGAAGGAGAACACAACGAAGGAAACAGCCATTATCACCCACCTCAGTGATTTCAGAGCCACAACCTTACTATCCTCAGAGAGACTGCCCTCCTCAGACTTCATCCTGTCTACTCGCAAGGAATAGAACATAAAGCTAATGATAGCGATTACTACAAAAGCTATCAATACAATTACTACTTCTTTTGGCATAACTAGAATCCTCCATATCCTCCAGTTGTTCTGCTACTCTCATAATACTTATAGAACTTATTTGGAGCACCAATCTTAAATTCCCTAACCTTCTCTGAATACTTAACATCATAGCATTTAGAACTCTGCTTTACATCTACAGTGGCAGCCTTTCTAGAGTAGTTAGTTACAGAAGTAACCCAAAACTCATTGTCAATATGCTTATTTGCCAATTCACCCTTGTCAAAGCCATAAGCCAACCTGTTCTTAAACACAATAGGGCTGCTGCTCTTGGAGTAATCAGCGACGTGATAAGTATTGCTTGGGAAGTCCTTATCCTTATCACAAGTCTGGATGAATGGTGGCAGAACCTTATAATAGCCCAACACCTTGAAACATCTAGCAGGAATGCAGACGATTTCCATTTCCTTTGTGGTTACAGTGCTAGTAGAAGCCTTTGTAGTCTTCAATATGCTGGCAGCAGCACTAGCATCGGCACGCTCAAAGTAAGTTCCACTTCCCCAAACATCAACGCTATGATCCGTAGCAGTGGCATTGGCTGAAGCATTTGCAGTTCCGGATGCAGATACAGCAGATGATGCAGACGCTGTAGTATTGCTTACTTGATAGAAGTCTTGCTTGGTAAACGTTCTGCCCTGGTTGTACTCTACTGCCTGACCATTCATTACATAGAAGGACTGCCCCATATTGATAAAGATGTCCTTGTCTGTCTTGTTAAGCACTGCGAATCTCAACTCACCATTGTTAGACCAGAGGTTATAGAGCACTCTGCAATCTTCATTCTCAAACACTAGAGAGTTATCTTTGTTGGTCAGGTTATTGGTAGCAACCTCGTAAACCTGATAATAACTACTCTTACATGACACCATGCTCATGCCAACTACGGCAAAAAGCATCACCTTCAATAAATTTTTCTTCATAGCTTAAATATTTTAATAACATATTTGGCAAGGAGTTCTGCCAATATCCTCGGCTTCCTCCTCGCTTACTTCTTCTATTTCGCCTGTGCAATTAGAGAGACCACGGCAGTCTGGGTCGGAGTGATAGCGTTTTGATGTACTTCCCGAACAGATGAAGACCGTTTCGCCACTTACTGAATTATCAGAGTTTTCACCATTTACCATTGGCATTAACTTTCCAGTACAAATACTGCAAGGTATCTTACCTTCATCAATAGCTTTTTCAAGAGTTTCAGATTTTATCTTTCCGCTTTCCATTACGACACCGTGGCAGTCTGGAATTGTATGATATACAGATTGATTTCCTGAAATATAAAACACCTTATCTTCAAGGCTAGAACCTTTTACATCTTTATCCATACCTTTTCTAATGGCAATTTCGTTTTCCAGAGAATCTCTAATCTTTTCCAGATTTCGTATTTTATTTCTATAGTAACTATCTCCACAAGACACCAATGAAAAAGCAGCTAACAAAAGGAATATCTTTTTCATATTCACCACATATTAATTATCCGACATTTCTCTTACCGATAACACCACCAAGGCTAGCCAACAGAGAATCGTAGCACTCCTTGATAGCCTCATACTTCGCCTTCCAGATGCCATCACTCTCCTTTGCCTGCACTGGGTCAGTAGCAACGTCTGGCATAGACGCAGCAGCAGAAATGGGGGCATTACGGTAGGAATCCTCAGTATACATACTGCCCTCTCCACGCATAATCCACTCAGCAGATACGCCTGGGAAGGCTTCCAAGAAGTTTTCCACCAATGTAGAAGAGAGAGTTTGCTCTCCTTTAACCTGCCTCAAAACTGTAGACTGGTTCATATTAAGCGTTTTTGCCAAAGAGTTTAATGAAATCTGATTAACCTCTAAAAATACTTTAATTCTCTGAAATACAGTTCCTTCCATACAATTCACAATTTTAAACCATTATTAAATAATCCAAATCAGACCAAAATTTATGCGGATTCGCTTGCATAATTAGGCGGATTTGCTTACCTTTGCACTCGTAAAACAATAGTGCTACACTATTTAAACGCAAAAATAAACAAAAAAATTAAGATATGCAAACAAAAACGATAAAAATTATCAAAGTTTCGCTTGAAGGTCGAAAAAAGTTGATGGAGAAATATCAGTGTACGAACACAACGATATACAATGCCCTAGGCTATCGTACCAATGGCGAGACACCAGAAGCCATCAGGCGAGACGCACTCAACGAGTATGGCGGAAAGAAATCCGAAAAGGTAGTGTTTTTCTAACACATCATTAATAATAGGAGGACGCAAGATGAACGAACTTCAAACCATAGATTTCGTAGACGATTCCGACAAGATGACATCGCTACAAATCGCAGAGATTACAGGCAAGGCTCACAAAGACGTGATGAAAGCCATCCGAAACATGGAGCCAGCATGGGAGAAAGTGCAAGGGCGCAAATTTGCGCTGATGCAAGAAATGGTCGAAACCAACAATGGCGGACACAAGATGAGACCCTTCTACTCCCTCACCAAGGAAGAGTGCCTCTACATCGCCACCAAGTTCAATGACGAGGCGAGAGCCAAGCTCATCCTCAGGTGGAAGGAGCTGGAGGAGCAACAGCAGCCAGCGGTGCCAACCAATTATTTGGACGCACTCCGCTCACTCATCCGCTCAGAGGAAGAACGAGAGCAGCAAGCCTTGGAGACCAAGAAGCAGCAAGAGACCATCCTTCACATCTCTCAGAAGAATGCGGAGCTCGGCAACAAGATTACTGAGATGCTCCCCAAGGTCAGCTACTACGACAAGATACTCCAGAGCAAGGCTACGATGACCGTCACCCAGATAGCCCAAGACTACGGCATGAGTGCCATCGCCCTCAACAAGCAGTTGGAGCAGCTAGGCATACAGCGCAAGGTGAGAGGACAATGGATTCTCTACGGTCAGTACCTCTCCTACGGCTATGTTCACAACAGAGTGGTGGAAATCGTAAGATCCAACGGCACCCACGATGTCAAGAACAACACCGAGTGGACGATGAAGGGCAGAATCTTCATCTACCAGTCGCTTAAAGCAAAGGGCATCCTCCCCTTGATAGAGCGAGAGAGCACTCCCAGCGTTGAGGCAGCTGATTCAACAGAGCCAGCCAAGCCTACCAGTCCAGTACAACAAACCATTAATTTCCAATAGTAAGCCTATGGAAGAGAAAATATTAGAGCGGCTAGACCAGATACAGCAGTACCTCATGCTCCAAGTCAAGCAAGTTCTCAACATAAAAGAGGCAGCCATCATCCTAGGGATGCAACCAGAGACCGTGAGGGGAATGGTCAACAAGCACACCATCCCCTTCTACAAGCCCAATCGCAACCTCCTCTACTTCCGCAAGGAAGAGCTGGAGCAGTGGATGATGCAGAATCGCACCAGCACCGATGAGGAGATAGAGAGCCAGGTAGAGGCAATCAATTATAGTATGAACATCAGTAAACAATAGGAGACAGATATTATGGCAACATTCATGACCTTCTTGGGAACAGGCATCCTTGCCCTCACTATCAGGGAGATACGCAACTACTTCCACGAAGTAAGCGAGTAGCCCCGATATACATGCCGGTTGAACCTCAGCAATTTAAGTGTTAAAGTTTAAAAGTTTATTAATGTGTTAGTAATGTTATTAAGTTCAAATGTGTTCAGCCAGCAGAGGTTTTTTGGAGTTTGCTACTCCCAGCCGACACAAGATTTCTTTAGATAGACCATTTGATTTTAGATGTATCGTAACTACAAATTTAATGTTTGAAAACTAAGAAAGCGTAAGTAGCTCAATGGTAGAGCAGAGGATAAATTCCAGTCCTCACGGGATGCAGGTTCGACCCCTGCCTTGCGCCCCAATCTCGCCCTATTCCGAGGCATCATATCGGAGTCGGATAAACCTTCCGAGAGAGGTACACGTACCCAAAAGGAGCATCGCTAACCACAGGTGGTGCTTAGACGTGGAAGTGGCAGGGCTAGTACCCCACCTTATTATATAAATAGGTGTAATGGGAAACCCTTGGAGTTGTCAGGTGAAGAAGCAGTCCAGAATGCCGAGACCCACCCCATCAGATAGGAGTGGCAGCGTTCCCAAGTTCGAAGCGCACCTATACAAATCTTACGGTTTAATGCAGCCAGCCCCATCTGGGTCTGGGAGTCCCAAGCCTCCTGTAATGCAGAGGGAACCATAAGTAGATACAATTTACAATTTATAAACGACTTTGTACTATTCAGGCATTTTTACCTGTCTGAAATCTGTACCTCTCCCATGGTTCGTGAGAATAGTGGGAGTTTTTATTTTAACAACAATTTTAAAAAAGAAGATATTATGCCACAGACATTCAAGCCACGCTCCTGTCACGACTGCCTCTTCTCAGAAGGCATCTGTGATGAAATGCCAGTCGGAGCAGACCCCGACACCTTCCGCTGCAATCACTACGAGTGGAAGTACGCATAGCAATCCCAAGAATCAAGTTTCAATCAGTTAATATATTAATAAGGTATGAAAGAACTCATCACCATTCAGTCAGAACTCAAAGCCCCCAAGAGCCAGTTCAATCGCTTCGGCAATTACAAGTACCGCAAGGCAGAGGACATCTTGGAGGCAGTCAAGCCACTCCTTAAGAAGGAGAGCTGCACGCTCACCATCACCGATGACATCATCCAGATAGGCAGTCGCATCTACGTCAAGGCTACCGCCACCCTCAAAAACTCCAAGGGCGACACCGAGAGCACCCAAGGATGGGCAAGGGAGGAAGACACCAAGAAGGGAATGGATGCCAGTCAGATAACAGGCGCATCATCATCCTATGCTCGAAAGTATGCCCTCAATGGTCTCTTCGCCATAGACGACAATGCCGATAGCGACACCACCAATGTGGGAGATACCCATCAGCCAGCAACCCAGTCAGCCACGGCAACACCAGCACAACAGCAGCAGTACCACCCCGACAATCTCCAAGAGGCAATGTACATGCTCACCAAGTGCCAGACCAAGGATCAAGTAGTATGGCTCCTACAGACCTACCAGCCCCTCTGCGCCAACCCACAGTTCATGCAGTCGGTATCAGCCAAGAAGAAAGAACTCCACATCGCATAAACCATATATATATATATAAGATATGAATCAGAAAATAACCCTCACCCCATCCGAGGTAATCTTCGATGAGGCGAATCACAAGTACTACCTCCACGACAAGGAATTGAAGGGAGTCACCTCCACCCTCATTCGCAAGGCATTCCCCGACACCTACAAGGACATCCCCCAATACGTCCTAGACCGAGCGGCAGAGCGAGGCGGACTCATCCACAATCAGCTGGAGATATTCAATTCCTGCTTCGATTCCGACATCCGCCACTACCCGTCACCAACCCCAGAGATACAAGCCTACAGCGATTTCCTCCATTCCTATGGTCTCCATCATGTGGCATCCGAGTATCTCGTCTCCGACCTAGAGCACTTCGCCTCCAGTATAGACGAAGTGCTAGCAGACACCGAGGGCAACATCTATCTGGTAGATTACAAGACCACCTCCGTGCTCCATTACGACAACGTCTCCCTCCAGCTATCCATCTATGCCCAGTGGTTCGAGCAGCAGAATCCCCACCTTCATGTCAAGGAGATAGTATGCATGTGGTTCAAGAACGACAAGAGCAAGTTCCAACCGCTCCCCCGAGTCAGTGCCGAAAAGATAGAAGCCCTCATCCAAGCCTACCTCACCGATGATTCCGAATATCACTACGAGGTAGAGATACCCGAGCAGTTCTCCAGTCTAGAGCAGGAGTACCGCCTCCTCACCGCTCGCATAGATGCCCTCACCCTCCGTCAGAGCGACATCAAGCAGCAGCTCCTCAATCTGATGCAGGCTAACAATCAGAAGTCTATCAAGACACCATACGGCTCCTATGCCTATGTAGCCGCCAGCACCACCAAGCGTTTCGACTCCAAGCTCTTCAAGGACACCGAGCCCGACCATTACGAGCACTACCTCCGAGAGGTGGAGTCCAAGCCCCAAATAAGAATCAAGTTAAACAATTAAAACATTTTATAGAATATGGATATAGAATTTACAGGCGTAATCATAGCCGCCCTTCCAGTACAGCAAGGCACATCCAAGCGAGATGGCAAGCCATGGGCTAAGCAAGAGTTCGTCATCGAGGAGCTCAATCAGCGATACCCCTCACGCATTTGCTTCCAAGTCTTTGGCAGCGACAAGCTCCAACAGTTCAACATCGGTTATGGCGAAATCCTCACCGTCCACCTCTCCCCTAGTGCCAATCAAGCGCAGGATGGCTCGGGCAGATGGTTCAATCAGGTAGACTGTTGGAAGGTCAGCCGTCCAGGAGCCCAGCAAGCCCAAGGCTATCAGCAGCAGCAACAGTTTCCACCCCAAGTTAATGCAGCAGGTCAGCCATATCAGCAGCCAACTACGTATGCAGCTGGTGCAGGTCAGCCAGCCGATGGCTTGCCATTTCCACCCCAGTAACCCCTAAAAATAGAAGAATATGGAAATCCACTTAATGCGAACTTCCCTAGGTCTCCAGCCCTATGCCGATGAAGACTACGAGCAGCTCCACAAGATCAAGCTAGGCTCTATAGTCAAGGCTAAGATAGTGCAGCCACGAAACCCCAAGTTTCACCGCAAGTTCTTCGCCCTCATCTCCGCCGCATGGGACTCCATCACCGAGCAGCAGCGCATCAACCTCCGCTCCAAGGACACCTTCCGTGAGCAGCTCCTCATCTGTAGCGGCTTCTCCGAGCCCATCTTCGACATCAATGGTCAGAAGTTCCAAGAGCGAGCCCTCTCCATATCCTTCGCCAAGATGGACGAGACCCAGTTCTCCGAAGTCTACTCCCGAGTCTTAGATACCATCCTCAGCATCCTTACTGCCGATGGTATCTCAGAATCCCAATTCAATGAAATATTAAAAAATTACAGTTAAAACATTATTAATAATATGACACGTAAGAAAAGAAATCACAACCACGCTTCTCGTGGAGAGCGCAACGACATCACCCTCATGGGAACCTCCAAAGTTATCCTCCCAGCCGATGGCACAGCCATAGAGGTCAAGCTTCCCGAGTGCATCGAATACTTCATCTCCGAGGATGGCAAGCTCATGTTCCAGAAGAAGCAGCAGGAGCCAGCCAATGCACCAGAGAACTTCGACATCACCTATGACGAGATAGCAGATAAGTTATTCCTAGGAAATGAAGCCTATACAAATATTGGTTTCGGAAATGTAAAGAAATACTTCATACCTAATATTCATCACTTTGCAATACAAGAAGGAAATTGTAAAACAAAAGCGCAAGTTCTCAAGAACTTAGCTTTCAACAAGCTCATCAACATCGCCAACTATCTCAATGATGGTTGGAGACCAAACTTTGGTGAATTTTTAGATTCTGTTTATTGCATCGGTCGTAACAAGGATGGCAAAGTGATCCCTATCACTTGTTATGCCTATAATACAGGTCAGGTAGTCTTCCCAAACTCATACATCTGCAAGCAAGCCATCCGCATCATGGGTGAGAAGTCCATCCACGACCTCCTCAACACAGAATACTAATGGCAACATTCCAAGAGCTCCTAGCCAAGCAGCAGCAAGAGGGCAAGCAGCGCAAGCGTGCCACCTATGATGAGCACCGACTCCAGTGCTCCGAGGTCAGCTACATCCGCTCCGCCCACCCCAGCTTGGCTAGGGTCTTCTTCGCTGTTCCCAATGGCGGCAAGCGCACCTCAGCCCAAACCAGTTGGATGCACGCAGAGGGAATGGTCAACGGGGTATCTGATATGATCCTCCTCCGCCCCAACTCTCTCCACGGCTACCTCTGCATCGAAAACAAGACCCCAAAGGGAAAGCAGCGAGAAGACCAAATCCTCTTCCAGCAAGCCGTGGAGCAGAATGGCGGCTTATACGTCATCGTCCGCTCCCTAGACCAGTTCATCCAAGTTATCAACCAATACTTAAACGGAGAAATATGAACATCAATACCGACATCCAAGAAGCCATAGAACATGCCATCCTCCTGCTAGAGTCCAATGGCTACACCGTCAAGCGACCAGTTAGAGAAGTCCATGACGAGTACACCTTCGAGCGTGCATGGGATCTATATCAGAAGAAGGTAGGCGACAAGAAAATGCTCCGAGACAAGTGGAATCGCCTCCCCCTCCGAGACCGAAGGGCTATCATCGAGTACATCCCCCTCTATGTAGCCTCCGAGCCAAGAAAGCAGTTCCGCAAGAACTTCCAGACATTCCTCAATCAGCACGCATGGAAGGACGAAATCATTCAGAAAGAGCCAACCACCGCCACACAGCCAACCTCCTCATCCACACTCATAGAGCAAACCCGAGAGAAGATGAAGTCCTATGCGCCAGAAGCCAAATATGCAGCTCTATACCAGCGCATCCTAGGAATGATCCAAGTCCTAGAGCGCAACCCCGATAGCCTCTGCCGAGGTCAGCTAGTAGCCTACTACAACGCAGGCACACTCGATAGGCTAGGCATCCAGTGGAAACCATAACTCATCATAATATGACACCATTCAACAAATCCCATCCCCTCCGCATCGTTACTTTGTGCAGCGGGTATGACTCGCAGTGCCTAGCCCTAAAGTATCTCCAGGATCAGCACCCCGACTTCGCCTTCGACCTCATCGCTTGGAGCGAGATAGAGCCATCGGCTATCCAAGCCCACAACCTCCTCTTCCCCGAGTACCGAGACCGCAACCTAGGTGATATGGCAAGGATAGATTGGAGCAAAGTTCCCCACTTCGACTTCCTCACCTATTCCACTCCATGCCAGTCAGTCTCCACCGCAGGTCTCCGCAAGGGCATAGCCGAGGGCAGCGGCACTCGCTCCTCCCTCCTCTGGTACACACGCAATGCCATCTTAGCCCATCATCCCAAGTACCTCATGATGGAGAATGTCAAAGGTCTTGTCTCCCACAAGTTCCTCCCATTCTTCCACAAGTGGCTAGCCGAGCTCGACTCCTATGGCTACAACTCCTTCTACAAGGTCTTGAATGCAAAGGACTATGGCATCCCACAGAACCGAGAGCGCATCTTCGTCATCTCCATCCTTCGAGATGCCGATGATCCTGAACCTCAGTATCAGTTCCCATCCCCACAACCCTTGGAGCTCACCGTAGAAGACGTGGTGGAAGACGAAGTCCCATCCGAGTACTTCCTCTCCCAGCCACTCCTAGAGAAATACCTCACATTATCCGACATAGATGAAAGCATCGAAAAACTCTACCCCGAAGATTTCCATACCTAAGACCACAGACGATTGCAGCCCCACCATCACCTCCAGTTTTGGTGCAGGCATCAGCGTTGCCAATCTCTTAGGAGTTAATCACTTCCCTAAGGGGGGGTGCTCTACATCAAGAAAATCAATCATCAATCCTGACTTCGATGGCAATAGCCGAACCATCCGCAGCAGCTATTACAAGGCAGGCTTCGCCAACTATATCCGCAAGGATGGCACAGCCGCCAACGCAGTACTAATCATCAAGAAAGTATGAAAACATTCCTAGGTTACACCCGAGATAGTCAAGGCAAAGTGGTAAACCACCACATCCAGACCCTCTCCAACACCATTCATACATCATCAGGCAGTGGTGGCAACACCGATACATTCATCCTCATCATCCGCAAACTATGACCCATCTCGCCCTTCGCATTCGCTCCAACACCGCCCGAGGCTATGATCTAGTCCGAGCAGGTGGAGTCTTCGATGCCTCCTACCTCACCTCCTCCACCCGAAGAGGAAGAGTCCAAGGCACCTTCGGCTCCATCTCTCCCACCATCACCTCTAGCGCAGCACAACAATCCTTTATGTCAAATCAATTATGAAGAAAGAAATCATCCACACCGCTCCCAATGGTCAGCAATACGCTATCCAGATACGAAAGTAGTATACACCCCGAGACTGCTACCGCCTCATGGGAGTCCGAGACCCCGACATCGACCGTCTCCTCACCCGAGAGAAGTCAGGACAGCTCATCATCTCCAAGAGCAAGCACTATGCCTTGGCAGGCAACTCCATCGTCACCAACTGCATGACCGCCATGTTCTCCGAGCTCTTCTTCCCCTCAGGCAAGCATTATGCCGACAAGCATGGTCAGTTATCCCTCTTCTAAATCATCACAAGTTATGGACATCTTCGGTTACATCAAGCTCCGCAAGCGAATCAGCCCCGAACACAAGCGCATATTCGAGGGCAAGCAGCTCATCCTCTGGTATCAAGGCAAGCCCATCATCGGCACCATGATAGCAGGCATCTGGTATCAAGTAGACATCAGTGGCGACCGAGAGCAACTCCTCTTCCAGCGTTCCGTCACCCACGTCTCCTTCCTCCCCAAACCCCAAGGCTTATGAAGCAGCGCATCCTAGACATCGTCTCTCGTCTCCAGCGAGAACGAGAGCAGGCACACATCGTCCCTCCCCACGTCCTCACCGCAGAGATCATCTCCCGAGGCTGCCCCAATCCCTATGCCCTCCTCAACACTTTAGTTCTGGAAGGCAAGCTCCATTGGCACCGCACCCTCAACGATATAGCATTCACTATCAGCAAATAAAATAATCATTAAAACATCAGAACATCATGTTTGGAATCCAGAAAGAAAGAATCAGCCGCCATGCCGTTCTCACCTTCGATAACGGCTATCGCACACAAGCCACGCTCTATATGCCGCCCCCCTCTAGACCCATCTTCCAAGAAAATCTAGAGCGTTATTTTATAGAGCAATGGAACAAATCTCAACCAAATGCCAAGCACAAGATTATTAAGTGTCACATAATGAGAAATTAAAACTTATGAAAAAGATAGCATATATAGCAATTTCGCTCCTAATCCTTCTATCATCATGCACCAAGGAGAAAGAGCACAGATATATGGTCATCCATAATGACTATAGAGATACCACGATGGTTGTCGCCAGATATTGGCGCACTGACACCAAAGAAACATTATGGAATTTGCCCTATAACATCAAGTCTGTAACAGAGTTCACAAGCGACTATGGCATAAGCATCATATATAACGTGGACTGCATCATAGCAAGGGACTCAATTAACAACAAGTAAACTAAGAAGATTATGGAAAAAGAACTTAACATAGCGGCTATATTGAAGGATAAGCCAAAAGGCACAAAATTATGGTCTCCTATTTTTGGAGAATGTACATTTGATGAAATCAGTTGTAATAATTCATGTCTTGGTGTAGATACCAATAAGAGAGTACCAGAAATATTCTACGCTAATGGCAAGTATGATGAGAATGGAGAATGTACTATTTTCCCATCTAAGGAAATGCGTGATTGGGAGAAGTTTGCCTGGAAGAAAGGCGATGTACTTATCGGTGATTGTGGATTTGTGTGTATTTTCAAAGAATGGGCATCTGATGACTATACAAAGTTCAACGGATGTTATTTTGATGGTATGCCAAATGCAGAAACGGCTAAGTATAGCAAGTTAGATAACAATACTGCATATAGTTATATCAGAGAGATTGAGAATAGATGTGTCGGTAAGTTAAACCTTGAAACTTTGAAAATTGAAAAACAGCTTGAGTTCAATGATGGGGATATACTTTATGCAGAAAAAGACGAAGAACATGTACCTGTGATATTTATTTTGAACATCACCAAAGAAGGACGATTCTATTATGCTTGCCTAACTCTTGGTGATTATATATTATGTGACTATAAAGGTCTAGGTCATGTTGGTAATGCGAAATTTCGCCTTGCCACAGAAGAAGAGAAAAAGAAACTCTTTGACACTTTAGCAATAGAAGGCAAGGCTTGGGATGCTGAGAGGAAGAAGATAGTGGACTTACCTAAGAATTGTGAGTTTAAGCCATTCGATAAGGTGTTGGTTAGAGATAGTGAATCAGATAAGTGGCGTGCAAACTCGTTCGGTTATATAAGCGAAGATGGATATTATTGTTGTGTTTTTTCTTCTTGGGTATATTGCATTCCTTATGCTGGTAATGAGCACTTATTAGGTACAACAAATAACGTGGAGGGTTAGGTATGAAGAAAATCAAAAGCAAGAATGTTCAGAACTATGTCATGAACGATATGGTGTGGAAGGTTGATATGCCAAGGCTATTGAAAGAGATAGCAGAGTGTTCGAAAAGCACTCCTTATCCTAAGACTTTTACGATTTTGGCAAGTGTGCTTGGAATACTTACAGAAAGGGCTATTGAAATAGATGACCCTGCACTAAACATCATTATGCTTCGTCTCGGACTTTACGAGGGAGCACATGATAAGAACGTAGATGAGGTTATATCTCAATTACGCAAGTTGATTACTGGTGACAAATAACGTGGATGGCTAATTATGTGTAATGAAGATTTAACGGATTGCATACCTTGGTTATGTCCGCCACACTTAAAGTGTGAAGATATACAAGATGGTAAGGCGCAAAGAAGAATGCGTAGAAAGAATCAACTTAGAAAAAGAAAGGGTAGATTATGATAGATAAAAATGATAGATTAAAAGTTCCTAAAAGACTTTATATTAAGGATTACCAGCTAGAGCCATGTAAGATTGATGGAATCTCTGACGCAAGACTCAACGCATTCCCATTCAATACAACTAATGGGAAACTAGTAGAATATTTGTGTCTCGACACCCTATGACATCCTGCTAGTGAAAAGCCAAACATTAAGCAAGGAGAATGTTGCGTTACATGTTTGGTTAAGTTCAAAAATGGAAGTACGGAATTATGTGTATATTTCCGTAATCCAGAAGGATGGGTATGTGATGATATGAGTCCTAAAGATTTTAAAAGGAATTTTAAGGGTTGGCTTTATATTGGTGATTTGCTGAAAGGAGGTGAGCAATGAAAGCAAAAGATTTAGCAGAAATATTGCTAACAAAGCCTGAGAGCAATGTTTGCATAAAAAGGAAATTTGTTATTAACCCTCACGGAGATACTGATTATCGTACGAATGGTATTGAATCAATCGGTATTGAGGATGGAAAGTTTGTGTTATATGAAAAGTAAAGCGTATGGAAGAAGTAAAGTATATACAAGGGGACTTGGTGAAGCTCAATGGTAAAACAGTTAAGATAACCTTCGCAGGTCATGATGTCATAGAGTATATTCCTTTAGACAGAAGAGGAGGTGATGAGTGGAGAACATCTCATAAATTGATAGAACCAATCAAGCTCACTCCTCAGATACTGGAAGATAATGGGTGGGTGAAAGGAGAATTAAAGAAAGAAGATAATGCTCGTGCTTATTACTATACATATAGCAAGAAAGGTTGCATCGTAGAACTACGATATTATACATTATGCGATATGTTCTTAGTATATATAGGTCAAGAGGCTTTGATGAACACTCTTTTTCTTTATGTTCATCAACTTCAACACCTCTTGTTTGGCTTGAATTTACCTATGGACTTAAAAGTGTAGGGATATGGGTGATTATTGTGAGTTTTGCAATCAAGGGTATTGCACATTGCAAGGGATTACTTGTTCTCATGATGAAGACAATCCTTGCATCATAAAAGAAATGAAAGTTTAACCGCCTTCGGGCATAAAGTAAGTAATAATGGAAGAAAATAAGATAATATCCTACAAGGGATTCGATGAGAATATGCAATGCCGTGGCTTCCAGTATGAAGTCGGCAAAGAGTACGAAATGGATGGTGACATCAAATGCTGTGAGCGAGGTTTCCATGCTTGCGAGTCTCCGTTGGAAGTCTGGGATCACTATGATATGCTGGCTTCACGTTTTGCTAAGGTAGAACAGTCAGGCAAGATTGATAAAGAAGAAAACTCGACTAAGGTTTGTTCTTCTAAAATCAAGATTTCTGCTGAGTTAAAACTTGCAGACATTATCAAACTTGGAGTTGAATGGATAAAAGATGTTACATCACCATCTAAGGTTAAGGCTACAGGAGAACTTAAT
>ERZ1034730.413-NODE-413-length-15742-cov-22.711736_pt1 | contig 15742 bp, 16 predicted proteins | sample MGYA00520650_ERZ1034730 | MGnify/ENA primary metagenome ERZ1034730 (study PRJEB33766, sample SAMN09781702) | gut metagenome | biome: gut microbiome | host: Homo sapiens | place: Madagascar | study: EMG produced TPA metagenomics assembly of the PRJNA485056 data... | reverse complement strand
AAACCTCTCGCTGGTTTGATTTACCCATTGATTATGAGCTGTTCCGTGACCTGCTCGGCGTGGAAGCTGACAGCAAAGATTATCAAATCACAGATATGAAACTTCCTTTTGCTGGCGACATTGTAAGGACAACTTCTGTCAGACGATTAAACAAGCTGTACTTTGCTTACACGGATTTATCGCCAGAAGTTCAGCAGGCATACAAAGACTTGATTTCTTATTTTGGCGGTGTTGAGGATTTGTTGCAGGAATCCGAAGAATTTTTGTTTTATCCAGAGTGTCACAACATCATGGACGTTGCCCGTTACCGCTTGGAGCATAACATTGAATTTTCTGCTCTTTCCGAAAAAGGAAAGAAATATTTTAATCTGGAAGCCTACGCCCATGAACTGGAAGAAAAAGGACGTTATGCTCTCTGCAACAACGGTATGTTCAAACTTTGACAGGTGGTATTGCTTATGGCAGAAATGAAAGTATTTGTTATCAATCTTGATGAACAGGAAAAAGATACAGGCTGTGCGTGGTTTACACTTCCCTGCAACATAGAAGCATTAAAACAATCCATTGGTTTACCGCCGGACAGTGACCGTTATCTTATCAGTGATTATGATTTTCCTTTTGAAATCCTGCAAGATACAGACCTCGACTTGCTAAATAATGTCTGCCTTGCAATTTCAGAGAGTGAAATCCCACACGAAGATATACCTGCAATTCAAAGAGAATGGTTTTCAAACCTGCAAGAGCTGGAAGCCGGACTTTGCAATATTACATACCATCGGAACTGTTCAGATATGGAAGAAACATCAGAACATTTCCTGTGTGTGCATGGCAGATTTTATAAATACAATGAGTGAAAGGAAGTGACCGTTTATGATTGATGATATGCAAGTCTATATAGCCAATCTTGGCAAGTACAATGAGGGAGAACTGGTCGGGGACTGGTTCTCTTTTCCGTTGGACGAAGAAGTGATTGCAGAACGTATCGGCTTAAATGCAGAGTACGAAGAATACGCAATCCATGATACGGACAACTTCCCGATGGAGATTAGCGAATACATTTCCATCGAAGAACTGAACCGTATCTATGAGCAGTTGGAAGAATTACCCGATTACCTGCTGGACGACTTGGACAGTTTTATATCCTGCTATGGAAGTCTGGAAGAACTGGTGGAACATAAGGACGACATCATTCTGTATTCCGGCTGTGAAACGATGACCGATTTAGCCTACTATCTGATTGATGAAGAACAGATACTCGGAGAAATCCCGTCCTCTTTACAGAACTATATCGACTATGAAGCCTACGGGCGTGACCTCGATATAGAGGGGACATTTATTGCAACGAACGCTGGTATCTGTGAGGTACTGCGTTAAGGACTGGCAGATCAGCACCGCCACTGGTGCTACTGTCAGCTTTTCTCTTGGGGCAGTCTGGGAAATACGGCTGTCCCTGTTGTTAGGAAAATGAAGAAAGGAGCATTTATAAGTGAAGAAAATCCGAAGTTATACAAGTATCTGGAACGTGGAAAAGGTACTGTATGCCATCAATGATGTCAACCTGCCATTCCCTGTGACCTTTACCCAGATTACATGGTTCGTGCTGACGGAATTTATCATCATTCTGTTTGCAGATGTACCGCCACTTTCCATGATTGAGGGTGCGTTTTTGAAATGTTTCGGGATTCCCGTTGCCCTTACATGGTTTATGTCACAGAAAACCTTTGACGGGAAAAAGCCATACAGTTACATCAAGACGATGGTGCTGTATGCTCTGCGTCCCAAAGTGACTTATGCCGGAAAAGCCGTGAACCTGCATAAGCAGAAATTTGAGGAAACTATCACGGCAGTAAGGAGTGTGACCTATGTTCCCGATTAAATATATCGACAATAACCTTGTCTGGAATAAGGACAATGAGGTGTTCGCCTACTATGAACTGATACCGTACAATTATTCATTCTTATCCCCAGAACAGAAATACCTTGTGCATGACAGCTTCCGTCAGCTTATTGCACAGTCCCGTGAGGGAAAGATTCATGCGTTGCAGATTGCAACCGAAAGCTCAATCCGAAGCATACAGGAACAATCCAAAAAGCTGGTAACGGGAAAATTAAAGGAAATCGCCTATCAGAAAATAGATGACCAGACCGAAGCCCTTGTATCCATGATAGGCGACAATCAAGTGGATTACCGTTTCTTTCTGGGATTCAAGCTCATGGTCACAGAGGACGAAGTCAATCTGAAGAACATCAAAAAATCGGTATTTCTGACATTCCGTGAGTTTTTGAATGAGGTAAGGCACACGCTGATGAATGACTTTGTTTCCATGAGCAATGATGAAATCAACCGTTATGTGAAGATGGAGAAATTACTGGAAAATAAAATCTCCCGTAGGTTCAAAATCCGCCGACTGGAAGCCAAAGACTTTGCGTATCTGATGGAACACCTCTACGGCAGGGACGGGATAGCCTACGAAGATTATGTGTATCCTCTGCCAAAAAGAAAATTAAAAAGAGAAACACTGATTAAGTATTATGACCTTATCCGTCCTACCCGTTGCGTGGTGGAAGAAAGCCAGCGATATTTGCGTCTGGAACATGAGGACAGTGAAAGCTATGTGTCCTACTTTACGGTCAATGCCATTGTCGGGGAACTGGACTTCCCATCATCGGAAATCTTTTATTTCCAGCAACAGCAGTTCACATTCCCTGTGGATACTTCCATGAATGTTGAGATTGTCGGAAATAAGAAAGCCTTAACCACTGTCCGCAATAAGAAAAAGGAATTAAAGGACTTGGACAATCACGCCTATCAAGCCGGAAATGAAACAAATTCAAATGTGGTGGAAGCCCTAGACAGTGTCGATGAACTGGAAACGGATTTAGACCAGAGCAAGGAAAGTATGTACAAGTTGAGTTACGTCATACGGGTGTCTGCACCCGATCTTGACGAACTGAAACGCCGTTGTGATGAAGTCAAGGACTTTTACGATGATTTGAATGTGAAGCTGGTTCGCCCTGCCGGAGATATGATGGGACTGCATGGAGAATTTCTTCCTGCCAGCAAGCGTTATATCAATGATTATATCCAGTATGTGAAATCTGACTTTTTAGCCGGACTTGGTTTTGGTGCTACCCAGATGTTGGGCGAAAATACAGGAATCTATATCGGATATTCCGTGGATACGGGAAGAAATGTCTACCTACAACCGTCCCTTGCCAGTCAAGGGGTAAAAGGTACGGTCACAAATGCGTTGGCTTCTGCTTTTGTCGGTTCGCTTGGTGGTGGAAAATCATTTTGTAATAACCTGCTGGTGTATTATTCCGTCCTGTTCGGTGGACAGGCAGTTATCCTAGACCCGAAAAGTGAGCGTGGGAACTGGAAAGAAACACTGCCGGAGATTGCAGAGGAAATCAACATTGTAAACATTACCAGTGATTCCAGCAATCAAGGGCTGTTAGACCCGTATGTGATTATGAAAGATGTCAAGGACGCTGAAAGTCTTGCCATTGATATTCTGACGTTCCTTACAGGTATCAGCAGTCGTGATGGCGAAAAGTTTCCTGTCCTTAGAAAAGCTGTCCGCACGGTATCCCAGAATCAGAACCACGGGCTGTTGCAGGTCATTGAGGAACTGCGGAAAGAGGATACCGCCGTATCCCGTAACATTGCAGACCATATCGAAAGTTTTACTGACTATGATTTTGCACAGCTCCTGTTCTCGGACGGTTCGGTGGACAATGCAATCAGTCTGGATAACCAGCTCAACATCATACAGGTTGCAGATTTGGTTCTGCCGGATAAGGATACCACCTTTGAGGAATACACGACCATTGAGCTGTTGTCGGTATCCATCTTAATTGTTATCAGTACCTTTGCCCTTGACTTTATTCACAGTGACCGAAGTATTTTTAAAATTGTAGACTTGGACGAAGCATGGGCGTTCTTAAATGTGGCACAAGGAGAAACACTCTCAAATAAGCTGGTGCGTGCTGGTAGAGCCATGAACGCCGGAGTATATTTCGTGACACAATCCTCTGGGGACGTATCGAAAGAAAGTCTGAAAAATAACATCGGCTTAAAGTTTGCGTTCCGCTCCACAGATACTAATGAAATCAAACAGACCTTAGAGTTTTTCGGGCTGGACAGTGAGGACGAAAACAACCAGAAACGGTTAAGGGATTTGGAGAACGGACAATGCTTAATGCAGGATTTATACGGGCGTGTCGGTGTGGTACAGATACACCCTGTCTTTGTAGAACTGCTCCATGCCTTTGATACCAGACCGCCGATAAAAAGTGAGGTGGATTTGGAATGATGAAATCTGTCACAAAAGAAAAGGTATTCCATGTACTGAAACTGGTACTGCTTGCCGTGACCGTTACACTGGTACTGTTGTCCCTGCTTGGGACGGTAGCTCATGCGTCTGGACTGGTCGATGATACGGTCAATGCAGACAACCTGTATTCAAAGTATCCGCTTTCCAACTATCAGCTTGATTTCTATGTGGACAATAGCTGGTCATGGCTTCCGTGGAACTGGCTGGACGGCATTGGAAAATCAGTGCAGTACGGGCTTTACTGTATCACAAATTTCGTCTGGACAATCAGCCTGTATCTTAGCAATGCAACAGGATATGTGGTGCAACAGGCGTATAAGCTGGACTTTATCAATGACATGGCAGACAGTATCGGGAAAAGTATCCAGACACTTGCCGGAGTGACCGAAAACGGATTTTCCAGCAGTGGATTCTATGTGGGATTCCTGCTCATTATCATTCTGATTGTAGGTGTTTACACCGCCTATACAGGGCTTCTCAAACGGGAAACAAGCAAAGCACTTCACGCTGTTATCAACTTTGTGGTGGTGTTCATTGTGTCTGCGTCCTTTATTGCTTATGCTCCCAATTATATCCAGAAAATCAATGATTTCAGTTCGGACATCAGCACCGCTTCTCTGGACTTGGGGACAAAAATCATGCTCCCCGATTCACAAAGCAAAGGCAAGGACAGCGTAGACCTTATCCGTGACAGCCTGTTTGCGATACAGGTAGAAAAACCGTGGCTGTTATTACAGTTCGGGAACAGCGATACCGAAGAAATCGGGGCTGACCGTGTGGAAGCTCTGGTATCTGCCAGCCCGACAGACGAAGATGGGGAAACAAGGGAAAATGTTGTGAAAACAGAGATTGAGGATAACGACAATGACAACCTTACCATTCCACAGGTCGTCAACCGTCTTGGCATGGTGTTCTTCCTGCTCATTTTCAATCTCGGTATCACAATCTTTATCTTCCTGCTTACCGGCATAATGTTATTTTCCCAGATACTTTTTATCATATATGCCATGTTTTTGCCTATCAGCTTTTTACTGTCCATGATACCGACTTATGAGAACATGGCGAAGCAGGCAGTTGTCCGTGTGTTCAATGCCATTATGACAAGAGCCGGAATCACACTGATTGTGACCGTGGCGTTTTCGATTTCCAGTATGTTCTACAACATCTCCACGGACTACCCGTTCTTCATGATGGCATTTTTGCAGATAATCTGTTTTGCCGGAATCTACATGAAGCTCGGAGAACTAATGAGTATGTTCAGTCTTAATGCCAATGACAGCCAGCAGATAGGTCGCCGGATTTTCCGTAGACCGATGGTGTTCATGCGACACAGGGCAAGACGTATGGAACACGGGATTGCAAGGGCTGTCGGTGCTGGAAGTGTTGCTGGTGCGGTAGCTGGTGCAAGTGTTGCCAGAGCCGGAAAACCAGCAACGAACCAACCGCCAAAGAAACGGGAAAATACCTCTGCCAGCATGGGAAGCCGTGTCGGTTCTGCGGTAGGTGCTGTGATGGATACGAAAAATAAAGTCCGTGACAGTGCTTCCTCTCTGAAAGAAAATGTGAAAGACTTGCCGACACAGGCTGGTTATGCTGTCCACTCTGCAAAACAGAAAGCAAAGGATAATGTATCAGACTTTAAGCGTGGCGTTGTGGAAGAAAGGGAAAACCGACAGGAACAGCGTACACAGAAACGCAACCTACACAGGGAAAATATCTCACAGAAAAAGCAGGAATTACAGAAAGCACAGGAAGCAAGACAGACAGTTCATGCGAATGGATCAGCGACAGCCGGAGCTACCAGAAGCCATGAACGCCCTGTTGCCACACCTGTTCCAAAACCAGCACAGACCGATATAGTTACGAAGCCGGATATGAAACGTCCTGCTACTTCTCCTGTGATAAAAAATGCAGAAATCAAGGCTGGAAAAGAAACCGTCCGAACCAATATCAGACAGGAACAGCAGGTTAAATCTGTTGCCAGAGCGAACCAGCCAAACGTAGCAGAATCCATCAGCAATCATAAGAAATCTACGGTACAGAAAACACAGGTCAACCAAAAACAAAATCGTAAGACTGTTACGAAGCAACCAGAGAAAGGACGGAAGAAATGAGATTAAAGCGTATCCTTATCATAGGTACGATATTTCCTGTCCTTTTCTCCATCGTCCTCTTTTTCGGGATACTGATTTCCGGCGAAGATGACGACAGTTCCAACAGTTATTCAACTGTCTACTCTGGCATGAACCTGTCAGCCGATGTCCTCAAACATCAGCCGATGGTAGAAAAATATGCCAGAGAAAACGGTATCACGGAGTATGTGAACGTCCTGCTTGCCATCATACAGGTGGAAAGTGGCGGTACGGCTACCGATGTCATGCAGTCCAGTGAAAGTCTGGGACTACCGCCAAACTCATTAAGTACAGAAGAATCCATTAAGCAGGGGTGTAAATATTTTGCGTCCCTGCTTTCTTCCTGTAAAGCAAAAGGCATGACGGACATTAACGTGGTCATTCAATCTTATAACTATGGTGGTGGCTATGCAGACTATGTGGCGAAGAACGGGAAAAAGCACAGCTTCAACCTTGCAGAGAATTTCGCAAAGAATAAATCCGGCGGTACAAAAGTGACCTATACGAACCCGATAGCAGTCAGTAAAAATGGTGGTTGGCGTTATAACTACGGGAATATGTTTTATGTGGAGCTGGTCAACCAATATCTGACCGTGAAGCAGTTCAGTAACGAAACGGTACAGGCGGTTATGAATGAAGCGTTGAAGTATCAAGGCTGGAAATATGTCTATGGTGGCAGTAACCCGAACACCTCTTTTGACTGTTCTGGTCTTACCCAGTGGTGCTACGGAAAAGCCGGAATTAGCCTGCCACGAACCGCACAGGCACAGTATGATGCAACCCAGCATATCCCATTGTCACAGGCACAGGCTGGCGATTTGGTCTTTTTCCATTCCACCTACAATACCAGTGACTATGTTACCCATGTAGGAATCTATGTCGGAAACAATCAGATGTATCATGCCGGAAATCCAATCGGCTATACCGATTTGACCTCTGCCTACTGGCAACAGCACATCATTTGTGCCGGAAGAATCAAACAATAGAAAGGACTTGAAATATGTTTAAGAAGAAAGAAAAAACAGAGAAAGCACCTAATAATAAGAAAGTGCGTACCATGAAAGTCGGGACACATAAGAAATCTGTCCTGCTGTTGTGGGCGGTGCTTCTGGCAAGCACCAGCTTTGGTGTGTATAAGAACTTTACCGCCATTGACACCCACACGGTACATGAAAAAGAAATCATTCAGTTAAGATTGAACGATACCAACGGTATTGAAAATTTCGTCAAGAACTTTGCGCAAGCCTACTACTCATGGGATACCAGCAAGGAAGCCATTGAAGCAAGGACAACAGAAATCAGTAAATACCTTACCAAAGAATTACAGGACTTGAACGCCGATACCATCAGAACCGATATACCAACCAGTGCTACGGTTACAAATGTGCTGGTCTGGAATGTAAAGCAGTCTGGAACGGACGATTTTACCGTTGCCTACGAAGTAGATCAGCAGGTAAAAGAGGGCGACCAGACAAAAGACGTTAAAGAAACCTATACAGTAAAAGTCCATGTAGATAGTAATGGGGATATGGTAATTATTCAAAATCCTACTCTTGCACCAGCTATCAGTAAATCCAGTTACGAACCTAAAGTAAACGAAGCTGACGCAAGTATTGACGCTGTTACGATACAAGACGCAACTTCATTCTTGGAAACATTCTTTAAGCTGTACCCAACTGCAACAGACAAGGAACTTGCCTACTATGTAGCAGGAAATACCCTTGAAGTGATTAACGGGGACTACATCTATTCAGAACTTATCAATCCTGTATTTACACAGGACGGGGATAATCTGAAAGTTAAAGTAGCTGTGAAGTATCTTGATAATCAGACAAAAGCAACACAGATTTCACAGTTTGAACTTGTTCTACATAAAGATAGTAACTGGAAGATTGTAGGATAAAAGAAAAAAGGCTTGCACCATATTTTGATATGCTCTGCAAGCTTTGATTTTTTTGTATTGCCTTAAATTTTTTATTAAGTTAGAGTTTACAAAAGAGGACAAGAAATGCGAGGATTATATTTTCAGTTTAGAGTAAGATTATTACATGGAGGTAAAGCAATGAGTTGGTTAGAAAATTTTAGTAAAGCTATTGAATACATCGAAACACATTTGGATAAAGAAATTTCTTATGAAGATATGGCAAAAATAACTGGTTGTTCAACTTTCTATTTTCAAAGAATTTTTTCTTATATTGTCGGTATTTCACTATCTGAATATATCAGACGACGCAGAATGACACAAGCTGGTTTTGATTTACAACGAACTGATATGAGAGTTTTAGATGTAGCTTTTAAATATGGCTATTCTTCTCCCACTTCATTTAATAGAGCATTTCAAGCGGTTCACGGAATTACACCTATCTGTGCAAAAGAAATGGGAAGTACATTAAATACATATCCAGCTATAAAATTTTCTATCAATGTTGTTGGAGGGAATGCTATGTCATATCGTATTGAAAAAAAGAAAGCTTTTCGTATTGTAGGGGTTCGTACTAGTTTATCTGAGGATATAGAAAAAAATCAAAAAAATGTTCCTTTGTTTTGGGATAGAGTTTTACAGAACTCTCAATTTAATAACGTAGTTGAACTTAATAACAATGAACCTAACGGTGTATTGGGTATTAGCATATATGAAAACCCAAAAGAAATTTATTATTATATAGCAACAGCTACAGACCAAAAAACGCCTTGTGATATGCATGAATACCATATCCCTGCTTCTACATGGGCTGTATTTGAAAATGACGGCTATATAAAAGAAGATGTGCAAAGTGTATTCAGACGATTTTATACAGAATGGCTACCATTTTCTGGCTATGATTATGCTGGACTTCCAGATATTGAAGTATATCCTATACAGAATGGAAAAATCCTACAAGGACATTCAGAAGTTTGGATTGCAGTAAAACAAAAAAAGGAGTAAAAATTATGAACTATAAAGTAGAAATTAAAGAACTTGAACCAATTAGAGTTGCATTTATGAAATATAACGGAATTGCAACAGAAGCTAATAAAGTTTTTCCTAATGTTTTCAAATCAATTCGTGGAAAGGTAGACGGAGCACCATTATTTAACTATATAAAAATGGACTCACAATCTAAAATCGGAACGATCGAATTATGTGTACCTACACAAGAAAATCCATGTGGAAATGGAATAGAGGTTAAAGAGTTACCTCGAATTAAAGCAGTATGTGTAACTCACATAGGTTCATACGATAGTCTAAAAATGGCATACGACGCTATTGATAAGTACGCAATGGAAAATCACATTAACTTAATGCCACCATTTCGTGAAGTGTTTATTAAAGGTCCGGGCATGATATTGAAAGGAAATCCTAATAAATACATTACAGAGATACAATTTCCAATCAAGGAGGCATAATTATGTATGCTATAAAAGTCCATAATCTAAGTAAAACTTATAAAAATGGCATACAAGCACTATCTGGATTGAATATTCAAGTAAAGTCTGGTGAAATTTATTCGTTACTGGGAGAAAATGGAGCTGGAAAATCTACATTGATTAAGATATTGACTACATTCTTAAAACCAACTTCGGGGAATATCACTATGCTAGGTAAAGATATTCAACAAAATTCTATATATATTCGTTCTAATATTGCCTGTGTATCACAACAGACATCTATTGACACAAATTTATCATTAGAAGAAAATATGATGTTTCAAGCAGAATTGTATAAAATCCCTAAAGCTGAAGCAAAGAAAAGAATGGCAAAGCTAATAAAAGATTTTGAATTAACATCATACTTAAAATATCCTATATCCTCATATTCGGGTGGGATAAAAAGAAGATTGGATATTGCTATGAATATGATAACAAATCCTAAGATTTTATTTTTAGATGAGCCTACTGTAGGAATGGATATACAATCAAGAAAAATGATGTGGGATATGGTAAGAAAAATTAGAAATGAATTTGGAGCAACTATCTTTTTAACTACACATTATTTAGAAGAAGCCGATAATCTTAGTGATACTGTTTGCATTATGAAAGGGGGAAAAGAAATTATACAAGGTAGTCCCTCTCAATTAAAACATTACTTACGACAAAACAATATAGAAATAAAGTTAGTATCTGATTTAGATGTAAAGGCTGTATTAGAATTTTCACAAAAATGTCAATATGTAGATAATGTAGAAATAGAAAAAACTATGCTTACTGTTACAGCTAAAGAAGTAGAAGAAACTTTCAACAAATTAACAATATACTTAATAGACAATAATATCCCGTTTTATGGGATTGCTATTGTAGAACCAACACTAGAAAATGTCTTTTTAAGATTGACAAAAAAGGAGCAATCTTTATGAGCGTATTAACTATATTAAAAAAGAATATTAAGTGGAGATTTTCTCATGCTTTCACTATTGTTATTACAATATTACAACCTATATTATGGCTAGTTCTTTATGGTACTGTGGCTCAAGAAAGTATGCAACTATCTGGAATAAATAACTATACAGCCTTTATCTTTTCTGGACTTATTATTCTTGTGAGTTTCTCAACTTGTGGAAGTAGTGGAATTATGAATTACATGATGAAATCTAATGGTAGTTTCTATAGAATTTTGATTGCTCCCATAAAAAGAAGTTCGATTATATTGGGACAAGCATTTGAAGCGATATTATGTTCGTTCTTAGAAATTTTTATCATGAGTATGATTGGATTGCTCTTTTCTGTAAATATATTTCAAAATCTAACGGGTTTATTTATTATTATTCTTTTGGTTTTCTTAAGTGCATTTTTTATGTCTACAATAGCTTATGGGATTAGCTTGATTTTACCAAATGAAATGATGTATGAAACTCTTATGAACGCAATCGTATTACCTATTTTCTTTTTAAGTTCTGCGCTATTTCCAACAAAAGAAATTAGTGGAATATTACAGATTATAGTCAACTTAAATCCATTTACTCATGTAATAAATAGTATTCGTTCTATAATACTAACAGGAACAATTCAATTAAATATGCTTGCACTTACAGTAACGATTTTGATTTTAATGTGCTTAGTATCATTTTCATTCGCTCGATATAGATTACAAAAAGAAATGGATATGTAACTTATAGATTATCGGCACTTATTTGTTACCTGCAAAGCAGATCAACAAATAAGTGTTAAAGAATCTGTATAGAAAAACAGAGAAAATAAGAAGCAAATCACTTCTTATTCTCTCTGCTGTTCAAGATACCGTCAATCGTACCTTGAATGATTTTTAATTCGTTATCACTCAATAAATCAAGTGACGAATCTATCTGACGGCGGGCTGTGTTTTTTTCAACATTCTTCGCTGGATAGAAATACTCGTCAACAGATATATTGAACATGGTAACTAAATCATGGAATAACTGAAAGCTAGGGTGTTTCCCGATATTTTCGATATCTGCGATATGACGTTCTCCGTAAAAGACTTTATCGCCTAAATCATTTCTGGAAAGCCCTGCTTTCTCTCTGGCTTCTCTGATTGCCAGTCCTAAAGGACGAAAATCAAAGCTGTGCGTATCTTTCTTTTTTCTCATTTTTAATCACCTATCATGAGTTTATACTTCATGTTATGTGATTAGAATGTGTTAAAAACTCATATTATATGCACTACAAATTCAATAAAAATATTACCTCGTTCGGTAAATAAAAAAAACCGTTCTGTGGGTAATCTCTTTTATAATGTTCAAAAATATAGGGACGGTTTTGGTATAACCAGAGCTGTCCTTTTTCTTTTTTCACAGGCTTGCTCTGGTCAAGGAGCAATTTGTGATTCTAAGTAAAACAGGCAGTCTATACCGACAATCGAATTTATTCCCTTTTTTTCTTAGTACATCATCAGCTCTTGAACATGAATTAAAAACTCATTTATCAGATGTTTTAAAAACAGCCCATTTGTTATTGTTGCAAATAGGCTGTTTTCATATTTATAAAAATTTTTTCAATCCTGCAACAAATCACACCCTGCCGTACAGATATGGTGCGGAAAGAGGGATACATACTTTTCACTTCATAGCGAAAGGGGGTGTGATTTTGAAACCATCAGACTTCCAAAAGACAATACAGTGTCAGTTTGACTGTAAGCTCAAAAAAGTTGTGAAAGGCATTGTCCGTAACTACCGCAAGGAATTAGCCAGACGACAGGCAAAGGAAGTATCCTTTTGTGAGCTTCCAGAGATTGTTGTTGAGAAATTGATTGTATGGGACGATTACGAAAGTGAATATACAACGTTCGATGTGTGCGGTACAGAAATCCGTGTACTTGATGAAGAACTTGCAGAAGCACTGAAACAGTTGCCGGAGCAGAGCCGAAACATTGTATTGATGTTTTTCTTCTTGGATATGAGCGATTCGGAGATAGGCGAAAAACTGAACATCAATCGAAGCACATCATACAGGCACAGAAGAAATTCACTTGAAGAAATCAGAAAGCAGTTAAAGGAGAAGAAAACAAATGAAGAATAAGCAACACACACTTCCATCATTTTTTCTCATATCATCAGCCGTGGACGGTAACGAAAACGCCATAGAAAAGCTATTGCTGTTCTATGAAGCCTACATATCAAAATGCTGTTTACGCCCATTTTACGATGAATACGGCAACGTATACATTGTGGTTGATATGGAATTAAAGGGACGTATCAGAGAAGCCCTTTTGAAAATGATATGTGAATTTGAAATAGACGAACATTAAGTAATATTTGAGCGGAGCATGATTTAACAAACTCTCCTCTTTCCTGTTCCGCTTTTCTTATCATACTGTATCAGTCCATTTGTAAAAATGAATTGATACAGGCTGACAAGAGCCTAACAGTTCTTTGACAAGTGAATAAAGCAGTCAGATACGTTTGTGCTTGCAGTGAGCCATCAGAGGTTGTACGCCGTGACTTTTCCAATCGGGAGATAGCGATTCATGCAATGATCTGGGAGCGACCGTTGGAAAAGTCGTTCTGCCATGACCTGCAACACAGAATAATGATACACCCGTATGACACGGTTCAGCCCACAGGAATGGGAATGGTTGAGATACCAGCGGAGCTTGCCGAAGCCGTCTGATTGCTTGTAAAACTATCTAACAACGATTTTGCAAGAAAAAATCATCTTAATAGAGCTTTTTTGTTCATCATTTGATATACTGATAGACAAGATATTGAGATTTCCTTATCTGGTCTATGGAAAGGAGGATTATGATTACCGTAACAAAAAAAGACCTCATAGCACTAGGTTATGGAACTTCTTTCTCGGCAGACATCATAAAAAAAGCAAAAAAACTTATGATTGAAAAAGGGCATACTTATTACCAATCCCGTAAATTGGACAGAGTACCCAAAGAAGCCGTGGAAGAATTATTAGGGATTACATTATCAGACACAAACGATTGATTGTACTTCTTGCATATCATGTAAGGAGTGAAATCATGGCAAAAGACCCTATTAAGAAAGCAGATAACGGAACTTATTATTTCAGAGCTAATTTAGGCTACAATCCCATTACCGGAAAACAGATACAAAAATACCGAAGTGGATTCAGAACGAAAAAAGAAGCAAAGGAAGAATATTCAAAACTGGTGTTAGCTTCTACCGAAGAATTAACAACAAAAAAAGATGGCGTTTCTTTTCAGCAATTTATAGAAGAAACCTACCTGCCATGGTATAAAACACAGGTAAAAGAAAGCACTTATCTTAATCGTGCTACTACCATCAAGAAACATTTTTCCTATTTCTACAAAATGGAAACAGACGAAATCGAACCTATCCATGTTCAAAACTGGCAGTTGAAACTTGCAAAAGATTTTAGCCCTAATTACATTCGTATCGTACAGGGAATGCTTTCTATCGCATTCGACAGAGCTATTGTTCTTGGAATTGCGAAGAAAAATCCCTCTCGTATGATAGGCAATATCAAAAGCAAGAAAACCAAAGTTGATTTCTGGACATTAGAAGAATTTCAAAAGGTTATTTCCTTACTCTGTAAGAAAGACTATTATGAACATTATCTGTTTATGTCGTTCTGGTTATTATTTATGACGGGTATGCGAATTGGCGAAGCGTCAGCATTACATTGGTCAGACATAGATTTTGAAACAGGCTTGCTTAGCATTACCAAAACATTATATTACCGAACAATGACGGACTATAAATTCGTTGAGCCTAAAACACAGGCAAGTATCCGTACTATTTATATTGATTCAGATACACTCAATGAGCTAAAGGCTTGGCAAAGTGTTCAACAACAGGTTCTTCCCGATTGTCCACTTGTACTAAGTTATAACGGAACTCCAACCAGTAAAACAACGCTTCCCAGAGCTTTGGAAAAGTTGTCAAATTTAGCAGGTGTTCATCGTATTAAAATTCATGCCTTGCGACATTCTCACGCTTCATTGCTTATCAGCATGGGCGAAAATCCTTTACTTATCAAGGAACGTTTAGGACATGAAAAAATACAGACAACACTCGGCACTTATGGTCATCTGTATCCAAATACTAATCTTGAAGTTGCTAAAAAGCTGACTGGAATATTACAAGTACAATCTGCTACTGAAAGCATTGCTAATTATACCAGCAATCAACATACAGCAATCTATCACAGAACAGTTGAAGAAAAATAATGCAATGAAAATGCAATCCTATAAAGGAAAAGCTGTAAAACCCTTGTAAACAAAGGCTTTACAGCTCAGCTTCAACTATTCGAACTCGCAGAATCTAGTTTGATTTTGATTATTTTAATGTAGTTGTCTATACCGTTTAGTATTGATAACTCATGCTTTTTCCACACGTTATTTTTCGTTTCACATATTTTTAGTACCAATCCAGTACCATTGCTTTTTTTCATTATTGTGTGTAGTTCCGGTGGCTTGCAGGTTTGTTTACTATTCACAAAATAATATTCTGTCGGTTTGCTTGTCCACCTATGAAAATTATAATCTCCAAACGATATTTCTGCAAGAAAAAATTTTGTGGTACTAATCGTTAGTACCACAATTGTTTTCTATGTACTGAGCAAAATCAATGACCTTTGCTGGCTCTCTCTTAGCAGCAATCCCTAATCGTTCCATGTCTATTTTAAAAAGTTCACTCGGATATCCATACGCATCAAATCCCTCTGGCTGGCAAATATCTCTGTTCAGATACTTACTAAGTTCCCATTGATACTTTGCTTCTTTCTCCAGCTTCTTACCAAAATACTGGGCATCCATTACCATTCTGTTAATACCACCAACCGATTTCCTACCATGAGTTTTTGTTACAGTTGTATCGCCTGACATTT
>ERZ1034730.405-NODE-405-length-16080-cov-20.069579_pt1 | contig 16080 bp, 10 predicted proteins | sample MGYA00520650_ERZ1034730 | MGnify/ENA primary metagenome ERZ1034730 (study PRJEB33766, sample SAMN09781702) | gut metagenome | biome: gut microbiome | host: Homo sapiens | place: Madagascar | study: EMG produced TPA metagenomics assembly of the PRJNA485056 data... | reverse complement strand
TCTCCTCCTTCCTTTCTTTGATGATATGGTCTCCGAATGTGCTCTTTTGGGTGATTTAATGTAATTTTTAGTCAAAACATATACTTTTTTAGAGTAAATGCATGGCTTTCTCAATTATTTTAGTAAGCGTCCTCGAAGAGGGCGAACAGCAGCAATGTGGCTCCTGTTCGCTCTCTTTTTTATTCTCCTTTCACCAAAACAAGCTGTGACATAGTCTGTTATTCAAAAGGTGAAAGGAAAAGTGAAATGGTAACATAAAAAAATATCTTTAATTTAAGCAACTTTTGAGCCTTGATGTAATCAACATCTACAACTCTATTAAATCAATATCGTTCATGATTTCCTTTTTATTCATTATATGCTTTCTGCATAGCCTCTACTACGGTAGGGAGAGTCCACTGAGGTACGGTGCGATCAGTACCCTCAAAGATGCTCATCCAGTAGAAGGTGGCTACGCCGTATGCCTTGGCCTGCTTCACAATGTCGGCAGCTTGGTCGGCAGCAGCTTTCTTCTGCGCATCAGTGCTCTTCTTACTAACACTTGTGCTTCCGTGGGTACCATATTCACCGATGATGCAAGGAATGCCTTTGCTGATAAACTTATTGTTCAAGCGGGTGAACATGCTCTTGATTTCGTTGGTGCAAGAAGCATCCCATGAACCTTTTGCAAACCAATCCCATGGAGCGTATGTATGAACCTCTACAGCTATGTGACCTTCCACCTTGTCGGTAGGGATGGTGAGGTTGTTGAGTACATCATCCCCATTTGCTGCGGCGTAAGTATTGACAATCAGGTTGCGAGTAGCGTTGTTGCCGCCTGTGGCACGAACTGCATTTACGAAGCTCTGTGCATATCCATTCAAGCCCTTGTAGCTGTTGGCATTCTTAGGAGCATTCCAGGTGTTGCTGGCATCGAGCATCTCGTTGTAGCCCTCAAATACCAAGTGCTGGTCATAGTTCTGGAAGCGAGTAGCTATCTGAGTCCAAAGGCTTTCGAACTTCTCCTTGTTGGTATTGTAGTTATCTACGTCTGCCTTAATCCAGTGAGTGTATGACTTATCATCAGGGTCGGCACCTGTATCATGATGAACATTGAGGATGCAGTACATGCCATTGTCGATGACATAGTCTACGATTTCCTGCACTCTGTTCATCCAAGCCTCGTCTACAGTGCCATCTTTCTTCATGTGCTGGAACCAAGTGACAGGGATGCGAACTGAATTAAAACCATTCTTCTTCAAGAAATCTACCATAGCCTTGGTGGTAGGTTCTTGTCCCCAAGCTTTCTCAAACTCAGTAACAGAGTTTTTGTCCATATTTAGCCAATTGGCAACGGCATCCATGCAGTTGCCGAAGTTTGTACCCAGTCCCATGTTCTTCACAGCTTGCGCTGCGCTTTCCTCTACATAGTTAGCGTTGAGGTTTACTTGGTCGAGGGTAATGACATTCTTGCTGCTCATGGTAGCCTTCCACCAGTCGTTGGATGGCATGTTGCTGCCATACCAAGGCATGAAGAAGCTCCATTTAGCACCAGCATTCCATCCATCATCGATGCCTGATGTGGCTGTGCTAGAATTTAAGTCTGTACCACATTCTGCCAAGGCAACTAGCTTATTAGGATAGCGAGCCTGAATCTCCTTAAACTCCTGCGCCTGCTTGGTAGCATCGTAGCCATATAGGTCACGGCCGATGATGTCTACGTATTTGTCGCCAGGATACCAAGCGTCATCATTGTTATAGTTGTTGGCATCGCCATTATAGTTTTGGGTGGTCCAAGCCCATATCAAGTTGTGGATGCCCTTGCTCTGGAAGTAGTCAAACATGGTTTGCCAAAGCTTCTTGTAAGTCTCAGCACCATCATATCCCCACCAGAACCAAGACTTGGTCCAGCTTGCCTGATTCTTGTAGGTTGCATTACCGGCAGCCTCATGGAAAGGGCGCCATACGGCAGCGATGCCTGCATCCTGGAGTTTGAGCAATACATCTGCCACCTTGCCCATCTCCTGATAGAACCACTTGTTCTCCCAACTGCCTGCTGTGAATACATTGGCAGCCTTGAAGGTGGTCTTGCTAGGATCGCAAGTCACGCCGCTACCGTCTTGACTAGGAGTGGTGCTTTCTGATGTAGGTACATTGAAGTGCCACATCAGCGAAACCAAACCGCCCTTGCCAGCCCAGTTGGTAACTGGGGTAACGTTGTTGTAGTTGATCCATCCATTGCTGCCCTGGTTTGGCACGTAGATATGGATGAAGTCATAGCAGTTCATGGCAGGATATTTGCCTGTAGCCTTATATATCTTCTCAGCCTCCTCTGTGTTCCAGTTCACGTTGGCTATGACAGAGGATATGGTCTTGCTGCCATACATCAACTGTAGATACTTGTAGAGTTGTTTAGCCTTGTCGATAGCAGATGCATCGGCGAGGGTCACATCACTCACATCGCTCTCATGATAGATGGAGAAGGTGATGTTTTTTATATCGCTGACATCGTAAGTCTCCCTTGCGCCAAGACTTTCAGACTCTTTGGCGTACACTTCCAATTGATTGTTGGCGTTATGCTTAAGTGAAGAAATCGTATTGGTATTTCCTGTGAGATTCCATTCTATTTGCTTTCCGTCAGTCTTGTTGATGGTAATTTTGTAGCCATTTTTTTGTGCCAAGGCAGTGAATGAAATCATTACTGCCAAGAGTGAGAGTAATATTTTTTTCATTGTCTTGCTATTTTTATGGATTTGTTGTTAATCTTGATGATGTATACGCCATGGGTCAGTTCGTCGATGTTGACGATGGTCTTGTCGCCAGTGGTGATAGGGGAGGGGTTCACTGCCTTGCCATCGAGCGAATAGGCACTAATCTTATTGCTAGTACCATCGATGATGATGCGGTTGCCTTCCATGGCAAACTTGTTGCTGTTTTCTACTTGTTTGATGCCTGTGGTGGTAGAACCATACGTAAAAGTGGTTACTTTCCCTAGGTCATACGAAGCTGTTGTTTGGGTGGTCTTGATGGTCATCTGGTCGTTACCAAAGGTTACCTCAGGTGTAGTAGCCAAAGCAAACTCCACCTTCTGCCCATCATTGAATGTAACAAACAGCGACTTGTCATTGGCAGCATTTGCCGTTATGCAGCATAATGCGACCCACAAGGATAATGCTATTTTCTTCATATAGTCTGAAAATTGTGTGGTTAAAAATAAAAAATGTAGCGCAGTATAAAACTACGCTGCAAATTTACGACTTTTATTTCAAATAAAGTGCCTTTTTTTAGTTAAATGTTACTTTTTTGTTGTATTGGGCAAGATTATACAAGCATTCAGCAAAATAATACCATGTTTTTTGGAAAAAACTTAGTACCTTTGCAACCGTGAATGATAACATTTCACAAAACGAATAAACAAAATAATAAACATTTTAAGTTATAAACCTATTAAATTTACAAAGCTTATGAAAAAGTTATTTACTTTCGTAGTAGCTGCTTTCGCAGCGTTAACTGTAAACGCAAAGGAAGATATTGATATCTCTTCTATTGCTGAGAACAATGTTGTTACATTTGCTGGTCAGTATTCTTGGAAAGGCATTAGTTATGGTGTAACTGACGAGGAAACAAATGTTACTACTTATGCTGATAAGTCAGCTTTTGATTATGTTGTTGTAGAGTACACAACAGGTACTTGCGCCGATATTAATTTAACAGCTCAGTATGAACCCGATGGCACGACAGGTCAGTATGGAGCAAATTATTATACAAGTACAGAAACTTGTAATGTTTACCCTGCCGGCGGCATCTTGGCAGTAAAACTTGATGCTGCTCATTCTAAGACTTTGAATGCTGTTGCCCTTCAGAATAGAGAAACTGCGGGTTCTATTACCATTAAGGCTGCTTACTTTGCAAGTGAGGCAGAATATGTAGAAGCTAAGGCTGCTGCTGATAAGATTGAAAAGGCTGTTGATGTTGACGCAACCGGAGGTACTCATGAGTTGAAAGCTAAAGATTGGGGATGGGATAGCAAATGGTTGGATAAGGATGTTTCTGCATTTAACACTTTAGTGTTTGAAGTTGTATCTGTTGAAGGCCATGGTAAGATTACTGTTCAGGGAACACTTGCTGATGGTGCTGAAGCAAACTTAGAGCAGGATCTGCCAGCTTCTACCGAAGCAAAGACTTATATGGTAGATATCTCAAAATGGGGTAAGCTTTCTCAGTATGCATATCAGAACCTTAATAAGCCTGATGGCGAGCAGTATGGTAAAGATGATATTGAGGCTACAACAATTGTAATTACTAAGGTTTATCTGACAAGTAAGACAGTTGAGGAATTGACTACAGGAACAAATATTTCTAGCGCAGTAGTTGCTTCTAAGGTAAATGCTAACGCTCCGATTTATAACCTTGCTGGTCAGAAGGTAAGCAAGTCTTACAAGGGAGTTGTTATCCAGAATGGTAAGAAGTTTGTTCAGAAATAGTAAGGATGATTCCTAGAAAATGATATAAAATAGGAGGGTGGAGGTTATCTCTACCCTCTTTTTGGTTGTTTTTCCTATAGGAAACAGGAAAATGTAAAATGATATAAAAAAATGGCAAAAAAGTATTATGCTTTATGATATAAAATTAGTATCTTTGCACCCGAATAACAATAATACTTCTTTTTATTCTTAGATGAATAAACAACTAATTTTAAAATAAATATAAACTAAATAGTTAACAATTATTATTATGAGTCACAACAGATTAAATTCTAAGTGCAAGTCTGTCATCGGCAGACCTCTTGCGCTCTCCTTGATGATGTTGTTGCCATTGACAGCTTCCGCCCAGAGCAAGGTAACTGGTACAGTTACAGATGCTAACGGCGAAACTGTTATCGGCGCCACCATCAAAATCAAGGGTGTTAATGGTGTGGGCACAGTAACTGACATGGATGGTAACTTCTCCATCAATGCCAAGGCTGGTCAGACACTTGAAATCTCCTATATTGGTTATACCAATAAGACTGTGAAAGTACCAGCCAATGGCAGAATCAGTATTGTTATGACCGAAGACACACACTCACTTAATGAGGTGGTGGTAGTAGGTTATGGTACCATGAAGCGTTCAGATTTGACAGGTTCTGTATCTAGCATTGATGAGAAAGCCATCAAGCAGGGTGTCAACACCAGTATGGAGCAGGCCATGCAGGGACGTATCGCCGGTGTACAGGTAACCCAGAACTCTGGTGCTCCTGGTGGTGGTATCTCCGTACAGATTCGTGGTATCAACTCATTCAATGGAAATGAGCCTCTCTATGTCATCGATGGTATTCCTGTTAGTGGTAACACTAGCAACAATACTTCCGTCTTGGCTAGTATCAACCCTTCTGATATTACCTCTATCGAGGTTTTGAAGGATGCATCAGCAACCGCTATCTATGGTTCTCGTGCATCTAATGGTGTCGTACTCGTTACCACCAAGCGTGGACAGGACGGTAAGGCTCAGGTCTCTTATGATGGTTATATTGGTTGGCAGGCTATCCCTAAATACCTTGACGTGATGAACCTCAAGGAGTATGCCGATTTCTACAATGCTCGTCAGGAGGCTCGTGGATATGGTATCCGTGAGGACTTCAAGGATCCATCGCTTCTGACCAATGGTACAGATTGGCAGAAAGAACTCTTCCAGACAGCATTTATGCAGAATCATGCAGTGAATGTAAGTGGTGGTAATAAGGACATGCATTACTCTCTCTCTGGCGGTTTTCTCGACCAGGATGGTGTAGGTGTTGGTTCTGGCTTTACCCGTGCCAGCTTCCGTGCAAATTTTGATACCAATATTAATAAGTGGGTTCAGGTAGGTTTCAATACAGCCTATTCTAATACAAAGCAGACTTTGACTTTCTCAGAGAATAATGTCATCAATACTGCTTTGAACCAGTTCCCTGATGTTGCTGCCCGCAACCCTGATGGCAGTTATGGTGTGCCTGAGGCTAACGATTTCAATACTTCATACAGCAACCCAATTTTTGAGGCTAACATGAAGGAAAACCGTACAAACAACTATCAGTTGGACTATAATGTATTTGCAAATATCAAGCCTATCAAGGGTTTGAATATCCGTATAGAATATGGTGGCAACCGTGGTTGGGGCAACTCATACTACTTTGTACCAGAATATACTTATGGTAATATTAAGGTAGAGAGCCAGAGTACTCGTACCAAGACATTGAGTAAGTATAGCTCATTCAAGCAGTATGCTACCTATGACTTCGACCCATTCAAGAACAATCACTTCCAGATTATGTTGGGTCATGAGGCTCAGTGGGGTAACTGGGAGAGCCTTTCTGGTTCTCGCAAGGGTTACATCTCTGATGGTATCCACTCACTTGGCGTAGGTGACTCTTCTACAGCTACTAACTCAGGTGATGATGGTACACCATGGGCTATCGAGTCTTACTTTGGTCGTTTGAACTACAATCTCTTGGACCGTTACTTGATTACAGCAACCCTCCGTACCGATGGTTCTTCTTCATTTGGTAAGAATAATCGCTGGGGTTGGTTCCCATCTGCAGCCGTGGCTTGGCGTATCACACAGGAGCCATTTATGAAGAGCGTGAAATGGTTGAGTAACTGGAAACTCCGTCTCGGTTGGGGTCTTGTAGGTAACCAGAGCACAGGTTCTTATGCTTATGGTGCTACTATGAATAATGTGGCTACCGCCTGGGGTACAGGTTATTATCCAGCTCGTTTCCCTAACCCTGACTTGAAGTGGGAGAGCACCAACTCATGGAACGTGGGTATGGACTTTGCTTTCCTCGACAATCGTATCGAGTTTATCGTGGATGCTTACTTGAAGAAGACCGATAACCTCTTGATGGAGGCTGCTCTTCCTTCATACGTCATCAATAACGATTGGCAGGGTATGAGTGCTCCTTGGGTGAACACAGGTTCTATCGAGAATAAAGGTATTGAGTTTACCTTGAACACCGTGAATATCAATAAAGGTGATTGGTCTTGGCGCACAGGTGCTACCTTGTCTATCAACCGTAATAAATTGACAGCCCTCAACAGTGAGGATGCTACTATCTCTGGTAACATCGGTACAGAGACACTGACACTTTCTAAGGTCGGTGATCCTGTAGGTCGCTTCTATGGTTATAATGTAATCGGTATGTATAAGACAGCCGATGACTTCTATCAGAAGAACAGCAAGGGTGAGTTCTTGCTCGATGCAGCTGGCAACAAGGTTCCTACTCCACGTCCTGCTGATGGCGATGGAAAGATGTATCCTATTGCCCCTAACAGCATTTGGGTAGGTGACTATATCTTCGAGGATGTGAATGGCGATGGTAAGATTGATAACAACGACCGTACCTTTATTGGTGATCCTAACCCAGACTTTACCTTCGGTTTGAACAACACCATTGCTTGGAAGAACTTCGACTTTAGCTTCTTCATCAATGGTAGTGTGGGTGGTGACATCTATAACTATGTTCGCCAGGGACACACCAACCCAGAGAAGTATGGTAACATGATGAAGGAAGTAGCAGGTTATGCTAAGATTGGTTTGATCGATCCTAATGGTTCGGCTACTGATATTAATAATGTATATGTAACCAACCCTACTACCGCTACCACACAGCGTATCAGTACTGCTGGTCAGAGCCAGAATGATAACAACCGTGTAAGCAGCCGTTTCGTAGAGGATGGCTCTTACCTCCGTTTGAAGTCAATCTCTTTGACTTACAACTTCCCAAAGAAGTGGCTGGCTCCATTGCAGATTCAGAGCTTGTCTATCTATGGTAACATCCAGAACTTGTTTACCATCACAGGTTACGACGGCTATGATCCAGAAATTGGTGCTAACGGTCAGAGTGTGATTCTCCAGAATATTGATAACTATCGTTATCCATCACAGAGAATTTATACCTTTGGTTTGAAGTTGGCATTCTAAGCCATCCGACTAGGTGAAATAATAACGATTATATATAAAAAAAGGATATAATATGAACACAAAACATATATTAATGGCTTCTGCCTTGGCTGCTTCTGCGCTCATGACAACTAGTTGTGGCTCAGACTTCCTCGACAAGACACCTGGAGGCAATTACACAGCACCTACTTATTACGCTTCGGATGCTGCCGTGAGAAAAGGTGTGGAGCCTCTTTACAATAAGGCATGGTTCAATTTTAACCGTCGTGCCTTGATTGGTATGGGTTCTTTCCGTGCTAATGATGGATGGAATCCATATGTAAACCCTGAGTTCGCAAACTTTAAGGTTACTGCTTTGACTGAGGAGTTGGGCTTAGCTTGGTCTGCTCTTTACAATGTCGTAACCATGAGTAATGCTACTCTTGCCAACTTGGAAGAGTATTGCACCAATGATGTGACTCCATCCGTAAAGCAGGCTGCCGAGGGCGAGTGCTATTTGATGCGTGGCTGGGCTTACTTCTACTTGCTCCGTGGTTGGGGTGACAATATCCTCTTCGAGGACAACAACAAGTTGGTTCAGAATCCTAACCAGCCATTGAACACAGAGGCTGATGTGTTGAAGTTTATCATTCGTGACTTCCGCAAGGCTGCTGAGTTGTTGCCAGAGACTGGCACCGATCATCACCCATCCAAGTATGCAGCAAAGGCAGCCTTGGCTAAGGCTCTCTTGGCTCAGAGTGGTTGGGAAGAAGGTTCTACCACAGACCACCAGCGTGATGAGGCTACTTTGAAAGAAGTCGTTCAGCTTTGTAATGAGGTGATCAGTTGCGGTCAGTATTCTTTGATGAGCAATTATGAGGACCTCTTCAAGGCTCAGAACAATGACAACAGCGAGACAGTCTTGGCTATGCGTTGGGCAAGTCCTAACTCTGGCGAGTGGGGTGCGATGAACGCCACTTACTCAGACTTGGCTTTCCCAGAGGTAACAGACGTTAACGTATGGGGTGGTAACTTGACAGCATCATGCGATATGATTGATTATTATAATGAGGATCCAGCCGACTCTATCCGTCGCAAGGCTACATGGTTCTCTCCAAACTCTTACTATAGCTACATCAAGAAGGCTGATGGTGGTTATACCTACAAGCACAACTGGATGCAATGCAAGAAGGGTGTGCTTGGAACTAAGAACGATGTAGAGCCAGCAGCTCTTGCTCAGATGGCTTCACCATTGAATACCTATATTCAGCGCTTGGCTGATGTATATTTGATGAAGGCTGAGGCTATCCTCGGTAACAACGAGAGTACTTCCGACGCTGATGCCTTGGCTGCTTTCGAGGCAGTTCACAACCGTGCTCGTGTTCAGGCAGTTCATCCTGCAAGCATCACCTTGATGGACATCATCCGTGAGCGCCGCATCGAGTTCTGTATGGAGTACTTCAACTGGTGGGATATGGTAACATGGTATCGTTGGAAGCCACAGACCATGCTCAACTTCTTCAACCGTCAGCAGCATCGTGCCTTCGAAATTCGTGAGAACTCTCTCTACAAGAATTCTAATGGTACATTCTCTTATCGTGTAATCCCTCCTGGTACAAGTACTTGGTATATTACTGATGATCAGGGACATGTATATTGGAATGATAGATTGACAGTGAGTCAGGATGATAATACCGTCCTTAAATCGGGCGAGGATTATACCTACAATGTCAACGAGTTGGTATCTAAGTATGTAACAGGTTATCAGGCTGTAGTTCTCTCAGAGAGCAACATCTTCATGCCATATCCTGAGAGCGATGTCATCCAGAACAAGTACTTGAGCTTGCCTGCTCAGCCATACGAGTTCACTTGGGATGTAGAAAAATAATTGTATTGACAATATTAAATAGATAATCATCTTATGAATAAGAATATATTTAAACATAGATTCGGCTTGCTCGCATTGCTTTTGTTGGCAATGTTGTCCATCACCGTTACTTCTTGTAAGGATGATGAGGAAGGCTTTGGCACTCCTGAGATTACTGGCATCCGTGCTTGTGATCCAGCAAAGGCTGATAGCTTGTTTAGCAAGGCTGGTTGTGGTTCGGTTATCGCCGTGATGGGTAACAACCTGAGCGATGTTCGCAACGTATATATCAATGACCAGAATGTAAGCTTCAACTCTACGATGAATACTCCTCATAGTCTCATCGTAACCATTCCTACTGAGGAAAAGGGATTTAAGTTGACTGCTTTCAATAGTGATTTGAAGGATGAGCTCCGCATTGAGACCTCTCATGGTGTAGCTACCTACCAGTTTAAGGTGTTGGCTCCTGGCCCTATCGCTTCCCGTTTAGCCGCTCTCTATCCACGTGAGGCTGGTAATGTGATGAAGGTGTATGGATATAACCTTGTGGATATTGAAAAGGTATACCTGACTGATGTTACAGGTGATGCCCTTGATACCACAGTTTGGGATGCTAACAATGTACCAGGCAATCATGTTGCTTGTGAGTTCAAGACAGAGAAGGCAGAACATGCTATCAATAGTGACACGCAGGTTTATCGTACATCTTCAATTATTGATGTAACTGTACCTGAGGGCGCACCTGAGCATGGTGCCTTGGTATTGGAGTGTGCAGCAGGTACTGTATACCTCAACTTCAACTACTTGCCAGGCAAGCCTGTCATTACAAGTTGCTCTAATGATATGCCAGAGATTGGTGAGACTTTGGTCTTGACAGGTCGTGACTTTACTCAGATTGACCAGATTACTTATGGTGATGTGGTATTGAAACAAGCTGATGGCGACTATACCATAGCTGAGTCTGAGGATTCCATCTTCATTCCATTCAAGCAGAAGCCTTCTGTAGAGGGTAACAATATGGTATTGACAGTTACTAACCCTGCAGGTAGTGCAAGTGTAGATAGCTTCTATGATTATGGTACTATCTTGACTACATTTGACAATGATGATGCTACTGACAATGGTTGGAATCCTCACGCTTCATACGTTGATGGTGGCAATGCAGATGGCAGATATGCTCATATTGATGTTGCTACAGAATATCAGCAGTGGTGGGGTACCATGATTTACTTCCGCAAGGATTGGAATGGCAATTCATTCTCATTCTCTGATAACATTCCTGCTTCTGCTAAGGCAGATGAACTTTACTTGACAATGAATGTATATGATGCAGGTGATTATAACAATGGTAAATTCTGGGGCTATCTCCGCTATATGATTCAGCCATTGGGTGATGCTCAGAATCAGTATGATAACATTGGTTGGGCTGAAGGTGGATATGATTCTAACCCACAGGTTGGTAAGTTCCCTGACGGACCTGTTCTGCAGGATATCAATGGCAAAGCTTATAAGAACAAGTGGTATCGTGCTGTTGTGCCATTGAGTAAGTTTGCTTGCTATGAGGGCAAGACTATCTCTGAAATTAAGACCATAGGATTGAATCAGTTCCGTATTCAAAGCATCAACCAGAGTACAACATCTGGTAAGATTGATGTGAAGTTTGATAACATCCGTGTGATTTACATTCCAAAAAAGTAAAAACTGAAAAATTATGAAATTAAAGAATATATTTAGTTTCGCACTCCTGTTTGTTGCTGCTCTCTTCATGAGCTGCAGCGACAGCGATGACAACAAAGCTGCCACAGGATTGAACATCACCAATGATGGTGCGACTATAGAGTCTCTCTCCATGCCTTTGGGTGAGAGTTCTGTGATGCTCGGTGTCAATACCGATGCCGAATGGACAGTTTCTGTTCCAGATGCAGATACTACATGGATTAGCGTGACTCCTCATGAGGGTTATGGTTGGAATATCTCTGACAGTACTGCTTCCAACTATCGCTCATACTTCAAGGTAACAGTCAAGAAGAATGTTGAGGCTCCTCGCTCTTCTTCTCTTACCATCACTGCTGGTGGATTGACAAAGACACTTGCTGTCAATCAGGCAGGTATCACAGAAGATAATGATGGTCATGAAAGTGCTTGGACCATGGTAGAGAACTTTGTGCTAGGCTACAACTTGGGTAACACCATGGAATCTAACCCTTACGCTAGCTGGTGGAAGCCTGCAGAGAAGACTGTTGCTGATTGGGAAACAGCTTGGGGACAACCACAGGTAACTAAGGAAACTATCCAGACTCTCAAGGCAAAGGGATTCAATGTGCTTCGCTTGCCTGTAACATGGTATCCTCACATTGCCAAGTTCTCTAAGACTTACACCAAGGATGAGGATTATGCCATTGATGCTGCATGGATGGCACGTGTTAAGGAAATCGTGAATATGATTAACGAAGAGGGTATGTACTGCATCGTAAACATCCAGCACGACTCTGGTGCCAACAATGGCAGTGGCGATCCTAACTCTGCTTGGTTGCATGCTGATGAAGACTATGAGAATGTAACAAAGATTTATCAGGCTATTTGGAAGCAGATTGCTACAGAGTTGAAGAACTGTGATGATAAGGTTATCTTCGAATCATTCAATGAGATTTTGAATAAGAACTCTAGTTGGACAGCACCTTCTGCTGGTAATGTGGCATTCGAGACAATCAACAAGTTGCAGCAAGATTTCGTGAATGTGGTTCGTGCTACAGGAGGTAACAATGAGTTCCGCAATCTCTTGATTACTACTTATGGTGATACTGGCAATTCTGATGATGCTGTCAATGCTTTGGAGGTTCCTACAGATGTCCATCCAAACCACATCTGTGCTACATTCCATAGCTATGATCCATATTGGTTCTGTAATGGTAACCGTCATCATGAAGGTGAAAGTGCTTCTACCAAGAAGGAGATAGATGAAAACTCTATGTATTACATTTACGACTTTGGTGATGACCAGAAGTCTGAGATTAGTGCCATCTTCAATCGTGTAGATAAGAAGTGTAGTGCCCTCGGTATTCCTTACTTCTTCGGTGAGTTTGGTGCTATTGGCGATCACCCAGAAATGTCAGAGCGTGCTAAATATGCTGATTACGTTACATCTAAGTGCAACGAGTATAAGACAGCAGCACTCTGGTGGATGGGCTTGCTCGATAGAACAAGCAATACATGGCTTGAGGATGAAGCTCCTATTGTTGACGCATTGGTTAAAAACCGCGTCAAATAATTTGGGTTTAAATTAATAATTTTGGGTGGAAATATCTGACGTGAGTCAGGTTTTCCACCTTTTTTCTTTTTTTCTTGCAAAAACTCATTGTTTCTCAAATATTTTTCTTATATTTGCACCGTCAAAAGAACGAATTTATGAATATGCAGTTTGAGGACATGGACTTACAGGAACTTGTAGAGACTGGAAAGAACAAAGAGTATAAGAAGGTTGCTAAGGTAAAACCTTTGATGATAGGGTTAGCAAAGGCATATAAGACATTATGCCTTGCTCCTAATAACCTTGGAACAAAGTGGCACTTTAGGTTCTTTATGACAAATATGATTGAGGTGGAAAATCGGAGAAATAATCCCGATTTTCCACCTTTTTTTGTACTTTGCTATGAAAGTACGTTTATTAAGCAAAATAATACAAGGGTTATTGGGAAAAATGCAGTAACTTTGCAACCGTAAAATAAATAATTCAGCTAACAACGTGAAAATAAACTTGAAATATGCAGAAGGTTTTTAGGTTAATAATTATAGGTATTCTAATGAGTGTGCTCGGGGTAGCGTCCCTGAGCGCACAAATTAGGGGATACAACATCGTAGTAACGGTAACTCCTGACCATCAGGACTGGAACTACAAAGTGGGGGAGAAGGCTAACTTCACCGTCAATGTGCGTAAGAGCGGTACTCTGCTCAATAACGTGAAGGTGGACTATGAGGCTGGACCCGTGATGTTCCCTGATACGAAAAAAAGTATCACTCTGAAGGACGGAACGATGAAATGGAGTGGGGCTTTGAGCAAGCCTGGTTTCTATCGCCTGAAGGTGGTAGCCCACGTGGACGGCAAGGATTATGAAGGACTTTGCACCGCAGGTTTCTCTCCGGAGAAGATTCAGCCATACGCACAGGAGCCTAAAGACTTTGATGCTTTCTGGAAGAAGGCACTGGATGAGGCTCGACAGAATGACCTCAATCCTACGAAGGTGCTGCTGCCAGAGCGTTGTACCAAAGATAAAAATGTGTATGAAATTAGTTATAACAACAATCGCTGGGGCTCTAAGATGTATGGTGTCTTGAGTGTGCCAGTGAAACCGGGCAAGTATCCTGCTTTGCTCCGTGTGCCTGGTGCCGGCGTTCGTCCTTATAGCGGCGATACCTATACCGCTCCTGCCGAGTGCATCGTGCTAGAGATTGGTATCCACGGCATCCCTGTCACGATGGAGCAGAAGGTGTATGATGACCTTGCCAATGCGGCGCTGAATGGATATTGGGACACCAATCTGGAAAATCCTGACCGCAATGCTTATAAGCGTGTGGTTACGGGGGCTGTGCGTGGTGTGGACTACATCGCTAGCTTGCCAGAATGGAATGGCAAGACCATCGGTGTGTCTGGTTCATCGCAGGGCGGATTCCTCTCCATCGCTGTGGCTGCGCTCGATAAGCGCATCACTTTCTTGGCTCCCGTTCATGATGCTATGTGCGACTACGAGGCTGAGATTCATGGCGTAGCAGGCGGCTGGCCTCACTACTTCTACAAGGAGAATAAAAGCCAGGGCGCAGCTTGGAAGGAAGTGAAACTCAATGAAATAGAAAAGGCTCGCTTGGAGGGCGCTCGTTATTACGACGGTGCCAACTTTGCTCGCCGCATCACTGTCCCAGGCTGGTATAGCTTCGGATATAATGATGAGGTGGTGCCTCCTACATCTTCTTATGGTCTCTACAATAGTGTGAAGGCTCCTAAGACTCTGAGCCTCTATCAGATGACAGGTCATTACTGGTATCAGGAGCAGTGGGATGAATGGCAGCGATTTATCGAAGCCGAGCTTCGAAAGTAGTTAATAGTTGATAGTTAATAGCGGCTTCGCCGTATAGCAAGACTGCTATTAATTATAAATTGTAAATTATAAATTAAAATTAAATGATAAAGAAAATCTTAATGAGCGCAGCTTGCTTGATGGCTATGCAGGGAGCGGTGGCGCAGGGGAACCCTCAGCTGAAGGAACGATTGCAGAAATTACAGCAGATGGGTATCATGCTCGGTCATCAGGACTCGCCTGTATATGGCACCACTTGGAAGTGGGATGAGGGCAAGAGCGACGTGCTTCTCGTAGCTGGCGATTATCCTGCCGTGATGGGATTCGACCTCGGCAAACTGGAATTGGACAGCAAGGAAAACCTCGATGGCGTGCCTTTCGACCGTATGCGCAAGGAGATCCTGGCACAGTATGAGCGTGGCGGAATCGTTACCCTCAGTTGGCATCCATGGAACCCTGTAACGGGCGAGAATGCCTGGGACCCTAAGGGCGATGCAGTGGCAGCCGTATTGGCTGGCGGCACACAGGAAAAGAAATTCAACGGATGGTTGAAGAAAGTATCCGACTTCATATTATCACTAAAGACTAATGATGGCAAGCTGGTGCCTGTCATCTTCCGACCATGGCACGAGATGAATGGTGGATGGTTCTGGTGGGGCGCTAACAACTGCACCATCGAACAGTATCGACAACTCTATGTCAAGACCTATCACACACTTACTGAAGCCGGATGCAACAACATCGTATGGTCTTGGTCGCCTAACCTGAGCGACCAGAAAACCGTGAACCTCTTCTTGGAGCGTTATCCGGGAAGCGACTATGTAGACATGATTGGCGTAGATATCTACGAGTTTGACAACAACGATGCCAACTATCAGAAGAACCTGAAGGAGACGATGGATGTGATGATGGCAGCAGCCAAGAAGACAGGCAAGATGCCAGCCCTCACCGAGACGGGTTGCCGTGGCATCTCGCAGAAGAAGGACTGGTTTACCCAAGCCCTCTGGCCTGTGCTCCAGCAGTATCCAGTGAGCTATGTGCTCTTCTGGCGCAATGCCTGGGATAAACCTCAGGAGGAAGCCTACCTGCCAGGAGTGGGGGATGGTGACATCTGCAAGGACTTCAAGGCGTTCACCGCCAACAAAAAAGTATTACTCTCAAAAGACATTAAAAAAATTAAATAAGACTAGATATGACTACATTTCAAGACAAAGTGAAAGCACTTCGCGCTCATCATGAGGAATTGTTGAGCCGTAAGAATGAACC
>ERZ1034730.404-NODE-404-length-16112-cov-4.433580_pt1 | contig 16112 bp, 13 predicted proteins | sample MGYA00520650_ERZ1034730 | MGnify/ENA primary metagenome ERZ1034730 (study PRJEB33766, sample SAMN09781702) | gut metagenome | biome: gut microbiome | host: Homo sapiens | place: Madagascar | study: EMG produced TPA metagenomics assembly of the PRJNA485056 data set... | reverse complement strand
CCGACCACACCCCCGTCACCGTGGCAAAGGGCGGCCGCGGCGGCTACGGCAATGCACACTTTGCCACCCCCACCCGCCAGATCCCCAAGTTCGCAAAGCCCGGTATGCCCGGCGAGGACATTCAGGTGACCCTCGAGCTGAAGCTCATCGCGGATGTGGGCCTCATCGGCTTCCCCAACGTGGGCAAGTCCACCCTCATCTCTACCATCAGCGCCGCAAAGCCGAAAATTGCAAACTACCACTTTACCACGCTGGTGCCGACGCTGGGCGTCGTGTCGGTGGGTGAGGGCGCAAGCTTCGTCTGCGCCGACATCCCCGGCATCATCGAGGGTGCCGCCGAGGGTGCCGGCCTGGGCCACGATTTCCTCCGCCATGTGGAGCGCTGCCGTCTGCTGCTGCACGTCGTGGACGTCTCTGGCAGCGAGTGCCGCGACCCCATCGAGGACTTCGAGCAGATCAACGAGGAGCTGGCAAAGTTCAGCCCGGCTCTGGCCGAGCGTCCCCAGATCGTGGTGGGCAACAAGTGTGACCTTGCCACCGAGGAGCAGATCGACACCTTCCGCAAGTATGTGGAGGAGAAGGGCCTGACTTTCGTCCCTATCTCCGCCGCCACCATGCAGGGCGTCAGGGAGCTTCCGGGTCTGGTCTACAACCGCCTGAAGGACATTCCGGCCGTCCCCGTGTTTGCCCCCGAGTACAAGAAGCCCGAGGCAAAGGCCGGCGGCCGCGAGTTCACCATCAAGCGGATGGAGGCTCATGTCTGGAGTGTGGATGCACCCTGGCTGGAGTATATCCTGGCCGGCAGCAACGTGGACGACTACGAGAGCCTGCAGTATTTCCAGCGCCAGCTGGGCGAGAGCGGCATTCTGGACGCTCTGGTGCAGAAGGGCGTGCAGGAGAACGATACCATCCTCATCGGCGAGTATCAGTTCGATTATATTTTCTAAGAGGTCAACGGGCTTGCCCTCTCAGCCTCACGCGGTTCGGCAACTCTCCCTAAGGGAGAGCCGGAACGCAACGGTCAGGCTTCTGCCTCTCCCTTTGGGAGAGGTGGCATTGCGCAGCAATGACGGAGAGGGCAAGGACGCTGATGAAAGGAAAAACCGTTCTATGAACGAACCTGAAAAAATCGACCCCCGGGAGCTGAGCCCGCTGGCACTGGCCTTCGTGGGCGACAGTGTGCTGGAACTTCTGGTGCGGCAGCGGCTGGTGGAGCACCACCGTCTGTCGGCGGGAAAGCTCAACGCCGAAAAAGTCAAATACGTCTCGGCTCGGGCACAGTTCCGGGAAGAGCAGCTGTTGGAGCCGCTTTTCACCGAGAACGAGCTGGCTGTCTTCAAGCGGGGCCGCAACGCCAGCAAGGCCAGTGTGGCCAAACACGCCTCCCCGGAGGAGTACCGCGCGTCCACCGGCTTCGAGTGCCTGCTGGGCTGGCTGTATCTGAACGGCCAGCTGAGCCGGGTGCATGAGCTGTTCGAGACGCTGTGGCAGTCGTTCGACCCCAACGAAAAATAACCGGAACACGCGAAAGCCCACTGCTTTCCGCACTGGGAAACAGTGCAAAGAGAGCAGTGGGCTTTTTGTTGTCCCGCCAGATGGTCCGTTCGGGCGGGGCGGCGCTCAGCGCAGAGGCTTAGCGGCTGTTGCGGGCGGAGTTGTGAGCCGAGTTCTTGCCGCCCTCGTCGTCGGCACCCTTGGTGTACTGGTTGGGGTGCTTGTGCTCGTTGGTAGCAGAGTTCTGGCTGGAATTGGTGGTGCGGTTGGTGCTCTGATTGCTGGTGCGGTTCTGAGTCTGGTTCTTGCAGTTGGTGCTGCGGTTCTCGCTGCGATTTTCCATCGTATCGTCGCTCCTTTCGATTTCGGGAGGTGTTCTGTGCTCCCTGCCCATAGTTTGACCGGCTGCGGCGGCTTTATGCACCGCAGCCCGAAGGAGGTCTCATAAAAAATGTCTGCCGAATATTTTGAAGCCCGGGAACGCGCCCTTCTGGGTGAACGATACAATACGCTCTACGCCGCCCCGCAGGAGACAGCGGCCCGCGGCGTGACCGTCTCTGCCCTCCGCACTACGCCGGAAGGATTTGCGGCTCGTGCAGATTTCCCGCTGCGGCCCTCGCCCTTCTGCAAGGCGGCGTTCGTGGTGGAACAGCCCGACTTCAAACCGGGACGCCACCCCTACCATCACGCAGGCGTCTTCTACTCGCAGGAGCCATCGGCCTCGTCGGCAGCTCCGCTGCTGGGCGTCAAGCCCGGGATGCGGGTGCTGGATCTATGTGCTGCCCCCGGCGGTAAGAGCAGCCAGCTCGCCGCTGCTCTGCAGGGGCAGGGCCTGCTGGTGAGCAACGAATATGTCGCGGCCCGTGCAGAGATCTTAAAGAGCAACCTCGAGCGGATGGGCGTGTCCAACGCCGTCGTGCTAAACGAGACGCCCGCCCGCATCGCAGCGGCACTGCCGGAGTTCTTCGACCGGATTCTGGTGGACGCGCCCTGCTCCGGTGAGGGGATGTTCCGCAAAGAGCCTGCCGCGCTGGCCCAGCACTGCGAAGCGCTGGTGAAGCAGTGCGCAGAGTTGGGCGCGGACATCCTCGACAGCGCCGCTGCGGCCCTCACGCCGGGCGGCGAACTGGTCTACTCCACCTGCACCTTCGCGCCGGAAGAGGACGAGGGACAGGTGGCTGCATTCCTGCAGCGCCACCCGGAGTTCACGCTGGCCGATGTACTGGGCAATGTGAATCATACCTTCGGCAGCGAGGGCGAGGCCAACCGCACCGGTGGTCTGCCGCTGGACGTGAGCAAGGTGCGCCGCATCTGGCCCTGTCAGGGCGGTGAGGGCCACTTCATGGCCCGACTCGTCAAAGCCGGTACGCCCCGGACTCTGCCGGCTCCCGGCGAGTACACCCCCGAAGAGCAGCTCTGGCTGGCCGCTGCCGCCGAAGCAGGCAAAAAGGCCAAGGGCAGCAAACCACAGAAGGCTGCAAAGCCTGCGGATGCCCGCAGCGCCCGGCGGGAGAACAGCCGAGCTTGCCGAGAGGCTGTGCAGGGCCGCAGTTCCCGCGGCCGGGACGCTGGGGCAGGAGATGCATCGCCCGCCCAGAGCCTCGCTGCATGGCGGGAATTTGCGGAGGAATATTTCCCGGAGCTGGCAAAGCGCCCTGCCGTGGTGCATGGCGGCGGCGTTCTGCTGCCGGCGGCTTTCCCGCAGACGAATCTTCACGTTTTGCGTGCAGGCGTCTTTGTGGGCAGTGTGCAGAAGGGGCGCTTTGTGCCGGAACATCATCTGTTCACGGCTTTCGGCGCGCTCTGCCAGAACCGTGAGGAACTGACCCTCGCCGACTCCCGAACCGTGGAATATCTCTCTGGCCGGGAGATAGAAGCTCACACCGCTGCCGATGGATGGTGCTGTGTGACGGTGGACGGCTGGCCGCTGGGAGGCGGCAAAGTGTCCGGCGGCAGGGTCAAAAACCATTATCCCAAGGCACTTCGTCTGCTGTAAAACGTAGTTTTTGGCAGAATAAACCGGAAAACCATCGGTACAAGGCTTGAACGCCGATGGCTGTTGTGATAAAATAATAGAGTTAGATTTTGTGTGCTGCCACAATGCGGGCGACCACAGCCCGTCTGCCCGCAGGCGGAGATCACTGATAAAATACAGGAGGCTCTTTTCCATGTCTGGACATAGCAAATGGAACAATATCAAGCGCAAGAAGGAGAAGACTGACGGCGCAAAGGCAAAGGTCTTTACCAAGATCGGCCGCGAGATCAGCGTTGCCGTCCGTACCGGCGGCCCCAACCCCGCTTCCAACAGCAAGCTGGCTGACCTGATCTCCAAGGCAAAGCGTATGAGCGTGCCGAACGATAACATCCAGCGTATCATCAAGAAGGCCGAGGGCGGCGATAAGACCGAGTATGAGGCAATCACCTACGAGGGTTATGGCCCCGGCGGCGTTGCGGTCATGGTCGAGACTCTGACCGACAACCGCAACCGTACCGCTGCTGACCTGCGCCACTACTTCGATAAGAACGGCGGCAACCTGGGCGCTATGGGCTGCGTGGGCTTCCTGTTCAGCCAGAAGGGCGTCATCGACATCTCTCTGGAAGACAAGGACGCCGACGAGGCTATGATGGACGCGCTGGATGCCGGTGCTGAGGACTTCGATGCAGGCGAAGATGCCGCTGAGATCACCACCGACCCCGAGAACTACTCCGCTGTCGTCAAAGCAATGGAGGAGAAGGGCTACGAGATCCTCTCCGACGACCTGGCCATGGTCCCCATGACCACCACCCGTCTGACCGACCCCGATCAGCTCAAGCTGATGGGCAAGCTGCTGGATGCCCTCGAGGATAACGATGACGTCCAGAATGTCTGGCACTCTCTCGAGAACGAAGAGGACCTGCCGGAATAATGCTCTACAAGTCTGAATAAGGACGTAACAAAGCCGCTTTTTGTGCTGTGAGGCACAGAAAGCGGCTTTGTTGTTCGATAGTGGCTTCTAATATTGGGAGTGTCTGTAAAAGATAAAAACGCTTTTTGCCGCTTATTTATAATTCTGGATCTATTGCAAGATTAGACGGTGGCTGTTAGACAAAAGCTGTCCAAAAAATCATTTATAGCAATTCAACTTTGTAGAACAAAAATAGAACAAGGCAAAGAGGGTGACAAATCGGCGGCTATAGAAAGGATATATGATTAAGAGGAAAACCATTGAAGTAATGGTAAAATTATGATAAAATTGGTCAAGGAATAAATCATAATATGAAAATAGGCAGGGGTTGTGGTTCTGAAAGAAAAAAGCTCAGAAAAACGATAAAAACAGAATGAAACCTCAAAGTAAAAGGGTTTGACTTTTGCAGAGTGCATGCAGGAGTCTATTGAAGTTATGAGAAACTGAAAGATGAAAAAAAGAAATCGCGATTTCAAAAGCGTTGATGGAATGACACATCGAATCTGAAATGCCTCTGGTCAAAATACCGGAGAAAAGGTACTTCAGATGTGTCCATAAAAACTCTGGTGGTCGTCATGCTCGAAAAGCTCCGTTTATGCGGTAGTCGAGCGATTTTAGCGGGCAGAGATGAGCGATGAGGCAGAGCAAAAACATCGAATCGTAAGTGAGGTATGCGGAATGTCAGCAAGTGTGGTTGGAATTGAGAAGCCGGTCGTCATCGACCGAAAGCAAAATCTGCGGGAACATCGGTTATATTGGGTTGGACGCCGGACGCAGGATGTGGTCTTATCGGCACTGGCGCTTGTGGTGCTGTCGCCGGTGATGCTGGCAACAGCTATCGCTATCGTGGTAGATGACCCTTCTGCCGGGCCTATTTTTTCGCAGGAGCGCATTGGACGAGATGGCAAACCGTTCAGGTTCTACAAGTTTCGTTCCATGTGTCCGAACGCAGAGGCAAAACTGGACGACCTTCTGGACCAGAACGAAATGGATGGTCCGGTGTTCAAAATCAAGGACGACCCGCGCATTACCCGCGTGGGCAGGTTTATTCGCAAGACGAGTCTGGATGAGCTTCCGCAGCTGTGGAACATTCTGAAGGGTGATATGAGCATCGTTGGCCCGCGGCCTGCCCTGCCCCGCGAGGTCGAGCAGTATGGGGATTATGAGAAGCAGCGTTTGTATGTGACGCCGGGCCTGAGCTGCTATTGGCAGATCGCGCCGCACCGCAATGAGCTGTCCTTCGAGGAGTGGATGGACCTGGACATTAAATATGTGCAGGAACGCAGCTTCTGGGTGGATTGGAAAATCATTTTCAAGACATTCAAGGTGTGCCTGCTGGGGCATGGAGAATAAAAAGACAGGCCTGCGTATGGATTGTGGCTGCAATCTGTATACAGGCTTGTTGTCGTATGGCTTATTATGAGCTTTACATACATTGTTGATGTAAAGGTTTCAGGAGGATATGGGATTATGAAAAAAGACTATAAAGTTGCAGTCGCCGGTACCGGGGCTAGAGATATAATACGCGGCTGTCATAATAGGGACAAGGGTACGGCAGAGAATGAAAGGCTCCGCAACCCGAAGTTCATATTTTCTTACCCGAAGAATGAACGAATGATCTTTCTGAACGGCAGAAATGCCGCACAGGAAGAAATCTCGACCATGAGGGTGGGGTGACAGCCAGCGGACAGGTGTGAGAACCTATCCGCTATTTGTGTTGTCTGGGACTCTATGTGAAATAGATTTGAAAAGCGTAGGAGGAGAAAATGAAAAATTATAAGATTGCTGTTGCGGGTACAGGCTATGTTGGTTTGTCGATTGCGACCCTGCTTTCCCAGCATCATCATGTGACCGCTGTGGATATTATCCCGGAGAAGGTCGAGATGATCAACAACCGGAAATCTCCGATTCAGGATGACTACATTGAAAAATATTTGGTAGAAAAGGATCTGGATCTGACTGCAACCTTGGATGCAAAGGCTGCTTATTCGGATGCGGATTTTGTTGTAATCGCGGCCCCGACCAATGTCTACTCGACAAAATCAGTCGAGTTTTGATGGTTGTATGGATGGTGGGAGATACATAACGAAAATGGATAAATGTATCATGCAAAAATACTGCTTTTTTCAATAACATGAAAAAATTCAACTATTGGCAGTACAGAAAGCAAAACGGGGGTACATATAGAAACGCTAAGTGCTGAAGTGTTAAGTAAAGGTGGTTGCAATGATAACATCATACAAAAATAACGATAATGAGACAAATGAAAGCTAAGTGCTGATGTATTGAGTAAAGGTGCGAAGATGTTGACTTAGGGTTAATGGTTGAAAATGAACATCACACTACAAAGAAACACTTAGAAAATAGATGATAACCACACTTTGTGAACACGGCGATACAAGGCAACACTTCGATGATTGCGAACGCTAGACAGGTGTACTCAATAAACCGGAGAAAAGTAGAAATATGATTGCTGCACCGAAAGGGTATGACAGTAAGGAAAAACACTTAGGTAAACACACGCTGATATCATCCTGAATTTGGATGTGCACATAGAGATTGCGGAAAAAGATGAGGAGCACTTGAGGGATGAGAAAGGAAAAAATTAGAATACTGCATGTGGCACAAGCCGCCGGCGGAGTGGATCGTTACATCCGAATGCTTCTCAAGTATTTGGATAAAGACAAATTTGAAAATGTTTTGATCTGCTCACAGGATTTCCGTGAGGAAGATTATAGAGGATTGGTTGATTCTTTTGAACAGATCGAAATGACCAGAGCCATTGGCGGCAACGACTTGAAAGCAATTAAAGCGGTCAGAAATCTGATAAAGAGATATAACCCTGATATTGTCTATGCGCATTCCAGCAAGGCCGGAGCAATTGCTCGTGTTGCGGATATCGGCTTGAAGAATCGTTGTGTATATAATCCCCATGGTTGGGCGTTTAATATGCGCTGCTCGGCAAAGAAAAAAGCGATATACACAATGATAGAAAAAATTGCAGCACCGTTCTGTGATAAGATTATTTGTATTTCGGATGCAGAGAAACAATCGGCATTAGACAAGAAGATTTGTAAAGAGGATAAGCTGCAAGTCATCTTTAACGGTGTAGACATTGAAGCCTATGAAAATGGAGCACGTGGTGCAGTTAAAAGGCAAGACCTGAACATTCCAGAAGATGCATTTGTTGTCGGTATGGTTGGGCGAATAAGTCAGCAAAAAGCACCAGATGTCTTTATTAAGATGGCAAAGCAGGTGAAAGATGAAGTTCCAAATGCACACTTTATTATCGTTGGTAATGGAAATCAGGAAGACGAAATCAGAAAGTATGCGAAGGACAATGGCTTTTCGGATAGTTTACATATTACTGGATGGGTTGATGATCCGATGAGTTATGTGGAGCTTTTCGATGTTGCATGTCTACTGAGTCGCTGGGAGGGCTTTGGACTGGCACTGCCTGAGTATATGATGGCAGGCAAGCCTATTGTAGCAAGCAGAGTGGATGCCATTCCGAATATAATCCGGGATGGAGAAAATGGCTTACTTGTTGAAGTGGATGACGATACTGGAGCAAGTAATGCTGTGTTGCGAATCTATCAAGAAGATGGATTGAAAGATAGATTGGTGACACAGGGATTTGAAGATGTGCATAACAGGTTTAACGCTCGGAGAGTTTCAGAAGAACACGGGAAACTGTTTGAGCAAATGTAAAAATTGATGAGGGAATAAATTATGGATATTAAAAAGGAATACGAACGCTGGCTGGCGAATGCCACCGCCGACGCCGATGTAGTGGCAGAGCTGAAAACGCTGGACGATGCCAAAATCGAGGACGCATTTTACCGTGACCTCGCCTTTGGTACGGGTGGTCTGCGCGGCGTCATCGGCGCAGGCACCAACCGCATGAACGTCTATACCGTGGCAAAGGCTTCTCAGGGTCTGGCCGACTACCTGAAAAAGAACTTTGCAGAGCCGTCGGTGGCCATCGGTTATGACAGCCGCATCAAGAGCGATGTGTTTGCAAAAGTCGCCGCCGGGGTGTTTGCGGCTAATGGCGTCAAGGTCAACATCTGGCCTGTTCTGATGCCTGTTCCTACCGTGTCCTTTGCGACCCGCTATCTGCACACTTCTGCCGGTGTCATGGTGACGGCGTCCCACAACCCCAGCAAATACAACGGCTATAAGGTCTACGGTGCAGACGGCTGCCAGATCACCACCGAGGCTGCTGCGGAAATTCTGGCGGAGATCGAGAAGCTGGACATCTTTGCAGACGTCAAGACCGGTGATTTTGAAGCAGGCGTGGCAAACGGCAGTATCCAGTACATCCCGGACGAGGTCTACACCGCTTTCGTGGAGCAGGTCAAGAGCCAGTCTGTTCTGTTCGGCGAGACCGTCAATAAGAATGTAGCGATCGTATATAGCCCGCTGAACGGCACCGGCCTGAAGCCCGTGACCCGCACCCTGAAGGAGATGGGCTACACCAACATCACCGTGGTCAAGGAGCAGGAGCAGCCGGACGGAAACTTCCCGACCTGCCCGTATCCCAACCCGGAGATCAAGGAAGCCATGGCGCTGGGCATGGAGTATGCCAAAAAGTGCAACGCCGACCTGCTGCTGGCGACCGACCCCGACTGCGACCGTGTGGGCATCGCCGTCAAGAACAAGGCAGGGGAGTACGAGCTGCTGACCGGCAACCAGACGGGGATGCTGCTGCTGGATTATATTTGCAGCCAGCGCGTCAAGCATGGTAAGATGCCTGTTGACCCAGTCATGGTCAAGACTATCGTCACCATGGATATGGGCGAACAGATCGCTGCCCATTACGGCCTGCGCACCATCAACGTGCTGACCGGCTTCAAGTTCATCGGCGAGCAGATCGGCAAGCTGGAAAAGCAGGGCAAGGCCGACAGCTATGTGTTCGGCTTTGAGGAGAGCTATGGCTACCTGACTGGCTCCTACGTCCGCGACAAGGACGGCGTGGACGGTGCGTATATGATCTGCGAGATGTTCAGCTACTATGCCACCAAGGGCATCAGCCTGCTGGACAAGCTGGAGGAGCTGTACAAGACCTACGGCTACTGCCTGAACACCCTGCACAGCTACGAGTTCGACGGCAGCGCCGGTTTTGCCAAGATGCAGAGCATCATGCAGGCATTCCGGGGCGGCATTCAGGAGTTTGGCGGCAGGAAGGTCGTCAAGCTGCTGGACTACGCGCCGGGTCTGGACGGCCTGCCCAAGTCCGACGTGCTCAAGTTCCTGCTGGAAGACAACTGCTCCATCGTGGTGCGTCCTTCCGGTACGGAGCCGAAGCTCAAGACCTATATCTCGGTCAGTGCGGAGAACAAAGCCGCTGCCGAAAAAGTGGAAATAGAGATTCGCAAGAGTGCTGAAGAGTTCTTGAAATAAGGAATAGAGGAGAAAACGAAAAATGAATATTATTTTACTTTCGGGTGGTTCTGGTAAGCGTCTTTGGCCTCTTTCTAATGACGTGCGCAGCAAGCAGTTTATCAAACTGTTCAAGCATAATGACGAGTATGAGTCTATGGTGCAGCGTGTGTATCGCCAAATCACCACGGTAGATGCTGACGCAAAGATTACGATTGCGACCAGCAAATCACAGGCAAGCGCCATCAAGAACCAGCTGGGTGAGAAGGCATCTATTTGTGTGGAGCCTTGCCGCCGTGATACGTTCCCTGCTATCGCACTGGCTGCAGCATATCTGCACGATGAACTGGGTGTGACAGAGCATGAAGCTGTTGTTGTCTGCCCGGTCGACCCGTATGTGGATAATACCTATTACGAAGCTGTTAAGACTCTGCAGGAGTTGGCAGAGCAGGGGGGAGCAAATTTGACTCTGATGGGCATTGAGCCGACTTATCCCAGCGAGAAGTACGGTTACATTATTCCTGAAAGCGGCGAAAACGTCAGCAAGGTTAAGGAATTCAAGGAAAAGCCGGATGTGGAAACGGCCAAAAAGTATCTGGCCCAGAGCGCACTGTGGAATGCTGGCATCTTTGCATTCAAACTGGGCTATCTGCTGGATAAAGCACACAGCATGATCGACTTTGAGGATTACCGTGACCTGTTCAACAAGTACGATACTCTGACTAAGATCAGCTTTGACTATGCTGTAGTTGAGAAAGAGTCCAGCATTCAGGTTCTGCGCTATAGCGGCGACTGGAAGGATGTTGGCACTTGGAACATGATGGCTGAGGTCATGGCAGATAAGACCAAGGGAAAAGCTATTCTGGATGAGACCTGTGAAAACTCCAATGTGGTCAATGAACTGAACATTCCCATTCTCTGCATGGGCTGCAAGGACATGATTATTGCAGCAAGTGGCGACGGTATTTTGATTTCGGATAAAGAGCGTAGCGGTTATATGAAGCCGTATGTCGAGAAAATCGAAACTGAGGCTATGTATGCCGAGAAATCTTGGGGTACCTATACGGTCATCGATGTACAGCCGGGTTCTATGACAGTCAAAATCTCCATGAAAGCTGGAGAAAAGATGAGCTACCATATGCACAATGAGCGCGAGGAAGTCTGGACGGTTGTTTCTGGTAAAGGCAAGGCAATCGTCGATGGCATGGAGCAGGTTCTTCGTACCGGTGATGTGATTACCATTGCAGCAGGTTGTAAGCATACGGTTGAGGCGCTTACAGCATTGGATATGATCGAAGTTCAGCTGGGCGATGAGATCAGTGTCAGCGATAAAATCAAGTTTGAACTCGACTGAGGAATGGCGCGATGGAGATCATGAAAATGGTGCCAACCGGAAAGGATTATCTCTGGGGTGGCACAAGACTGAGAGAAGAGTACGGAAAGAAAATTGATTTGACTCCGTTGGCAGAAACATGGGAATGCTCTGTTCATCCCGATGGACCGAGTTATATTGCGAACGGGGAGTTCAAGGGATTAGCACTGGCAGATGTATTAAAACAGCATCCGGAATATATCGGAACAAAAGTAGAAGATGGAAAACTGCCGGTACTGGTGAAGTTTATTGATGCAAAAAAAGACTTGTCTGTACAGGTTCATCCGAGTGATGAGTATGCAAAAGAACACGAAGGTGACAATGGTAAAACCGAAATGTGGTATGTCATTGATGCTGAAGAAGGCGCGCATCTGATTTATGGTTTTCAACATGAGGTGACGGAAGAAATTCTGCGCAAGGCAGTGAAAACCGGTACACTGGACAAGCATTTGCAGAAAGTAGAAGTCCACAAAGGCGATACTTATTTTGTACCTGCTGGTACGGTGCATGGAATTGGAAAAGGGATTCTGGTTGCCGAAATTCAGGAAAGTTCTAATGTGACTTATCGCGTCTATGACTACAACCGTGTGGACAAAAATGGTAAAAAGCGTGAACTGCACTTTGATAAGGCTGTTCAGGTCATGGATATGAATGTTGCGCCAGATGTGAGCCAGAAACCGCGCATCGTGAAGTATTATCCGGGGTGTTCCAGAGAGTTGCTTTGTCGCTGCAAACATTTTGAAACAGAGCGGATTCAGGTTACAAAGGGCTTTGCATTTTCGGTAATGGACACCTCCTTTCAGGTGCTGGTGTGTCTGGATGGCTACGGTGAGGTTCAGACAATGGATGCTGAGCAAAAGCCGATGCGCTTCAGCAAGGGCGAAACACTGTTTTTGCCTGCTGGACTGGGACGGTGTCTTGTGGTTGGAGATGCAGAAATGATTAAGGTAAGATGTTAAACAGTAGCGGGGAGAAGAATGAAAAGAGTATTACATATATCGAAGTATTATTATCCGTTTTCGGGTGGCACTGAACAAATTGCAAGAGATGTCGTATTGGCACTGAAAGATGGATGTGAGCAAAAGATTATAGCTTTTAATGATGGTAAGGAAGATAAAGTAGATAGCGTGGATGGCATTGAAGTCATAAAATGTGGATGCTTTGCAAAAATATCTGCGCAGTCTTTATCGACATCGTATAAAATGCAGTTACATAAAGTGATGGTAGAATTTAATCCAGATATCGTTGTCTTCCATTATCCAAATCCCTTTGTTGCGGCATTACTATTAAAAGAATTAAAAAGGAGTAAGGCGAAGCTAGTAGTGTACTGGCATCTTGATATTGTCCGACAAAAGTATCTGAAGCTGTTGTTTGGGCCGCAGAATAAAGAATTGCTGAATCGAGCAGACAAGGTAATTGCGACATCACCAAATTATATTGATGGTAGCAAATGGTTGCAGTCGGTGAAGAATAAGTGTGTGGTTGTGCCAAATTGTATTAATGTAGAGCGAATGACAATCACGCCAGCTATAGAGAAGCGCGCAGAAGAGATTCGGAAAGAGAATCAAAATAAAACTATCTGTGTTGCAGTTGGGCGACACACTGAATATAAAGGATTTACATATTTGGTACAAGCAAGCAAACTTTTAGGAAACAACTTCCACATTTATATCACCGGAAAAGGTGAACTTACTGAAAAACTCCATGAGGAAGCAAAAAGTGATAGTAAAATATCCTTCACCGGGCGGATTGATGATACGGAATTAAAAGCATTGCTCCTTGCATGCGATATTTTTTGCTTTCCTTCTATTACAAAAAATGAAGCCTTCGGATTGGCTCTTGCGGAAGGAATGTACTATGAAAAACCGGCGGTTACATTCACAATACCGGGATCCGGTGTTAACTATGTTAGTCTTAACGGAGTAACAGGAATTGAAGTTGAGAATCGTAATGTGGAGAAGTATGCAGATGCTATGCAAACACTTGCTCAAAACGAGAAGCTGCGTTTGAAATACGGTAAAGCCGGAAAGGAAAGAGTGGAAAATAATTTGCTACGAAGAGAAAAATATATGTGGGGGGGGGGCAAGCAAAATTATTCTCTATAATTCGAACACTTATATTTGATAAATATAGCGTAGAGATAAGCTCTAAATCAAGTATAGGTAGTGGGTTGAGATTGCCGCATTTGCATGACATTACAGTTTCAGAGTTTGCAGAAATAGGAGATAATTGTACAATATTTCATCAGGTTACGATTGGTGTTAATGAGCGCAGAAGTACAAAAAAGGCACCGCGAATTGGTAATAATGTATATATTGGGGTTGGGGCAAAGATTATAGGAGACATAGTAGTGGGGAATAACTGCATAATAGGTGCAAATGCGGTTGTGACAAAAAATGTTCCAGATAATATGATTGTTACAGAATGTAATAAAATGAGGAAAATATGAAAATAGGAATTGATTTGATATCGAGTATGAAAATTGTAGATGGGATTGCTAGATATACTGGCGGGACAAATTATGTGAAAGCAATATTAAAATACTTGATAGATTCAAATAAGGTAAATATAGCTGAATGGGTTTTATATGTTCCTGATGGATTTGTTATACCAGATGAGGACAGAAGCATTTTTGACAATGTAAACTTTGAAAAACGGTATGCGACAACAATTGAGAGCTGTAATGTTGAAGATGTAGATGTCTTTTTTCTTCCACAGGTTAATGGGGACTTGCTAAGAAAAATTCCAAGAATAAAAAAAGAGCACAAAGAACTTAGAATTTATGCTACACTTCACGATCGACAGCACAATTTTTATAAATATGATTGGATGGATCGTTACTACTATAAAGGATTAAAACGCACAGGAATTCCGGGCTTCTTTGAGTATTATATAAAGAGACTGGCATTTTGTATGATATATGGATATACAGCCAGATGTATTGATAAGGTCTTTACGGTTTCAAATCATTCTATGCAGAAATTGATGCATAAAAATATAAAGGATATTAAATTCTTTATTCAAGAAAATATAATTCAATGCGATGATAGTAACTCAAGTAATCGAGGAGATTATATTTTGTTTGTTGGAGGCGGAAGACCAGAAAAAAACTTATTACGGACGCTAACTGCATTTCAGAAATATAAAGAAAAAAGTGAAAAAAATTACAGACTGATTATAACAGGTGTGTCAAATCAACTCCGACAGCAACTTATAGTTGCTTCGGGAGTAAATAATGACACTGATAAGTACATTGAGTTTACGCCATATTTAACCTACGATGAATTAAAAAGGTTGTATGCAAACTGTAGATATGCTGTATTTACGTCTAAAGGTGAAGGATATGGGTTGCCCGTAAGGGAAGCACTCTCTTATGGAAAAACAATTATAGCATCTAGAACAACATCAGTTCCTGAAGTGGCGGGAGCAGCATTGTACTATGTAGATCCTTTCGATATTGAATCGATTGTTAGTGGGTTTGAGAAGTTTGACTCTGATACTGTTCTTGATAGATATGAGAGATATGCAAGAGAGCGAAAGCAAATAGTTGAACAGACAGCAGCTCAGGATATGAACATTCTTATAGATGAATTGTTGGAGTAAATATATGAAAGTGATTTTTAATGGAAAGATATTGTATCGAAAAATAACAGGGGTAGAACGCTATGCAAGAGAAACATTGAATAAAATCGATGAAATTGCAAAGGCTGGAGAATTTATCCTCGCGATACCTGAGAGCTATGATGAAAGCATTTTAGACTTTCATAATATTCACGTTATAAAGGTTAAAGGACCGAGCGATGGAGTATGGTGGGATCAGATTACATTGCCAAGATTTGCGAAGAAAAATTGTGGAGTTGTGGTGAGCTTTGACTTTACAACTTCGTTGCTCTGGCCGGGAATCTCAACAATCCATGACATGAGCTTCAAAAGAAATAAGTCGTTTTTTGTCAATAACTGGAAACAAAAAATGGTAAGAATGAAGCTCGAAATGTATTGCTTAAGTGCAAAATACAGCAAATTACCGATATTTACAGTTTCAAATTTTCAAAAACAAGAAATTGTTGAACTTTGTGGTATCAGCCCTTCTCGCATATTTGTGGCAGAGAATTCTTGGCAGCACTTTGAGAAAGTTCGATATGATGATAGTGTATTTGATGAATATGGCATACAGCAAAAGGCATACTATTTATCTTTGAGCAGTAACACACCGAATAAAAACTTTCAGTGGGTGTATGAGGTTGCCAGAAGAAATCCAGATGCTAATTTTGTTATTGTTGGAGGGAAAACGAGCATTTCAATTGATGAACTGAAATCTCTAAATAATATAAAATATCTAGGTTATCAGTCAGATGAACGAGTGAAGAGTCTGTATAGGGACTGCACAGCTTTCTTATTTCCTTCGTTCTATGAGGGATTCGGAATTCCGCCGTTAGAGGCATTGTCGGTTGGTGCACCTATCATCGTATCCAAGACGTCATGTCTTCCAGAAATATATGAGAATAGTGCGACTTATATTGATCCTTTTAATTCCAACATATCCCTAGAAAAAGTAGAGTTAGTAGACCCTAAAGAGGGCAAACGAATTCTAGAAAAATATAGTTGGAAGGCTACAGCGAGTAAGTGGGTGGAATGCTTAAGAGGTTTAGTGTAGATGGAATATATAATTTGTTTCTTTGTTTCTTCAACTTTGTTACATTCAGCTTCAAAATGTTATGAGAAAATTAGCGGAAAAATTATATGGCTTTTGGCTGCTTTTTTACCAATTCTCATGGCAACGTTTAGATCTGCAAAAGTAGGCATAGATGTAATGGTTTATGTACAGCCGTATGCAACGTGGGCAATTAATGCTAATTCATTTATGTCATATATAACGTATATAACAGCAAATGGGGTGGAGCTTGGATATGCAATAC
>ERZ1034730.403-NODE-403-length-16139-cov-5.373539_pt1 | contig 16139 bp, 13 predicted proteins | sample MGYA00520650_ERZ1034730 | MGnify/ENA primary metagenome ERZ1034730 (study PRJEB33766, sample SAMN09781702) | gut metagenome | biome: gut microbiome | host: Homo sapiens | place: Madagascar | study: EMG produced TPA metagenomics assembly of the PRJNA485056 data set... | reverse complement strand
TTGATGCCCAGCTGGATGAGCTATTTCTATCCACGCCCTCCGCGAGGAGGGCGACACCTATTCTGCCATTGATGCCCAGCTGGATGAGCTATTTCTATCCACGCCCTCCGCGAGGAGGGCGACGGCAGCCTACGCACTGGGTCTGACCGCCATCGAATTTCTATCCACGCCCTCCGCGAGGAGGGCGACAGCGCTATCACATTAGCAAAGCCTCTCAAAGCGGCATTTCTATCCACGCCCTCCGCGAGGAGGGCGACGGCAAACATCGGCGAACAAGCTATACTCAACAAGATTTCTATCCACGCCCTCCGCGAGGAGGGCGACTGACCTATACCGGCTCCACCCAGAGTCCCACATGATTTCTATCCACGCCCTCCGCGAGGAGGGCGACGCAGCTGCTCAGTGAAGTTATGACCGGTATTGGTATTTCTATCCACGCCCTCCGCGAGGAGGGCGACCTGGTTCGCTGGCAAATTACAGTAAAACCAAGGCAATTTCTATCCACGCCCTCCGCGAGGAGGGCGACAACAGGCATCTACAACGCACTTAAAGGCACGTCAGATTTCTATCCATGCCCTCCGCGAGGAGGGCGACTAGATCTGCCGGACGAGTTCGGCGTTCCCGGTCTATTTCTATCCACGCCCTCCGCGAGGAGGGCGACGCCCGCCATCTTGTCGGCAGACCCGGCGCAGTTGTATTTCTATCCACGCCCTCCGCGAGGAGGGCGACGGGATGACGCTGCCACGGTAGCCGAAGTTGATAATTTCTATCCACGCCCTCCGCGAGGAGGGCGACGTGCCTTTGTTTTTCAAGCCTGTGTCTTTGTACATATTTCTATCCACGCCCTCCGCGAGGAGGGCGACATTTGCGGGGCTGTCCACTTTCTGAAAGTACGTCTATTTCTATCCACGCCCTCCGCGAGGAGGGCGACCGCCTGCCCCGGTGTGGAAATAGCGGTCTTTGAAATTTCTATCCACGCCCTCCGCGAGGAGGGCGACCTCGATCAGCTGTTGTATCTTCTTGTTGTACTCTGATTTCTATCCACGCCCTCCGCGAGGAGGGCGACCTGGGGATTGTACCCGTGATCTTCGGGCTGTCCAGATTTCTATCCACGCCCTCCGCGAGGAGGGCGACAACCGTATGCGTGTTTATCGTCGTAGGCATAGTTATTTCTATCCACGCCCTCCGCGAGGAGGGCGACCGATATACCCGGACGGTCACTCAATCCAGCAGGATTTCTATCCACGCCCTCCGCAAGGAGGGCGACGACACATCCATCTTGCCGCCGCCTTGATCGTTCAATTTCTATCCACGCCCTCCGCGAGGAGGGCGACCGAGAGTGTGGACGCGACCGTCGAGGCTATCAAATTTCTATCCACGCCCTCCGCGAGGAGGGCGACCGTTGATGATGGACTGGATACCCTGCCCGGCTTTATTTCTATCCACGCCCTCCGCGAGGAGGGCGACCACCCGGATCAGCGCAAAGGTCAAGTCCGTTCGATTTCTATCCACGCCCTCCGCGAGGAGGGCGACCAGGGCGTCTCGGATGGTCTCCTCGTCCGACGCATTTCTATCCACGCCCTCCGCGAGGAGGGCGACAACCACCGCACCACTCGTTTTGACCACAGGAGCGAATTTCTATCCACGCCCTCCGCGAGGAGGGCGACACCGCCGCCGATAAAGACGGCTATCACCAGCAGATTTCTATCCACGCCCTCCGCGAGGAGGGCGACCTGACCGGCTGCGCCACTAAGGCCAGCATTTTGCAATTTCTATCCACGCCCTCCGCGAGGAGGGCGACTATATTCCCATTCCCATTTCCGGCATCGAGGAGGAATTTCTATCCACGCCCTCCGCGAGGAGGGCGACCTCTGATACTAAACGCTACGCCATAAAGAGCATATTTCTATCCACGCCCTCCGCGAGGAGGGCGACCGCCTCCGAGGAGGAGGAAAGCGCGCGCCCGTGCAATTTCTATCCACGCCCTCCGCGAGGAGGGCGACTTGGGCATCGGCGGTCAGCTCTCCGAGGAGGAGCAATTTCTATCCACGCCCTCCGCGATGAGGGCGACTGCTATCCGCTGCCCCGCCTCCGGCACGATTTTGAAGCATTTCTATCCACGCCCTCCGCGAGGAGGGCGACGCTCTGACCCAACGGCTCGGGGAGCTGGCCTCGCAATTTCTATCCACGCCCTCCGCGAGGAGGGCGACTGACTGCGGTCTGCAACGTAGCATCGGTAACGGGATTTCTATCCACGCCCTCCGCGAGGAGGGCGACTGGCAAATTCTCGTCACCGTTGGAGTGCCGTCTGATTTCTATCCACGCCCTCCGCGAGGAGGGCGACAAAGAGGCGGAGCCGTGCTCCGCCTTGGTGATAAATTTCTATCCACGCCCTCCGCGAGGAGGGCGACCGTCACAATGGCTGCTCCGAAACGCCCGCAGCGGATTTCTATCCACGCCCTCCGCGAGGAGGGCGACCTTCTGCTTTTTGCCATTGGCCATCACATATACGCAATTTCTATCCACGCCCTCCGCGAGGAGGGCGACCTGTTGTCGATGGGGATCGTCCCCGGGATGTGTCTATTTCTATCCACGCCCTCCGCGAGGAGGGCGACGTCGCGGATCGGCACCTTGCTCGGGGGCGAGACATTTCTATCCACGCCCTCCGCGAGGAGGGCGACGGACTGCATACTTCAACTAAGGAGGTAAACCCGTATTTCTATCCACGCCCTCCGCGAGGAGGGCGACCGAGCCTCGTCAACAGCAACCTCGACCTGTTCCTATTTCTATCCACGCCCTCCGCGAGGAGGGCGACGCTGGTGATCCTCGGCTCTACCGCGACCACCAACATTTCTATCCACGCCCTCCGCGAGGAGGGCGACTCAGCTTCGCCGGCACCATCGACCCCTCCCTCGGATTTCTATCCACGCCCTCCGCGAGGAGGGCGACACGCGGGCCCGGCACGCCTCATAGACCTCTTGGGTATTTCTATCCACGCCCTCCGCGAGGAGGGCGACGGCTTCTGCTTCTGGATGCTCGAGCACAGGATCCAATTTCTATCCACGCCCTCCGCGAGGAGGGCGACTAATGTACCGCTCGTGTCCACGCTCCTTGATCTCATTTCTATCCACGCCCTCCGCGAGGAGGGCGACCCGTTTTGTGGCGCACCTGTCACGGTGCGCCTTATATTTCTATCCACGCCCTCCGCGAGGAGGGCGACGTGCTGCCATAGCGGCCAAATAAAAATCAAGAGCATTTCTATCCACGCCCTCCGCGAGGAGGGCGACCAAACTCTCAACCGGGGCATCCTGCACAGCCCGGTCATTTCTATCCACGCCCTCCGCGAGGAGGGCGACTTTCCGTGTAAATATTTTAACCGAAAGGAGGCACGATTTCTATCCACGCCCTCCGCGAGGAGGGCGACTCGTACAGCTCGTCACCTTCAGCAGGGCGGACCAATTTCTATCCACGCCCTCCGCGAGGAGGGCGACTACATCCAAGATTATTCATACGATTTGTAAGGAATTTCTATCCACGCCCTCCGCGAGGAGGGCGACCGGTCTCCTGCCTGTAATTGAGCCTGTGATTCAGGATTTCTATCCACGCCCTCCGCGAGGAGGGCGACGTATCGTGTTCAAACAGCCCTGGCAGTCCATTGTATTTCTATCCACGCCCTCCGCGAGGAGGGCGACGACACCACGCAATTAACGAGTCCGCAAAACGGGAGATTTCTATCCACGCCCTCCGCGAGGAGGGCGACCGGGCGTTTTCACTGCTCCCGGAAAAGGAGTACGGATTTCTATCCACGCCCTCCGCGAGGAGGGCGACCGAGTTCTGGGCTATGAGCTTTCGCTCTGACATTATTTCTATCCACGCCCTCCGCGAGGAGGGCGACTTATAAAGAGATGAAAGGAGGCCGTTTGAATTGAGATTTCTATCCACGCCCTCCGCGAGGAGGGCGACGGCCTTGACGGTACTGTCCGCGAGGTTGTAGATGATTTCTATCCACGCCCTCCGCGAGGAGGGCGACCCTCTGCGAATGCACCTAAAATACGCTGTCTGCTATTTCTATCCACGCCCTCCGCGAGGAGGGCGACCCAGCTTGTTACCTTTTACCGCGCCGCCAGTGTCCTATTTCTATCCACGCCCTCCGCGAGGAGGGCGACCTGTCAGCAGCGGCGATGGTGTAGTGACCGTTGGAATTTCTATCCACGCCCTCCGCGAGGAGGGCGACTTTATGCTCGGTCTTGATGTCCTCGTCGTACTCCTTATTTCTATCCACGCCCTCCGCGAGGAGGGCGACAGTCTTCCTCCTGTGCCTCTTGGTACAGGTCGCGATTTCTATCCACGCCCTCCGCGAGGAGGGCGACCTTGTTGCGGTAGAGGTATTTCTTTTCCAGCAGATTTCTATCCACGCCCTCCGCGAGGAGGGCGACATTCAGGCCGCCTACGACCGCCGCAAAGCAAAAATTTCTATCCACGCCCTCCGCGAGGAGGGCGACGCGGGGTTGGCGGCGGCTTGGTGCAAACGGGCGATTTCTATCCACGCCCTCCGCGAGGAGGGCGACCAGGGCATTTTCAGCGGCTACGGTGCCGTGTTTGGATTTCTATCCACGCCCTCCGCGAGGAGGGCGACTTTTTCATGGTAAAAAGCCTTTCTTGTACTTGTGGATTTCTATCCACGCCCTCCGCGAGGAGGGCGACGCTGCGTCCCCGTCAACCACAACGCCCTGAACCTATTTCTATCCACGCCCTCCGCGAGGAGGGCGACTTGGGGTCTGCGGCCTCGCCGCCAGAGATGGTGATTTCTATCCACGCCCTCCGCGAGGAGGGCGACCGACGCGCCAGCCGTTCGACTCGTAGTAGGCGAAATTTCTATCCACGCCCTCCGCGAGGAGGGCGACTTGATGGCCCATGCCAGACGCCGCCGCTCCGGCTGATTTCTATCCACGCCCTCCGCGAGGAGGGCGACCTTCACGGATGCAACGGCGTTCGGGTCAACGGTTACGATTTCTATCCACGCCCTCCGCGAGGAGGGCGACCAGCTATTCATCCGTCCCGAAATCCACATCAAAAAAATTTCTATCCACGCCCTCCGCGAGGAGGGCGACGGTCGATGCAGAGCATATTATTTCCGGCTTCGTCATTTCTATCCACGCCCTCCGCGAGGAGGGCGACACGACGTCTCGCAGCCAGCACCACTGGTCACGAACATTTCTATCCACGCCCTCCGCGAGGAGGGCGACGTTGGCCGTGTAGGTGTTCCAGTAGTTGAGCTGAATTTCTATCCACGCCCTCCGCGAGGAGGGCGACACGCCCTTTGACAGCCACCACGTCCGCATAGCGTCATTTCTATCCACGCCCTCCGCGAGGAGGGCGACCTGTCTGTATGTTGCCATCGTGCGCCCTCCTTAATTTCTATCCACGCCCTCCGCGAGGAGGGCGACGTCGTGGCAAGATTGGAGGGCTAAATGGTAAAAAAATTTCTATCCCCGCCCTCCGCGAGGAGGGCGACGCTCTTCATAGCTGCTGCCGAACTGGTTTCCGTAATTTCTATCCACGCCCTCCGCGAGGAGGGCGACAGCGCGTCCATCCAAATCGCCCAGCAGCAACCGCAATTTCTATCCACGCCCTCCGCGAGGAGGGCGACACCGCGCGGATACAGTCTTGGCTCGACATAAAAGAATTTCTATCCACGCCCTCCGCGAGGAGGGCGACTTTTTGCACCAGTGGATGACAAACCGCTCAGGTAGATTTCTATCCACGCCCTCCGCGAGGAGGGCGACATAAAACCGATTTTGTCAAGCAGCTTGCCACACTGATTTCTATCCACGCCCTCCGCGAGGAGGGCGACCGCTTCTGCACGGCCATCAGGGTATAGGTGTCAAAATTTCTATCCACGCCCTCCGCGAGGAGGGCGACCTGTGCGCTCTATCTTTTGCTGCTACAACCCGGATATTTCTATCCACGCCCTCCGCGAGGAGGGCGACTTGTCCGCTATTGGGCAACTTATCTCGACGGCAAATTTCTATCCACGCCCTCCGCGAGGAGGGCGACAGGGGTCGATTCCCTTGGTTGCAATATGCAGCCTATTTCTATCCACGCCCTCCGCGAGGAGGGCGACGGCGGGCAGTCATTCTCCGACTACACCGCAGCCCTATTTCTATCCACGCCCTCCGCGAGGAGGGCGACAGAGCGCGGTTCAGGAGTTCGTCATCGGCAGAGAGAATTTCTATCCACGCCCTCCGCGAGGAGGGCGACTTGCGAATATTGAGCGTTGCTATGACGAACGCCTGGAATTTCTATCCACGCCCTCCGCGAGGAGGGCGACAGCTACGCAAACACGGAGCTGGACATGGACGCCCTATTTCTATCCACGCCCTCCGCGAGGAGGGCGACGCACGACCGGCGGCACACCAAAGAACACTTTGACATTTCTATCCACGCCCTCCGCGAGGAGGGCGACGCGTCCTTGTTTATGGTGAGCTTGCCAAAGAGCCGATTTCTATCCACGCCCTCCGCGAGGAGGGCGACGAGATAATGCCCTCGTAGTCTGCAGCAAAGTTAGATTTCTATCCACGCCCTCCGCGAGGAGGGCGACAGTGCCATCAACAGTGGCAACAAGGACGCCGTGTCATTTCTATCCACGCCCTCCGCGAGGAGGGCGACCCGTACTGTAATCGCCGTTCGAACCAGCCGTACTGATTTCTATCCACGCCCTCCGCGAGGAGGGCGACCCATCTGTGCGATACCGTCTATCGCGCCGAGGATGATTTCTATCCACGCCCTCCGCGAGGAGGGCGACTCCCTCTGCCGCTCGTCGAAAAATCCATTATGACCATTTCTATCCACGCCCTCCGCGAGGAGGGCGACTCGACCATCTGGCGGCTGCATCCACAGGGGCACTTATTTCTATCCACGCCCTCCGCGAGGAGGGCGACCTTAGTAGCAAACCGTGGTTTCATTGAGGCGGTTATTTCTATCCCCGCCCTCCGCGAGGAGGGCGACAGCCGTTCATCGTTCAGATCACGGCCAGCAGCCTATTTCTATCCACGCCCTCCGCGAGGAGGGCGACCGAAGCGCAGCCTATTGATTGCGAAAAAACGGCAATTTCTATCCACGCCCTCCGCGAGGAGGGCGACTGGTATCGCTGGGCGACTGAAACGTGACCGTTGCGATTTCTATCCACGCCCTCCGCGAGGAGGGCGACCGCAGACAAAGCTCGACATTGCCAAGCAGGCACAATTTCTATCCACGCCCTCCGCGAGGAGGGCGACCGGCATCAGAGTGAGCCTTGCAGAGGGCCATCAAGATTTCTATCCACGCCCTCCGCGAGGAGGGCGACCCATTCGGGATGTCCTTGAACTCTGCGTTGTAGGAATTTCTATCCACGCCCTCCGCGAGGAGGGCGACCATTGCGAACGCATCCAAGGCGATGCAGGAGATCACATTTCTATCCACGCCCTCCGCGAGGAGGGCGACGTACGTCGTCCGCCTGCTGGGCATGAACAGCCGCAATTTCTATCCACGCCCTCCGCGAGGAGGGCGACCTTCAGGCTGGTGATGATGACCGTGCCCTTGGTATTTCTATCCACGCCCTCCGCGAGGAGGGCGACTGAGCTGGTCGGCCTTTGGTACGGGGATATAAAGGATTTCTATCCACGCCCTCCGCGAGGAGGGCGACTCCTCTTTCTCTGCATCCTCGACGCCCTTGACCTATTTCTATCCACGCCCTCCGCGAGGAGGGCGACTTATAAGGATACCTACCGCTTCCGGGATTTTGAATTTCTATCCACGCCCTCCGCGAGGAGGGCGACTGGTTCGGTAGCAAACTACAGCAAAACCAAAGCAATTTCTATCCACGCCCTCCGCGAGGAGGGCGACTCTACAAGTGTCGGTTGCGTCACGTTTTGGTTTCTATTTCTATCCACGCCCTCCGCGAGGAGGGCGACCATGTACACCGATGCATTTCCGCTCAAGGGTAATCATTTCTATCCACGCCCTCCGCGAGGAGGGCGACGCTGTGCGCTTGGTTGTAACTGTCTGCTGCTGATATTTCTATCCACGCCCTCCGCGAGGAGGGCGACGTTTTCGCCCATAAACTCTTTCCAGTGATTCCACAATTTCTATCCACGCCCTCCGCGAGGAGGGCGACCCCTGTTTGCGCTGGCAGTGCTGCTCCTGGCAAAAATTTCTATCCACGCCCTCCGCGAGGAGGGCGACCTATCAAAAGTGCCTGGGACGGCCACGCTGTTTACATTTCTATCCACGCCCTCCGCGAGGAGGGCGACCCCGGATGGGACGCATGGGGCGACGAGATAGGAATTTCTATCCACGCCCTCCGCGAGGAGGGCGACCGCGGTCATGCAGTGCCAGCCCTCGCCCTTGGAATTTCTATCCACGCCCTCCGCGAGGAGGGCGACCATTCGCAACCCGTCGAAGAACAACCGCGTGAAAACATTTCTATCCACGCCCTCCGCGAGGAGGGCGACAGCAAAAACAGAGACAAAATCTCTATTTTCAAACAAATTATACAACATTCTGCACGAATTTAGAAGAGCCTTGATTTACAACGGGTCAAAGAACTATCCAAATCATGCAAAATGACACAAAAATCCGGTGCGAAGGTGCCGGAAAAATGCTGAGAACTCGCCCTTCGCACCGGGGCGGGAAACTCAGAACAACAGCAGGCCGTCCTGCTCGAAGGGCGGATGAACGCCGACATGCTCCACCTTGCTCTTATAGTTGTTGCCCAGCTGGTAGAAGCGCAGACTGTCCAGCGCAGGGTCGATGAGAGACGCCAGCTCCGCCTTGAGAACGGCATACTGCGCGGCATCCAGCAGACACTCGAACACGGAGTTCTGCACCCGCTGGCCGTGGTCCACACAGCGCTTGGCGACTTTGCGCAGACGTTTGCGCCCGGCAGGAGTTTCGGTATTGACGTCGTAGGTGATAAGGACCAGCATACACATCCCTCACTTCCAGAAAAATGGCGGGTAAAGCTCCATATCGCCCCGCAGGGTGCGGGCCAGAAGCAGAGCCTGCACATAAGGCACGAGGCCCCACGGAAGCTTTTCGTTCAGGAATGGGTGGGTGATAGTCTCCTGCTTGCGGGTCTGCCACCCGCCCAGAAAGGCGCTGCGGCCCTCATCGGTGAGAAGGACGGCCCCGTTCTCCTGCTTCTGGAAATGCTTTGGGTTCAGAATTTTCTGGTTGATGCAGGAGAGCACGAAGCGGTCGGCATAAACCGCACGCAGCTCTTCCATGAGGTCGAGGGCGAGGCTCCTGCGCCCGGGCCGGGCGCGGTGGAGAAAGCCGACGTAGGGGTCGAGGCCCACACTCTGAAGAGCCGCCGTGCAGTCGGAGGCCAGAAGCGAATAAGCGAAAGAGAGCAGGGCATTGGTATTGTCCAGCGGCGGGCGGCGGCTCCGGCCTGCGAAAGAAAAATCATCGTGCTGCTGCAGGATGAGTGAATCAAAGCAGTCGAAATACCGCTGTGCCGCCTCGCCCTCCAGACCGCGAAGCTGGTCGAGGTCGTCACACTGCTCGATGAGGGGCAGCGCCGCCGCCAGCTGGGCGCTGGTGCGCTTGAGCTGTTCCACCGGCACCCGCTGGGGGTGGTCGCGGGTGGCCCGTTCCAGCACCCAGCGGGCGTTATAGACTTTGCCCAGGATGAAATTGCGCGCATAGAGACAGCTCTCTGCCTCGCTGTCTGCGATGCGGTACTGGGTCTGCCGCAGCAGGACGTTGCCCCGCTCTTCGCCTACGGCCCGGGCCAGAAAGCGTCCCTGCGGGCTGAAAAAGCTCAAATCGACCCCGAGGCGGGCGCATTTTCCCATCAGGGCAGGGCTTGCGCCGGGATAGCTGAAGCAGACGATGCCTTCCAGCCTGTGGAGCGGGACCCGGCCAATTTCAGCCTTGTTGCAGAGCAGGACGATGTTCTCCCCCTCGAGGGAAAGGTAGACGTCCTTGTTGAGGACGTAGAGCGTGTTCAAAAACTTTCTCATGGCGCGGCCTCCTGCATCTCGTCCAGATGGGTGCGGAGATAGGCTTTTGGGTCGGCACGCTGATACAGCACGGGGAGGCAGAGCTCTTTGAGGGAGCAGGCGTTGCAGTGGGTGCCGGGCTTTGATTTGGGCGTATAACCCCGGGCAAAATAGGCGTGCATCTCGTCAGCCATCTTCTGGGTGGTCTGGCGCAGTTCTTCGGTCAGCGGCACGACCTCCCGCCGCCGCGTTTCCTCGTAGAAGAGCGCACCCTCCGGGATGCTGCACACCAGCATCTCTTCCAGCGCCATGGCCTGTGCGCAGAGCTGCAGCCGGTCAGCGTCGCTGGCCTTGGCGCGGCCATGCTTGTACTCGACAGGCATGGGCTTCCAGAACCCTTCCGTGCTTTGCAGGGGGATGCCCTCCGGGTCGGCCCGGAACTCGACGACATCGCAGTTTCCGCTCAGGCCAAGCCGACGGCTGACCACCTGAATCCCTCGGGTGATGAGCAGGCCGCCGCGCCGTTCGGTCTGGTCTGCGTCATGGCAGCGGGCGTGGTCGAGCTGGCCTTCGACGGTGCGGCGGTTCTCCGCCCACTGCTGTTCCAGATGGATGAGCGCCCACTGACGACGGCAGAAGCAGAAGTGCTGGATGCCCGACAGGGGCAGCCAGTCGTCTGCGCCGCCCATCAGGACAGCCTCTCGCAGGTGACTCCTTCCGGCAGAGTGTCTGCCACCGTGACAGTGTAGTCGCGGTAGCTGCGGGCGGCGTCCACATCGGGCTTGCGCTGGACGGCGACGGAGTCGAAGAGCTTATAGGCCGGGGCATTGCCCAGCTCAGAATCGTGCTTGAACACGATGAGCTCCCGCACGGCCATCTTGCCCCGGGCAGCGCTGTGGTCGTTCTCGAACATATTCAGAATGGCAGTCCACAGAAGTTTCAGATCATCTTCGGAGAAGCCTGTGGTCTTCCGGGCGAGGTTGGCTGAGACATAGCCCTCGGCGCGGTAGAGGGCGTAAGGCACGATGTGCTTGCGGCCCATCTCAGTACCCTTCTTCTCGGCATCGGCCTCGGTAGTGATGGCCACACGGGTGATGGTGACTTCCTGCGGGACGATGGGGTCCACCGAGCGGGCAAAGCTCAGCTGGACGGGGCCGCGCACCTGACCGCAGTTCAGCGCACCCTTGACGAAGGTGGTCATGACGGCACCGAAGGTGCGGATGTCGAAGTAGTTCTCGCACATATAGTCCCGCAGTTTGGCATCGATGTCGGGGTCGGCCTTTTTGGCGGCTTTCAGGTCGGGATCAATGCCCAGAGTTTTGATGGCCTCGGCGTCGCTGCGGTTGAGAGGCGTACCGTCCTTGATGTAGATGCGGTAGCCTTTTTCGTCCTCTTTCAGAGTCTCGACATAGTTGCGGATCTTTCGCTTGAGGCAGACGTCGGTCACCAGACCGTAGCCCGTCTCGGGGTCGATGCGGGGCATATTGCCTGCATCGGGGTCGCCGTTGGGGTTGCCGTTCTCGACGTCGAACAGGATGACGAAATCATAGCGGTTCTTGATGGGCTCAGACATGGTTTATTCCTCCTCATTCTTTTTGGCGTAGCGTTTCTGGGTCTGGTGGTAGTAGCCGATCTCAAAGGCACCCTGCTCCGGCAGGCTGAGCCGCGCCGGGAAGCCGGTCTCGGGCAGCTGGGCCATCAGCTCGGTGAGCTGTTTGCTGAAATGCACCTCGTTGGGAGTGCTCATCTTCTGCAGATGCTTCTGAGCCAGCTTGACCAGCGTAGGGAAGGCCGTTGCCGGGGTGGCACAGGCCGAGTTGAAGTACCGGTCTTTGATGGTAGCGTTGATGCCGGGGTTGGCGACGCTCTGGATCGTCTCCAGCACAGAGAAGAGACGCCCCAGAACATAGGGGACATTGCTGCTTTCGTTCAGGCTCACGGTAAATACCTCCTTGTTGAGCTCGGTGGGGTAGTTGCGGAGATAGTAGGCTTTCAGGATGGCGGCGCGGCCCCGGGTGACTTCCCGTTCGGCCCGGATGCGGAGGGTCACGCCGTTGAGCAGAGTGGCGGGGTACGGCCCGCCGGTGAGGATGGCCCGGAGCAGATCGCCCACCAGCTGAGGCGATGGATTTTTGTCCCGGGATCTCTGGTTGACCGTCTCCTGCGCCAGCGCCCAGACCGACAGGCTTTCCCGCTTGTCGAAGGCGGGGCGGGTGATGCTGAGCCGGTCGGCGTGGTCCTGCAGATTTTTGGCAAACTGTCCGAAGCTGTTGCGCAGGAAGAACCGGACGGAGAGCCGGGCCGCGTTGGGCGAGATGCCCAGCACATAGAAGTTCTGGTTCGGGTCCAGCTTGTCATCGAGGAAGGAGACGGGGCGTCCCTGAGAAAGGGCTTTCAGTGCGGCGGCAAGGTCGCTTTCCGAGACGCCGTGTGCCTCGGCACCGCCGCAGAAAAACATCAGCATGGCGTTCGGGTAGGCAGGGGCGGCGTTTTCGGCCCAGCAGACGATGGTGGTGTCGCCGATGCGCTGGCAGCAGTTCCGGTCAGCCAGCAGCAGATTGAGGGCCGTGGTGTAGGCGAAAGCCGCGTACTCGCTGACGGGGGCGTTGGCACCCTGCTCATGGCCATAGGAGCAGAAAGCGGGTGCGTTGAAGGAGACCAGCGCCGCACCGGCGGCCTGTGCGCCCATCACACCCTTGATGGCGGGGTGGATGCGGGCGATGCCGGCCTCTTTGCCGGTGATGAGGCAGCGGGCCGTCCCGGCGTCTGCATCAGAGGTGTCAAAGGCGGACTGCCAGGCGTCCCGGATGGCGTCATCTGTGGTGGCCAGCCAGTGGGCACCGTCGGAGGATTCGTAGCCGAACACAAGGTTCGCGTTGTTGTTCAGGTCGGCCCACTGCTCTGCCAGCAGAGGGTGGGTGGGGGCTGTATCCGGCTCCCAGCTGTCAAAAAAGGCGAGGATGGCTTTGGCGGCAGGGGAGTCTACTCCGTCGAGTACCTTGTGGTGGAGGGCGGCGCAGGCTTCGAAGCACTGGCGGGAGCGCTCAGGCTTGCCCTTTTCGTCTGCGCCCAGCAGATAGGACGTATTGTCGCACAAAAAGTTTGCGGCGACGCCGGAGGCGCGTTTGACCCGGTGGGGGACAGGGAGTTCACGGGGGGAGATGACGGTCTTCTTGCCCTTGGGGACTTCCTGCCGCAGGTCGTTGAGGGCGAGGAGCTGGCCGTCGGGGCCGAGGCGCAGTTCATAGCTGACTTTGAAGCGACTGTCCCATCCGGGGGCCTCCACTCTGCCCTGGGCCAGAAGCTGCTCATAATAGGCGGTGAGTGCCTGGAGTATCATGTAAACACCTCCACGTCCCGGCATTCCATCACGCCGTCCACCAGCTTTGCGCGGAAGAACTGGCTGCGGATGTTGGCCGAATCAGAGTAATCGAGGCTGTGGAGCATGAAACCAAGGTCCTGCGAGACCTTCAGTGCCGGAATGCTGCCGCCCGGCCACTCCCGGAAGTTGGCCGGGAACTCCCGGCACCCGAAACAGGGCTGGTGATAGCACTGACCTTTGCGCAGACGGCGGCGTAGGATGTCCTGGAACTTGCCGGGATTGTCGCTGGGGGCGGCCTTGTCCGTCAAATCAAAGTGGCACTCGATGACGTAGTGGACGTCCTGCAGGACCAGCGCGGCCCGCTGCTGGATGTCCTCCGAGGTGTAGAGCACCGGCGGCGTGCCGCCTTTGGCCGCACTGAGGGCGGCGGAGGACAGCAGGGTGGACTTGATCTCGTTGCGCCGGATGTTGGTGAACCGGATGGGCCGCTGGGTGTATTCCTCGGTGGACGCTTCGTCCTCGGGGTCAAGGCCGAAGGGCTTGAGCAGATAGATGCGGTCAACCGTATAACGCAGCCCGGGGTGCCAGTAGATGGCTTCCACAAGGCCCCGCGCAGCGGATGGAGTGATCATGTCGTAGCTCACACGCTCGGTCTTCATTTCCGGACGAGTGAAACAGGCGTAGTCGCCCCATACTTCAATGAGCATGGACATCAGCATCGCCTCCTTTCCGGGTGAAGTTGAATTTTCAGACTAAGATGAATGTTAGCCATTGCAACCACCTCTTCACTATTTTATTTCATTTAATTGATAATCGGATATGTCTCTATATCCTTTCTGAGCTTAGTATATTCTCTTTCGAAAGCGTTGTCAAGGAGTTGTAAGGAATTATCTGGAAAATGTTGAAAAAAAGTTCGTTTTTCCGTATACTGTTGGTGTCGTTGGAGGTTTGGATGCCTCTGATGAGGATTGAAATATTTAATTGATGTCGGAGATGTCAAGGGGAAGCGGCAAGGCGGCGTATGCTTTGCCGCTTCTCTCTTTTTAGAAGTAAAGGCCGATGCCCGTCTCCACATCCATGGCAAGGCCGGTCTTTTCACTGTAGCAGCCGGTGTCGGTGAGGATGGCCGAGCCATCGGGCCGCAGTTCCAGCGCCCCGGCGGCGTCGAGCTTGTCGAACTGGTCTTTGTAGCAGGAGACACTGTAAACGCCCAGTTTCCGCAGCAGCGTCCGGGTAATATGTCCGCTGCGCAGCTGCTCACAGAGGGACGCGCCCTCACCGACGGGCAGATAGACCGTGCGGGCAGCGTTCTCGATGAGGCGGAATTCCTCTGCCACCTGCGCGAAGGGGAGCTGGCAGCCCCGGATGCCCCGGAGAAAGGCATCCAGAATGCCGTGCCTGTCCACAGCGTCGGGGCCGCGCAGGTCGGAAAGCTCGTTGAAGTAGAGCTGAATGGCCCGGGGCGTGTCCAGTGTGTCCTGATGCCGGGCGGTGTAGTCCAGCGCACTGACATTCTGCCTGAGCATCTGGGGCGTGGAACACTCGTCCAGCCGGAACCGGTAGACGATGCTTTCCTCTGTGCCCCGCCGCCCCTCGCGGTTGCAGCGCCCAGCAGTCTGTAAGAGCGAGTCAAGACCGCACTGCTCGCGGTAAGCGACGGGAAAATCCACGTCCACGCCCGCCTCGATGAGAGAGGTGGACACCACCCGGCAGGGCAGACCCTCTTTCAGTCGCTGGCGGATGTCGTCCAGCTGACGGCGGCGGTCGGCGGCGCAGAGCAGGGTGGTCAGGCAGTAGCTGCCCTCGGCGGGCAGAGCAGCGTAGAGCTGCTGGGCCGTCTTGCGGCGGTTGACCACGCAGAGCACCTGCGGGTGTCGGGCCAGCCGGGCGGCGAACTCCTCCTGCGGCAGGGTGCCGAGGTCTTGCAGTGTGGTGCGCCGGAGCACTTCGTAGAGGCGGGCCGCGTCGGGCGTGATCTCCTGCGGGTGGAGCTCCGGCGCAAAGCGCCGGAACAGCGGCTCAAGGGCAGGCTGGGTGGCCGTGCAGAGGACGGCCGTGGAGTGGTAATGCTGGATGAGCTGGGCGATGGCACTGACGCAGGGGGCAAGGTAGTCGCCCGGGAGGGTCTGCGCCTCGTCGAAGATGATGACGCTGTCGGCGATGTTGTGGAGCTTGCGGCAGCGGCTGCTGCGGTTGGCGTAGAGCGACTCGAAGAACTGCACCGCCGTCGTCACCACGACGGGGGCGTCCCAGTTTTCGCTGGCCAGCATCTGGCGGTACTGGGCGGGGGTCAGGTCGTCCTGCTCAACAGTCTTGTACTCGGCGTTGGAGAAGTCGGCCAGAACATTTTCTGCGCCCAGCAGGCCCGAGAAGACGGCGGCGGTCTGGTCGATGATGGACATATAAGGAATGACATAGATGACCCGCTTCATCTTCTGGGCGGCGGCGTGCTCCAGCGCAAAGGCGAGGGAGGCGAAGGTCTTGCCGCCGCCGGTGGGTACGGTGAGGGTGTAGAGCCCCTGCGGGCCGTGAGCGCCTCTCTCGAGACAGGCGCGGAGGACGGTGTTGCGCTGGACGCTGACGGGCGAGGGCGACTCGGCCCTGAGATAACACTGCGCCTGTGCCGAGACGATGTCCCGCAGCGCGGCGATGTCCGTACCGCTGCCCCGGGGTGCGGCCTTGCCGTCCATGAAGGTCTCGGTGTCGATGAAGTCGGCGTCCACAAGGCAGGAGTAGAGCATCCGGGTGAAGAACGCGAGGCTCAGCGGGTCGGCGCAGGTCCACGCGGGCGGCGTCGAGGCGGGGAGCGTTACTTCCTGCCAGCCGTCGTA
>ERZ1034730.396-NODE-396-length-16477-cov-18.083973_pt1 | contig 16477 bp, 13 predicted proteins | sample MGYA00520650_ERZ1034730 | MGnify/ENA primary metagenome ERZ1034730 (study PRJEB33766, sample SAMN09781702) | gut metagenome | biome: gut microbiome | host: Homo sapiens | place: Madagascar | study: EMG produced TPA metagenomics assembly of the PRJNA485056 data... | reverse complement strand
CTTAGATCAATAACATAATCAGAGTTAAGAGCTGACATGATTACATATCCATTTTCTTTCTTTTCGACAATCCATTTTTGTGCCTTAGTTCCATTAGATAAATATTGTTGGATATTACGTCTATTTTCAGCTTTGCCTGAAGATACATCTAATACTTTACCAGAATTTGCATTTGTAAATGTAACATATCCGGTGGAATCATGCGTTACTATAAATTCTTTTGAATTAGATGAATTATCTTGATTTAGCTGCACATTTCCATTATCGGCCTTCGAATCATTCTTTATGTCTAATACAAAGTTATTATTTAATGTAGAAGAAATAGTGTAAGTCCCATCCTTTAATGCATTCTTATTTTGTCTTGCAAGTTTGTCTTCCTTAGTTTCTTTTAAACATTCAGTTTTAACTTCTTTTGTAAATGAACAATTTTTGCAAGTATATTTTATTTTACCTTCGGATGTATATGTGGGTTCAGTAATTATTATTCCATTATCCCATTCATGGTCTAATTTTGATATTGTTGTAACATTTTGTCTTTCATTACATCTAGTACAATGATATGATTTAATTCCCTCATTTTGGCAAGTTGCTGGTTTATCTATTATCCATTTTTTTGAAAAAGAATGCCCTAGTGCTGCAACAGTTTCAGTTTTGGTTTTGTTGCAAATTGTACAGGTATAAGTTTTGATTCCAGGTTCAGTACAAGTAGCCTCTTTTATGATTGTGCCATTATCCCATATATGATTTATATCAGAGTAAACAATATTAAAATCAAATGCATTTGAAGATCCTGTGACACTTAGTGAAATATTGTGCTTTTCATCAGACCACTTCATCTGATTTAATACATAGGCAGTGATTCCATTCTGAATACCTGAAATACTTGGCGGATAAGAAGCAGTGTCCGCTGTTATTTCAAACTCTGTCTTCCCTGCATCCAGATTTTTCTGAATCCTGTCTGCATAAGCCTTTGCCCACTTCTCGGCATCTCCTGACCTGACAAAATAATTGTCGGCAAGACTTGTTGAACGCGTTTTATACGTGTCGGTAGTATAGATTTTGCTATGTCCCGGATGTGCTATGGCCATCAGCTCATCGGTCAGACCAAAATACAAATGTCTCTGATCAAAGCTATACCAGTTATCGCTGCTGTCATCCCAGGTGCAGTCCGTCTGATACCACTGTCCGTCCAGCTTCATGGCATTCCAGGTGTGTCCATCATAGGTATCCCTTGTCTCGCTGTTTTCTATTCCTGCTGCAGTAAGGAGCTTTGCATATGCACTCTCATACGACTGACATGTGCCAAGTTTTCTGGTCAGCGCACTCTCAGCCGAAGACCATTTCAGGGTGTTATCATACTCAAGCTGGTCAAGCAGCCAGTCATGCAGCCAAAGGGCTTTTGCATACTCTGAGCCATCAGTTTTGCTGTTACACTCAGCTACTGCAGATTGAACAATTGAGTCAACACTCGGATATTTACTATCAGATACGCCTATATTGAAGTTCAAACGCAGATAATATACACCTGCTGGTTTATCCATCACATAAAACCTAAAGTTATAGGTACCGGTAGCAGTCATGGTAAATGTATAATCGTTTGAAGCACACTCTGATGTATAATTCATCCACTCACCGCGGCTTGGATCCGCTACTGATTCGAATGCCCATTGATTTGGGTTCGAATAGCTCGGTGCATCCATTCTGAATTTATAGTTTCCTGAGCCGCCTGTTGCAGACACATGGAATGTGGCCGACTGTCCAAGTACAGGATCATTCCATTCTGCTTTTAATGTCACAGCACCTGACGTGGCCTCCTCGCTATGCGCATATGTAGTCGACTCATCCCATGATTTTTCAGTCATAGGATACTGCGCGTTAAACTCAGCAGACGTATAGTCCAGATAGTGGCTGCCTGCCACCTTCCATGATTTGCGGGTATGATCCTTAAAGTCTGCTTCTGACTTCAACAAGTACTCATTATAGGTGGTCGCATCCTGTCCATCCCAGGTACAGTCCATATTATAGTATTTGCTGCCGATTCGCACTATATTCCACGCATGCGGTCCTCCATTTCCGGTACCACTGATAATTCTGACCGACAGCTCTGCTTCCTTGCACAGTCTGTAGAAAAGCACGGCATATCCCTGACAGACAGCTTTTCCGGTGCAAAGAGCGCCATAAGCTGTATATATCTGCTCCTCGGTTGAATTGTATGCATAATCGACATGATTGCAGATATAGTCATGAATCTTTGTAATCTTTTTGGCTTCGCTGAGACCATTAAGCTGCAATTCAGTCATTGCCATAGCCACAGCCTCTGTCAGCTTTGCTTCCTGCTCTGCATTAGAATGATATGACATGGTATATTTTATATATCCTGCAGTACTGTATGAAACATTACAGCCTGCATATCCATACAAAAGTGCATCCCCCTCCTGTCCGGTAGAGCTTTCATCGCACTTCATTGCATCATATAATAAATCCCAATATAGCCCATCCTTGTGTGAAGTAAACCAAGATTCCGGAAAATTCAAGTTTATTTCCGTTTCTCTGCTAACCATCTGCTTTCTGAGATATGAAACGGCACTGTCATAATCCGAAAAATACTGTCCTGTGGATGCCCCAAAAAGCTGCTCGCCATCTGCAGACTCCTTATCTGAGCTTTCGGAGTCAAGCTTCCTCTTTAAATCATCAATGCTGATAACATCCTCATACAGTGGATTTACCGCATAGATAGTATTTTCCTCCGGTTTCGTGACCTCTGATTGGTTGCTAGAAGCTTTGACGCTTTCCATTGTCGTTACTTCACTTGCCTCTACAATAGTTGATGGAACCATTGTAATCAACATAATGAATGTTAAAACAAGGCTAATTAGTCTTTTGTTCATACGTTGTTCCTCCCGACTTCTGCCATTATAAAACAGCATTGCATTGTTTCAGTTTATTGATAACTTATAGTCCCATATTACTATTTTATTATGCGTGTTGCAATAATTTAATTAACAATTATTGGGTTTGTGTATCATTTCTTTCTATTTCATTGATTATTTCATGTGATCATATTATAATAGATCTACTTATCGAACATGATGCACAACAAACGATAAGCCTGTTAAGCAGATAAGCACAAAAGAAACCACCGCAGGAATTTAGATTAGTTAAAGCGTTAAATTCTGTGGTGGTTTTAATTATGCAGTCTTTTTAATTTCTATATCCATAATACCAATACCAATATAGCGCATTCACCAGATTTTTTAATTCCTCAGATGAATTTCCGCTATCAATGACCTTCTGTGAATAGCTGAACGGACCATAGTCCAGCTCTAAAATACAGCCCTTATTCTTTTCGATGACTTTGCATGCATAATTACAATTCAGGTTGCGTGCCATTATTCCGTTTATATCTACACAATACACCCCATCTGAAGCCTTTTTAGGTGTCAGACTGACTTCATTGCCATCTGCATTAACATAGCTGAACTTGTAATTGTTTATATCACAGCCTTCGTTCACCATAAAATAATGTCTTACTGTCATCTCAGACTTACATATCAGAGAGCTTCCGTAATATGTCAGTCCATTACTCTGACTATTTGCACTATCTGTTTTAATAACAGCCTTATATGCAGCAAAATCAGCCGCTGCGACAGCTTTATCTGTATCGCTCAAACCAGCATTTGCCGGCTTGCCTATGTTATATTTAAAGAAGCTCTGCGCTGCCGTTCCATAGTTTAAGAGTGCCTTCACCAGCTTAATGGTTTCTTCCGGATACTCGTTTGATTTTGACAGGAGCTCGGTGGCATATTCTTTTACACTGTAAGTGTACTCATTTCCACTATTACCATCCACCACCATTTTGGCTTTAACCGTATCTGACATCTGTGCAGCATTTAGCGGACATGCAAACTTATATATAACCTTTCCGTTTTTCTCAACAGGGATTGCATCGTTTACGCTGACCTTATATGGCTGGCTATTATTCACCGTAAACTCCATATATGCGTTGCTGTTTGATTTGATACTTTCAGGAAGCTCCATATAGTAGTTCATATCAATATTGTCTTTTAAAGTAAGGCTCCTGCCAACAAGCTTCTCAGAATCTTTTTCTACATTATTGGCGGTAAATGCTTTAATACAGAAATTACCATGCATATTCTGATAATTCCAACTGTGGGAATATGCCAACCCTGTCCCATAGAAATAATAGCTTGCCGTATTATCACTTGACGCATGATTCTCCCACACCATTTCATTATTATAATTTACATCACCGGTCATCGCTGCCTCAAGGTCAATGGCAGGTATATCAGTAGTCACTACAACCGAATAGCTTGTCCCAGGCTTCAGATTAACCGCTGCTTTAAGTGGAATGGTATATACTCCGGCATAGGTTGTCTGCCCTGTAGTAGTAGCAGTCTCCTGCTTTGTTCCGCTAGTTGGCTTTGTCTTATCTTTTAAATCTGTATAAATCTCTATTGTATAATTCACATTCGTTTTAGATGTAATAGACAGGGAAACTGCTTTTAAGTCCTCAGAAGATACTCCCTGTTTTGTCTGAGTAGTAAAAACATTGGCCAATTTCCTGTAACCGCTTTGATGAGCTACATTTAATCCTCCATCAACCTGATAATTGTTATCATATCCATCATTAGCAGAAAAATCAAACACCCAAGCCGTATCGGATAAAGAAAACGTTTCATATGACATCCAGAAATAACTCTGATTGTAATATGAACCGGTTCCGTCTCCCCAACTATTACGAATAAGCCATGCACCATCTTTTTCAGGTTTAACACCATCTCTGAAATTATCTTTAGAATAGTTATCATCCCATCCAACAGCCATTACCGCATGACCTGCTCTGTTATCTGTTTTATCATTATAACTGTTATTTATATAATGATATCCGTTATCATTATGACTATACATAATTCCCACTGCACCATATTTTTTTATGGCTTTTTTCACATCTGATGCATTTTCCTTGATATTAATCATGTATGTATTTTCCAGATGTGCCTTATCCTTTGAATAAGCATATTCATCCGATAACCCTGTATTAAGAAAAGTATCAATAGTACTTGTTGTATATCCGTTGCTTGCCACCTTACTATATGGCACATCACTCTCGCTTACCGGACCACACCACTGTCCCATTCTGCGTGCCGCCATCAAATAGTTTCCACCACGATTGAGATAACCATACTGAACACTTGTATTATTCATATAGTACTTTGCATAGTCCCCAACTGTTCCACCAAGCGGATCTAACAGCGAATTATATGCATAATATGCCAGATGCAGTTCACTAAGATCTATATTTTTATCAAACGCACCATCATTAATCAGATCAAACTCTGCAAGGCCTATTGACGAAAATGTCCAGCATGTGCCAAGAGGATTTTGATTACGAACAGACGGATATTTCGCCTTGATATCGCTGACTCCATTTGCCGGATACCTGCTCTCTATAGTTTCATCTGCAGAATATCCCCAATCATCAGAATACGGCACCGCCTCATCCGGTTCATACACCGGTGTATTATAATCCAAATCACTCAGAATATATCCACTTGTAATGCTATTTTCTACAATTGGCTGCTGTTCTGCTTCAACACCTTGCCCTGCTGACACCGGTTCTGCTGCGACCGGAACAGCCGCACCTAATATCATAGCTGCACTTAACACCAATGATAAAAACTTTTTTGTCTTCATTCGACTTCCTCCATTGTATTAACTCCTCTTACTTTTCTTCTTCAAATGTAGGTAAAACCACAACTGACGTCACATTAGTCGACCGGTATAATTGGAAGCTCTATCACTCCGTTATCAGATTTCGGTTCATTATTATTATTCATTCCTGAATTGTCATTATCTGAATCATCTGTGCCTGAACCACTATCTCCTGAATTGTTTATTTCAGATTTTTTATCAATCTTATCACCTGTTTTATTTACATCGTCTGAAGTGTTTTCTGATTCATCATTTTTCATTATATCAGTCTCATATGAATCCCTGGAATCATTATTATCGGTGTTTTCTGATGAGCTCTTTGTATCACCAGATTTGTCCTTATCATCGACTACTGTTGCTTTGTCTTTTGAGGAATCTGATGAATCCTTATCCACATTACCAGTCTCTGTATTTTCTATATCCAATATCATCTCTGTAGCTGATACTGCCTCTGTGGCTATTTCTGAGCTTGTTTTATTTTCAAGCGCTATATTCTTTGCAGACAGTGCTGCAACTGTAATTGCTACGCCAAAAATCAATATCACTATTGTACTAACCATTTTTTTGTTAAACTTAAATTTCATTTTCTATATCCTAGTATAATTATGGTGTAGTCAATCAAGACTACTTGGTTAATAAGTTTCTGTAAATCAGATTACAAAAGAAGGGCTTCTTCCTTCATCAGATACTCTTTGCTTGTCCAACTATATGACAAAAATACTTGTGGTATTCCATCTCTTCTTACACTAATTTCAAAATACTGCCGATAATACTCAATTCCTTCAAGCCCAGCCTTGCTCAAATAATCATCAAATATTCTATTGATATTTGCAAATATTTTCAAAGCCTGCTTACGGTTGTGCACTACAATGCACTCGCTTAAATCATCAATTGAATGCTCTTTAATATACCCATCATTGCATATATATCTATGTTCCTTTTTTACCAATTCAGCCAAGCTGCAAGTAGATGACTTTTTAAATTCGAAATAGAAATCTATAGGTTCTGTCTTATAATCGTCAGACGCTGAAAAAGCCTCTAAAAAATTCCACTTCACATAATTTTCTTTTATATATGCATGCTTTTTAGCAAGCTGAATTTCCTCTAACTTCAACTCTCAAAGTCAGGAATTATACTCTAGTACTATATTTTATGCAACAACTTATTTAATTTTTTGATATTCAAACCAATACATTGCATCAAGCAACGTCTTCAATTCAGAGGTTAGCTTTGAACTGCCATATGCTTTTGCAATGTAGTTCATCGGCTGATAGTCCAATATAGTTTCTGTATTTCCATTCGATACTATCGTCCTCATGCCAGAGAAGAAATTTCTGTTTGTACAAGTTACTTCTATATAATACATGTCTTTATCTTTCGAACGACATGGTGTAGCATAGCCTATCATATCTCCGCCCACATACGTTGCAAACGAATAATTTGATATATCTCTGCCTGAATCAAGCTTAAAATAGTGTCTGAGCTTTACATCATCTCCCACCACAAGGCTCGATCCGTAATAGTGTATTCCACTCATTGAAAATTGGCGGATACTTGAATTGGCAGCATACTGCTTCAACGTTGCCTGTGGAATTTGTTGTATCGTCTTATCGGCATTCGTAAGGCTTCTGTTGGCTAATGCATATGTCATAAATCCAAAATACTGCTGTGATGCAGCGCCATAATTCAACATCGCTTTTACCACCGGCTTATATGCTGCATATTCTTTTGTATTGCTTGCCAATAAGCTCTTGGCATAATCCTCTACTGATGTTGAAAATGTATCCAGCACTTTTCCACTATTAGAGAGTAACTGTAAATTTACTTTTTCGGTCATCTCAACTGCGCTTATATCAATTCTTGAGCAATATGATTCGCCATCACCAACCGGACTCCGGTTCAATGCCACATAGTATGGTGTTCCGCTGTCACCTTCATAGGTGTACTTGACCATGCAGTCTCCTATGTCATACGTAGAGCCGGTCATTTTCCAGTAGATATTTAGACCGATATTATGATTCTCCAATAAGGATATACTCTGACTCTTCGATACACTTACCTTTTCGCTTCCTGTGTTTGTATTTTGACTTCCGGATGAGGTATTTCCCGGATTTGCAGTTTCTGATGAATCTCCATGATCTCCATCTGCCTGTCCATCTGTTACCAGATACCATATTGATTCTTCTTCAAAATAAACATTACCGGAAGCATCAAGTGCTCTTATTCCTATACAAAAAGCTCCTGATTCCGAGGCATTTGCCGGTGTTATTTTAAGCTTATTCTGTGCAGTTTGTTCTATGTTTACCGCAACATTTTCTTCTTTTTCACTTATATACCATTCGTATGCAACATTATCTACATATTTACTTACAGCCTTGCCACTCTTATCATAGGTTGTCTGCTTTGTTCTAAGATTGCATGTATATGAGGCGCCGCGGTTTATAAGCATACCAGAGCTGCCACGTTCTTCATCGAGTGTATATGTGGCAGGAACCACTTCATACTCAGCAGTTTTCTCACCGGTACATTTTTCCTTGCCATAATAGTAGTGATAGCGTACTGTGAGTTTTGTCTTTCCAGGCTTCATTCCGGTATATTTCCACTCATTACCGGCATTGGATATTTTTATGATGCTTTCATCCTGAGAAATTACTGAGTCAACTACATATATGTATTTTTCCCCGCCAGCCTGCGACCGCGTATCCTGTGTCAGTTCGCCTTGTCCGTTAGTTCTGACATTTTCCGTCTGATTGACACACACTGTTCCGGCTGCAAAGTCTATATCAAAGCCATCCTCAGAAACAAGCTTAGCATTTGTCTTAGATACCTCAGCAGTTCCATTGTAAGCAATCGCAGTAATATCAATATCCCGAGGACTGTACTGATTCAGCCAGTTTTGGGATAAAGTAAAATATACCGCATCCCCAAGGACACTGATTGTATATGAGTTCCGGTCAATTGCTTTCTCACTTCCATCCGATATATAAAACAGCTTATATGAATCACAAGCTGCAGAAAGATTGCTCTTTGATACACATACTGTCAAATCAACGCCTTTTCTATAAGCGTAGCTGCTCTTAGTGAATACAAATCCTGATTTATATTCTGTCTGTGCAGACTGAACATTTATTGATGCACTGTCTGAATTAGTGTCTGCATATGTAATTGTGTGAATCGGTGTCAGGGCGAGAGTGAATGCTATTCCTAACGCAATTGGTTTTATCTTATTAAATTCCATGTAACCTTATTCCTTAATTTCCAGTTAATTACTTTGATGCGGTACCTAATTCATAAATCGCACAGTTCAAAAGTGTGCTATAAAATTCTTCTAACAACCGGATTAGGTGGAATTTCTCTTTGAATGTACAAAAGCTTTCCTCTAAAATAAAATGGTTTATTTGACAAAAGTAAATCATTTCCTAAAGTATCTTTATTTTCTACAAGCTTTTTAATTCTGACAAACTCCGCATAATTATTATATTTCATTGCTTCTTTATATGCACTCGTCACCAAATACAGCTTTATATCCTTATATTTAAAACGATCATTTTCAAAAATATACTTAAAATCCTGTTTTAAAAATCTGTTTATGGCAGTATCGAACTTCTCATTAATCGCTGAAGTAGTATAAGCTCCCGGTCTACCGGTATTTTTAAACTCCATAATATAAAGAACATAACTGTCACATGTGCAATCAACAGCCACAATAAAATCCACTGCTTTTGGTGTTTCCCCCTGTAGATTTAATCCCATATAATAATCGTCTATCTTAATCCCTATATACTGTTCTTTATCTAATGTATCATCAATAGCCACCTCAATACCTGCATCTTCGATTTGATGAGTCGTATAATTGCAAAGCTGTGCATCATTCTTAATTGTTTTTATCATTATTCTCCCTTTTCACTCATTTTCTTAAGTAAACCATTTATCAATACTTCTCTTTCCTCGATTATTTGGGCTGTAATATCCTGAAAATTGTTATCATCCACTCCAAATTCATCAATATTCATATCACGTGTACAGCTTTTACCATCTTTATATTCCATTAAAACGGGTTCATAATTTTTATTATTCAACTCACCAGCCAATATTCTGTTATTAAGTTCATTAAATACATAATTACTGTGTGAAGCCATAAACAATTTCACATTTTTGTTAACAAGTCTCGCAAAAATTTTCATTAGCTTCACTTGATTCTCCGGATGCAAATGTGCCTCCGGTTCCTCAATAAAAATAATATCTGAAGGTCTAACCCCCTCATTTGAAGACCTTTCATTTTTTACACAAAAATCTGTTGGATACACATTAACTATATATTTAAGATAAGCTGTAATTGGCGATATTTCTGATACCATTGAAGACACATCCCTCATCTCCATAGGCTGAGACACCAAGTCACTTTGATACATAATTGTTTTTTTCTTGGTATCAAAAGTCACTTCTCCTTTCAGGATTTCATCTTCTATTTCCTGTGCAACATCCGTAAAATACTTTCTTCTGTCAATTCGTATTGTTGATAATTCCATATAATAATCAGAAATGGGTTCCGAAATACTTGGGATTTGCAGGTTTCCTTTAATATATGCTCTATTTTTAGATAATTCTGCCAAAATAGGTCCAAATGAATTCATGCCTGTATAAATACCAGATCTCGAAGCCGGTAAAAAATAGACATTTTGTACTCTGGACAATAGTTCAACTGATACATGTGAAAGTAAAGAATATACTTTATCATTTATAAGATTAATGACAGAACTTATCTTATTATTTTTAAAAATATAAATATCCAGGCGTTTTTTTCCTTCTCTCGACTTATGAAAATCAGAGCTTGTCTTTTTTAAAAATACAGGCTTCATATCAAGTTTAATCGAAATCTTTTGTTCCTTAACAAAAAAGAGAAGCTCCAATCCATTATTAACTTGTAACGACACACGAGGATTTCCTTCTATAATATCATCATATGTTCCAAAAGTATTTCTCAAAGAATTATCTAATGCCTGAACCATATCTGTCTTCAATCTGGAGGCCATACACTTTATTATCTCATCTGTAATGTCGACCTCATTCTGATTATCATCCATAGCAAAATCCATCACAAACTTTTCGACCTCAGTGTTTTCTCTGAAATAAAAAACAGGCCTGTACATTCCGATATTCTTTGCATAATTTATAATATTCTTTAAATATAAATATATTAACTGCATTGCATATGATTTTCCTATATTGTTATCACCATATACAACAATCATATCTTTGTCCAAATCATATTCACAATGCTCTATCGGTCCCCAATTATCTATTCTAACTTTCATCTTTCCCCCCTATAAATCAAAAAACGCAACCATTGGCTCTTTAAAGTAACTCTGCTTTGTATCAAATGAATCCTCTACATCTGTTATCTGCTCGTAATTAAAACATCCTACCGGATACTCATATATAGACAATTTACCTTGAATTTCATTGTCACAATTTGGGCAATAGAAAGTATCTTCACCTTCATATTCATATTCTTCTCCCATGCTTCGCTCATAAGAACTAACATAATCAACATCCCATTTTACATCAAATTCCTTGCCACATTTTCCACAATGACATATTGACTTTTCTATCTTGATCATATAAATATCCTCTATCTCAATCAAAAATTACTATTATAGTCTCAAGTATATTGGATTCTTTGTTAAAACACAATTCAAAATTTGCCAAAAGCCTCAAAAAATAATCCGCTATACCATATGAATAGTATAGCGGATTTACCCCCAAAATACAATTTAATTTATTCAGCCCTACCCAAAAACAAATGCCTGTGGTAAAATCATTCTCTGCAGCATCAAATGTACATCCTGTCCAACCTGTAACCAAACCTGTAAGGATTTCGAAAAGCAACGATGCAGCAGACTTGATAAGGCACCTTAACGCCTAAGCTTATACGCTTTAAGAGGCTTCAATGTTTCAAAATATATCTCGAATGGGACTTGCTTCTGTTGTATATGATGTACTTGATGATTGCATTATTCATGCTTCATTTCATCACTACTTAGTGTCTGCTTCGGACAAAATAAAATTGTCTTAAAGCATTGAAAATACTGACTTTATAACCATTTTATAGTACAATAGAAGTGCAAAGAAATATGCGCTTGCACAATAAAAGGCTTGCACTTGAGGAGAATGGTTATGTATAAATTTGATAAAAATCATCAGTTTGGTCTTGCAGATTTTAATCAGCCTATGGGTCTGAAAATGAATCCTGAAAACCGTTGGGTAAAGAAAGCTGAAACGATTCCATGGGAAGCCATCGAAGAGAAATATGCAGCTCTCTTTCCTGGTAAGAAAGGAATGCCGGCTAAACCGCTAAGGACTGCACTAGGATCCCTGCTCATACAAAAACAACTTCAATTCTCAGATAGAGAACTGGTAGAGGAAATACGAGAAAATCCATATTTTCAGTACTTCATCGGACTTCCCGGATACCAAGATACAATACCATTTGTTCCTTCACTTCTCGTGGAGTTTCGTAAACGTTTGACAGCAGAGGTGTTAGAAGAAATCAATGAGATGATTATCGCTTACAACGCTCCAGAAGATTGAATATTCTTGTGCGGTACAAGAATATTCAATGGCATTGCCTCGTGTATACGTCCGTGTTCATACATTCTATCGATATGGTATTCTTGATGTTCTTACTTTATCTACCAAATAATCATATCCTGTTTTTTGTAGAAAATATTTAACACTAGTAGCTATGTATTCTTGCCTATCTCCTGGCGCAATAACAATCTCTTTAACAGGAAACTTTATATGTGGTCTACAATTGACATCTAAAATTTTCATTTTTATATAAGGCAAAATAATACCATTTCTGTTTCTAAAATGAATATTCTCATCACGAACAGGATATAAAAATCGTTTTTCTCTTTCATGTTCAAAATTAATATCTTTCATCAATGGAAATACTGTAAAAAGAGCATCTGTTACATCCTGTAATAACTGTTCATAAATTTTTTCACCTAGACTATCCAAAAAATATTTAGCTTTATCTATTATATTCGAAAATATTTTTATTTTTAAATCTTCTTTATATATAACATTATGCAATACCATTTTGATTTCATTATTTGGTAATATCTTATTAGGATCTGTATGTTTAATCGTTTCAATATACCTTTCTTCATTCATAAATGTCATTGCATTATATGTCGTTAATTCATTTTCAAATCCTATTGCAATCCCATTTTTACCATAAACTTGCCACTGCGTTAGCAAATCACCCTTATCACAAAAACTAAGTGCAAAAATATCATTTCTATCTATATTATAAAAACCAGTAGAACTATCGCTATTCACGATATTCTCTAATTCATTATAAAATTCTGCATGCTCCGTATCCTGTGAAGTTTTGTTTTTCAAATATTTTATAAACATATTTTTACCATCTATAAATTCTCTACTATCATTCATAAAGTTAATATTTGAAATCCAAAAATCTCTATTTTCTAATATACTAATAAATCCATCAAGTGTTGTATAATGGTAAATACATTCTACTGGAAAAAGTTCTGGATTTTCTATTTTTATAAAATCGTGTAAAATTCTAATAAGCATTGTTATCCATCGCCTCCACATAATAAATACAAAATAAATATATCGTAATAGTTACTTTGTCTTTTGATTAATTCGAAGATGCAAGTGCTCGATATTACAACTCTTAATTTTTAATAATGTTTAAATCCATCCAATATGGTTCTTGACATTTTCAAATTCAATTTTTATATAATTTAATCGTACCTGATACCCCGTTTCCTACTTCGTTCGGAATAAAACACTGGTTGTGGTACTTTCAAATGAACAGAACATTTTATCGAACAGTTAGCTTAATGGCATTGCCCCTTGTGTCGGATTAATCCTTGTTGCTTTGAACACTTTTTTCAATCTTTGGCGCCTCTTCTGTATCCTTCATGCTTTTATAATTAATTCTAACCCGGTTAACAGCGTCAACATAATAGTAATTGTTATCTATTTTCTTTATCTGTGATCCAAACTGTAAACATACTACTATAAAATACATTATAGTAAGTAACCATATACTTATTTCATTAGCTGCTTTACTTCCAATACTTCCAAAAGCAACATCCAACATTCCATGATATATTATAATTAATAAAATTCCACTTACTATATATATGTAATAGCAACCTAGCAGTTTCTTCCAATTATCCTTTTTGGGGTCTTGTGTAATTACTCCTTTTATAAGAGTGGTACAAGTACTTTTCACCTCAAATACAATTATAAAATAGAAACCTATAATCATCAAAATATATATTCCTATCATTGAAATTATTTCAAATCTGTAAGATTCAAATAATGTATTATGTAATGTAATTGAAAAATAAAAGTATCCCATTGTACACAATAAAATCAACCAACTGACAAGTTCGAGCATATTACCTTTTACCTCATCTTTTGACCGTTCCCAATCAAATTTTAATAAAAGCGAAATGTACTCAACTAACTGCTTCTGCTGTACTTTCAAAATCTCTGGTGAAGCTTCACATTTTTCTATTTCATCGATAAGATCCCAAATGTGTGAATCCGCCCAGTAACTTACCTTAACGTTATTATGTCCATACGCATTTATTCTAACTTTTAAATCTGTCAGTATCTTTAATGTTTTCTTATATGATGCTCCATCTATTCTAGATGCTATTTTTCTTATCTTTTCTCTCCACTCTTTGCGATCTTCTGTGATATATTGAAGTTTCCCCTTTTTACTCAAAACCACATATGAAAAGATTCCTGAAATAATAGCTGCTATTGCTGCTGATCCCAGCAAAGTATTTGTATCCATTATTTCCCCCCTGATTTTTTAATTCTATATCATCCTAAAATACAAAAATCATTTATTACATTTTTCACAGCCTGTTGGTTTTTTAATACATTAGAAATATATGATAGGATATTATCGTATTGTGTTTCTGCTAATTCTGAAAGTTATACATTAAACTGCATACTTTTTCCTAATACTCTTAGATACTACTCGTGTCGAATTTGTTACTCCCATATCACTTTTTCTAATGGATTCCGACAATTCTTCTACCAACTGATCCTCACTCAGCCTTTTAAGTCCACTCGCCTCTGATCTCTCAGATAATCTGTTTGCAAGCATGATCACCATATTATAATCATCTGCTGACAGGTTCTCAATTTTTGTTGTTCACTCTGCTATACTCATATGAAAATCAGCTTCCTTCACTAACCTATGTCTGATTTTATTATACATGCTATTCTCGCAAAAATCTATAACTATTTATTCCAAACTTCTACCTATTATAAATGTAAACGTCAAATCATGCGCCAGTTATTAATAAGACTTCTCCTTGATATCGTTGTCTTTAAGCTATTGGCGAACAGTTACATTTGCAGATCGTTCCTGACATTGATTTATGATATTTAACCATTATAATGCCTTACATTGCGAATGAGTTGATCCCTGATAGTTTGCCTCCTCTAAAAAACTATTATTTTTTTCGTGTTTTTAAGAGTGTCTCACAAAAATGCTAATTATCCAAAGCGCGTGGTTTGACGTTTACTCATATTATTAATTTGTAGTTTCTAAAACAGCTTTGTTAGAATACATATAAAAAAAAGGAGTTATATACCATGGAAAATTTCAATATTCATTTTAAAAATTACATTCAATTTTGCCAGACTCAAAAATGTCTGGACATAAAAACCATACGTGCATATAAAATTGATATATCACAATTTGCAAGTCACATCAATTATTCTAATCTTGATGATATTACACCTGAACATATAGAATCTTAGTAAACGTCAAACCATGCGCCAGTCATTAAAATCAACGCCGCCCATTATTGGCGGCGTGGCTTCCTGCATTCGTCCGGAAGACTATCTGACCATGGCATGAGATAATCCAATTTTGTAGGATCTATATTTCCTCTTTTATCACAGAGTTTAGGCAACTCTGTAAGGATATATTTAAAGTAATAATACGGTCGCAGATTATTCAGCTTTGCGGTTTCAGAAATACTATATACCATTGCGCTGGCAGAGGCTCCTTTTGCAGTATTGTGGAACATCCAGTTTTTCTTGCCAAGGCAAAAGGTACGTATAGTTCTCTCTGAGGCGGAATTATCAATTGGAACATCACCATCTTCGAGAAATACTCTTAGGTATTTTTCCTGATTAATTACAAAATTAAGTCCATGACCTGTTTTGGATTTTGGAGGTACTGTACAGTCACTCGCCTGCTGTTTTACCCACGCAAAAAATTCTTCAACCATCGGCTTGATCAGTTCCTGCCGTTTTTGAAGACGTTCCTTTGATGAGAGCCCTTTTGACGTTTACACTTGTTGCAATCCGTCGAATTATTTTGCGCTTACCAAGAAAAGAAGCTGCGCACTAATACTTAGTGCGACAGCCCCATTCTGTGTCATCTATGTTATTATTTGTTTATGTAATCTATTTTCAATAACAAATCTTATAGCTGATTAATAATATTAAGAACTCATTCACATTCTAAATAATTAATAGTGCCAGATTACTATGATATTAAGGTTAAACAATTACATTATTGGCAATTCCCAGTCATCACGAGCACTTGCTGGTATAATAGATAAACACTTCTCAAATGCTAGTGTGTCTGCACTGCTCAAATTCCTGTTATCACTGTATGAGAATAACAGTCTGTAGCTTACCACGTCTTTTCCAAGTGCATATGTTT
>ERZ1034730.395-NODE-395-length-16485-cov-7.134084_pt1 | contig 16485 bp, 13 predicted proteins | sample MGYA00520650_ERZ1034730 | MGnify/ENA primary metagenome ERZ1034730 (study PRJEB33766, sample SAMN09781702) | gut metagenome | biome: gut microbiome | host: Homo sapiens | place: Madagascar | study: EMG produced TPA metagenomics assembly of the PRJNA485056 data set... | reverse complement strand
AGATAGACCGACTGATAGGTACAGCCCGAAGCAACAAGGTGAGCGTAGCCTTGGGCTTCCAGGAACTTCCACAGTTGGAAGCCGACTATGGTAAGGTGGGTATGCAGAAGATCATCACCACCGTAGGCAATGTGGTGAGCGGTTCGGCACGAAGCAAGGAAACACTGGAATGGCTATCCTCCGACATCTTCGGCAAGGTGGTGCAACTGAAGAAAGGCGTGACAATCGATAGAGACAAGACGAGCATCAACCTGAATGAGAACATGGACAGTCTTGTTCCTGCCTCCAAAATCTCGGACATGCCGACAGGATGGATCTGCGGACAGACGGCAAGAGACTTTGTGACAACCAAGACCGGCATGAATGGCAGTATGAACATACAGGAAAGCGACGAGTTCAAGACCAGTAAGTTCTATTGCAAGACCGATTTCAATATGGCTGACATCAAGAAGGAGGAAAGCGAGTATATGCCACTGCCCAAGTTCTACACCTTCAAGAGCCGTGATGAGCGTGAGCGCATCCTCTATAAAAACTTCGTGCAAGTTGGTGAGGACGTGAAAGCCATGATAGCAGAGATATTCAACAAGAAGAACGCCAAGTGACAAGCCAATGACACCCCAAAAAGCAAAACAAGAACAACATCCATGACGAAAAAGACAAGAACATACATCATCATGACACTTTTGTTACTGTGCCAGAGCATCATGGCGCAGAACAAGACACCCACCAACGACAGCCCAAGCCAAGCCGACTTGGGCATTTTCGCTTTGCCTCCCTTTGAGCGAGCTGTGCGCTGTATCAAGTATTATGAGGGGTGGAACGACATCAAGCGCAACTATCCCTATATCGGATGGGGGACACCAGATATTGCCGCATGAAAAGTTCAAGAAGAACCTCACCTATCAGCAAGCCGACTTTCTGTTGCGCTCAGATCTCACCAAGTTGTGTGCTATGTTCCGCAAGTATGGTAAGGACTCATTACTCCTTGCCGTACTTGCCTATAATGTCGGCCCCTACAAAATATTAGGGAACAAAAGATTTCCGAAGAGCCGTCTCTTGCGCATGATAGAGCAAGGGCGAAGAGACATCCGACAAGAATATCTTGACTTTTGCAGATACCAGAAACGAAAGATTGCCTCTATCCGTAGGAGAAGGCAAACCGAACTGCTATTATTGTATTAAACACATATTGCAAGAAAGTAACATTCTGGTCAACAACTCGAAATTTGTAAGAAATTCAGATTCTCATAATAAAAAAACATAAATAATCATCATTTGTAAGATGAAAATTCGCAAATCTGAATAATTATCTATATTTTTGCATGAGCAAAAATTGTATATAGAAAAATAATGGCTACAGCTGATCAAATATTATCACTGATACGAAATCATTTGAACAACGATGATACGCAATTCAGAAAGGTTGCCCTGCAGATTTCCGCTGTGGAGGCAAGGAGCGGTCATGCCATAGTAGCACGCACCATACAAGAACTGCTCAACCAAAAGAAAACATCATTGGGGACTATACGCTTGGTGTCCAAAAACAAAGATGTGGATGACTTGTTGTTGCAAGTGGATACTTATGAAGACATGACAAGTTTGGTACTCTGTCAGGAAGTGAAAGAGAAACTGGACAGAGTCGTCAAAGAGTATTTAAAGAAAGAGACCCTAAGTAAGTACGGATTGGCAAATCGTCGAAAACTCTTGTTGTATGGAGCATCTGGAACAGGAAAGACGATGACAGCCAGTGCCCTTGCAAAGGAATTCAATTTGCCATTCTTTGTTGTGAGAACGGAAAAAGTGGTGACGAAATTCATGGGAGAAACAGGTCAAAAACTTGGTCGCATCTTTGATTTTATCAGCGAAGTACCAGCCATATATCTGTTTGACGAATTCGACGCCATCGGTTCTCAGCGTGGAATGGACAACGAAGTTGGCGAACAACGAAGAATACTCAACACGTTCCTGCAATTGTTGGAACGTGATGATTCAGACAGCTTTATCATAGCAGCTACCAATAGCATAGAATCCATAGACAAAGCCATGTTTAGGCGATTTGATGATGTCATAGAGTATAAATTGCCAGATAGAGAACAGCGATTGACATTGCTACGTGAATATCTCTATACTGCCAAGAACTTGGATTTCTCATCTGTAGAACCACTATTTGATGGCATGAGCCATGCCGAAATCAAGATGGTATGTGCAGACATATTCAAGGAAGCACTACTTAATGACAAGAAGATAGACTATTCACTGGTTCAAACAATCGTGAATATGCGCCATCAGATAAATTATCAAATCAGCTAAATAATGGAACGATATGCATAAAAAACATTTCTTTTTAGGCAACAAAATAGCCGAAGCCAAAGAGTTTTCGCCACAGAACCAAGGCTTTGGAGGTCATTCCCTGCCGACAAGAGACAGGGTGACACATGCCAGAATGGTGAAAGAACAATACGAAACTGTGGTAAACCAAGTTGTTACCCATTTGGAAGAAAGAGAGAAACAGGGTAAGCCTGTGGCTAATGGAATCTATGTCGATTTGAAAATGGACAAAAGCTTCGTGCCAGATTCCTTAGGAAAGCAAGACAGTCCAAAAGGTGCAACCATCATGAAAGTAACGGATAACGGAGGTGAGAACGATGTTGATGTTACTGTATATGTAAAGAAAGACAAGAAGGACTGGCTTAAAAACAAAGCTGACGACTATTCCGACAAAGACACCCAAAAAGGAAAGCCTTGCAATGAAAAGTTAATTGCCCCAATCAATGGCATAGCTGCAACTGATATTCGCACTCTCTATGTGTCAGCCGAAGAGTTTGCTACAATACCAGAAGTAGGTTCATGCTTTTATGAGCTATGGATGAGCCATAGCAAAGAAAACAGCAAAGAAAGCATAGAGAGCACTTTGTCGCAACTGGGAATTGAGAAAGCTACAGAACCTTTGCTCTTTGATGGCGTTGACGTGTGGTTAATCAAGGCAACCAAGCAACAGCTTTGCACGCTGCCGCTATCATTAGGCTATATAGAAGGTCTTCGTCCCTATCATAAGCCATCTATTCTTACGAGTAGCAAACCCGAAGCCAGAGAATGGAGTGAGCTTATCAAAGGAGAAATTTTCTATAGCGATGATGCAAACAATGTGATTGTCGGCATATTGGACTCAGGTGTGAACAATGCACACGAGCTGCTAAGTCCAGTATTGCCAGACGAGCGAATGGACGTAGCCATAGGCGTGATGGAGGCAACAGACAAGACCGACCACGGCACAGGTATGGCAGGACTTGCCTTGCTTGGCGACTTGACAGACATCGCCTACCAACGAAACACGCCAATAGATGTGCATCATGCGCTGTCGTCAGTTAAGATCTACGAAGCTGGGCATGAAACACCTAAGGAATTTTATGGAGCAGTCATTGAAGAAGCCATAGGCAAAGCTTCGGATATGGGGGCTTCCATACAATGTATGGCCATTACGGACGAAAGTTCATACAATGGTGTTGCCACTTCCAGTTCAGCTGCGCTTGATGAAAGCATCTACCACCAAGGGGAATGTGATAGATTAGTCTTGGTTTCCGCAGGCAATATAAAGCCCGAAGAGGTTGACCACAACGACTACAAAGAATCGTGCAAAGCAAATGCCATCAAAAGTCCAGCACAGGCATGGAATGCACTGACTGTAGGAGCCTATACCGAAAAGACTGTTGTGAGTGATGACGGTTATGAACCAATGGCAGCCCCTGGCGGAGTTTCGCCGTACTCTTGCAGTTCATACCCTTGGAATGAAAAACGCAACAAGCCAGAAATAGTGATGGAAGGTGGAAATGTTGCTTATCATGCCATGCTCAAAGAAACATCACATAGCGATTTGAGTCTTGTAACAACCAGTAATGAGCCAGAAGAACCGTTGGAACCTTTCAATGCGACCAGTGCTGCAACGGGATTGGCTGCAAGACTTGCTGCACGCATAAAAGTAGAGAATCCCCAAATGTCAATGCTCTCCATTCGAGGGATGATGGTACATTCTGCCCGATGGACGGATGAAATGAAACGCATGGGCAACATTGATGAACGTATGTCGCTCTGCGGTTATGGCGTGCCAGATGAAGATAAAGCTATATACAGCAACGAAAAGTGCGCAACCTGCATTTTCGAAAATCAACTCAGACCATATACCCGAAAAGGAAACTGTAATATTTACGACCAGATGCATTATTATGATTTGCCATGGCCTAAAGAACTTTTGGAAGATATGGGAGATGAAGACGTGAGGATTCGCATCACCTTATCTTATTACGTAAAGCCTTCCCCAGGTTATGCTGGGCGAACAGACAAGTACCGTTATCCGTCTGCCACGTTACACTTCGATTTGAAGACAGCAACAGAAACTAAAGAAGAGTTTCTGTGTCGTCGAAACAAACATGAAGGAGAAAAGACTACACAAAATGATGCTAACAGGTGGAATGTCAAACAGCAAAGACGAGAAAGAGGTACTGTTCAGTCGGACTGGATTGAATGTACTGCCGCAGACTTGGCAGAAATGGATAAGATAGTTGTATATCCTGGGCCGGGATGGTGGAAGGAACGAAAACTGGACAACGTAGGCGATTCTGTTCTCTATTCTCTTATCGTTTCAATAGAAACCAAAGAGACTGACATATACAACGCTGTAGAAACGGCTATTAGCAATCGCATTGGAGTACCAATTGCACAAGAAGTGTAATATATTCCATAAGACATTCAAGAAGGGCAAAGCTAAACACTCAGCCCTTCTTGTCGTTTATACCAATGATAGCATATACCATAAAATGACACTTCACTTCATCTACTTTTTTATATAAAACACTTGGGCATGCCGATGCTTTAACAAATGGCAAATATTATTCACCATTAAAATTAAAGCATTATGGCAACAGTAAAAGTAAAGTTTCGTGCCTCCACGGTAGAGGGAAAGGAAGGTACGTTGTATTATCACCTTATCCATCAGCGCAACCTGCGTTGGATCAGTACCGACTATCATGTCTTTCCTGAGGAGTGGAACGACAAGAAATCGGCTATCATCATTAATGATCGCAATAATCGTCAGGCACATCTGCAACTTATCCAGTCAAAGATAGATTGGAAGATGAAGCAGATGCAGCGCATCATCCATGACAAGGAGATGGTGGGCATCCCTTATTCCATAGATGACCTTGCCAAGGAAATCCTGCAATTGCCGCCAAGCCAGAGCGTATTTACATTCTTCCGACAGCAGATAGCCAAGAAAGAGCAGATGCAGTGCATTGGTACCAAGAACAACTATGTCAGTGCCGCCAATCGCTTCATGGAGTTTCGTGACCATGAAGACCTCGCCTTCTCACAGATGACAAGCGACATGATGGAGATGTATCAAGCATGGCTTTGGAACAGAGACGTAGGTCAAAACACCGTGGCGTTCTATCTGCGCACCCTCCGCACTCTCTATAACAAGGCAGTGGAAGCAGGGCAAGCTCCGTCCAACGACATCTTTTCTCACATACAGACCGCCAATGTGAGAACTGCCAAGCGAGCCATTTCCGTCAAGGATATTCGCAAGATTGAAAAATTGGAATTGCCTCGCGGTTCATCTCTTGACAAGGCACGAGACCTGTTCTTGCTCAGCTTCTATCTGCGTGGTATGGCATTTGTGGACATGGCATTCCTGAAGAAAAGCGACTTAAAGTGCGGAATGATAAGCTACAACCGTCGCAAGACCCACCAAAATCTCAATATCGAGTGGATGAAACCCATGCAAGCCATCGTTGACAAATACGCCGAGCAGACTAAAGACTCTCTTTATCTACTGCCTATCTTGACAGGCAAAGAGACTTCGCTTTATACTGCATACCGTAAGGCGGAACACAACACGAACTACAACCTGAAGAAAATCGGTGAGAGGATAGGTTTGAAGATACCGCTTACTACCTATGTGGCACGCCACACATGGGCAAGCATCGCCCTACACATGAACATTCCGATAGCCACCATCAGCGAGGGAATGGGCCACAACTCCTACAAGACCACACAAATTTACTTACAGTCGTTAGACATGGCAACCATCAACGAAGCCAACGAGAGAATTATAAGAAAAATCCGATTAAGAGAGTGCAATGAAAACTAGTTTTCAGATTGCTGAGCGTGAGGATTTTATCAAAAGATCTTAAAGAATTGTAAATAAATAGTCACATTTATGCCGTCCCGAAATGATGGGGTAAAATGTTTAGCAAATTTCACACTTTCTTCTTATAAGAGTGCAAAAACAGCCGAAACAAGTGCAAACCTGCCAATTGGAGAAATCATCCAATGCAGATTTGCTAAACATTTGTGTGCTTTTTTTAGAACTACATACAGAAAATGATAAAATCTGACATGTAATCCAACTATTCTTCGTATCTTTGTAGCGAGTTTGCTCTCTTATAAGAAGAAAGTGTAACGAATGTAAAATAAAGATACATGTGCAAAGGCAGTAATGTCTGATACTCATAAATACGATTAAGATTATGCACAACAAGAACAAAATGACGATATCTCCACAACCATCATGTGTGGTTGTAGCTGAGGACATAAAGTAGAGCAGGATTTATGAAACCGGATGGTACGAGTTCTTTTTCTACAGCCGACGAGAAACTTGTTTCTCCAAAGGGCAACCACGTTACGGAGCCAGACGTAAAGACTGGTTCTGCGATAAAGAAGTGTCGTCAATCGAACGGAACAACATGGTCTTACGTCTTTGTTCACAACAGCAAAGTGAAGAAGATGGAAGAACAGTTGGAGAAGGACAAGATAACCTATTTTGTGCATAAGACCGTGCGCTATTTCAAGAAATTGGGCAAGCAAAAGGTGCAGCATCAGGAAGTGCCGACCGTCAGTGGGCTGGTTTTCTTCCAAGGTTATCCTGAAGAAACACAAGCCTATCTCGATAAGCACTTCCCTCACGCTCGTCTGTGTAAGAACTGTAGCACAGGCAAGGTGGCAGAGATACCCGATTCACAGATGCAACCATTTATGCGTGTTACGGAGACCTCTCCTGAGCGCATCCGTTTCCTTCTCCACCCTTATCATTATTATGCTCGCAACCGCATTCTCCTCCGTATCACCACAGGTGAGATGGCGGGATTGGAAGGCTACATCATTCGTATTGACCGAGATCGCCGTCTGGTTATGGACATCGGTGGAATGAGTGTAGCAATCAGCGGTGTTCATGCCGAGCACTTTGAAGAAGTGGAGCAAAGCAAGACACGTCTTGCCAACGAGGAAATATTCTATCAACGCAACCTGCAAGAGCGACAAGTGCTGATAGATCGCTATTTCCATCCTGTAAAAGACGACAAGGAAGTGGCATTGCAAGCCGAAAACATCGATTATCTGAGGAAATACGCTTTGGACGAGTTGGCGCATAACCGTATCAATATCAATGATACATGGAATATCTTTTCCTTTATCATCGAGGAGATAAACTACTACTATGCGCCCTTTGTAGAACAGTTCAAGGAGCACCTTGACCCCATCATGTGTGAAGGAGGCAAGGTACTCCAAGAAATGGAACAGATTATCAGAAGTCCTCATATCAGTCCTAACGACAAGACCAGATACGAAAATGACTATCAGGAGATATTGTCGCATTACGAATATCTTTTCTAAAATAGGAAACAGCATGAAAGAAATAAAAGAATCAATAGAGAACTCTGTGAAAAGATTGCAAGAAGCAACTCCAGACCAACTAATAGGAATATCTACTGGATTTGGAAAACTTGACGATATTCTTGGCGGATTTGTGGACGGCACTCTTGTTACAATAGGAGGACGAACAGGTATGGGTAAAACTGCTTTTGCCTTTAACCTGTTGAAAAACCTATCTGTTGACAAGAAGATACCTTCATTGTATATCTCATTAGAGAGTACAGAACAAATGTGTATCAATACACTGATAGCCTGTACGCTTGGAATAAAATATAGAGCATTGCTTAGTGGTCAACTTGTTGCAGAAGAATGGGAAAAGTTAGATAAGGAGTTATCAACAATAACAGATGCTCCTATTTGCTTGGACACAAAATCTACATACACGATTGATGATATTTGCAAAACCGTAGAAGAAGCTGTGCAAGAGCATCAAGTAAAGGTTGTCTTCATCGACTATTTGCAATTGATTTTTGCCAAGACTGGATTCACAGAAAATAGATACTTGGAGTTGAACTATATAACCAGGAGATTAAAAGCCTTGGCAAAAGAGTTCAACGTTACGATAGTGTTGCTTTCTCAGTTGAACAGAAATGCAGAAGATGAAAAGCGATATGAGCACCGTCCTGTACTGACCGATCTTAGAGATAGCGGAACTATTTGCGACGATAGTGATGTTGTCTGCTTTGTCCACAGACCAGAGTATTATCATATCTACCAAGACGAGAAAGGCAATGATATGCATAACATGACTTTGATAATTGTAGCCAAAAATCGTTTAGGTTACACTGGCGATGCTGTACTCTATACGGATATGCCTACTCTAACTTTCTCCAAAGAATATCCTTATGCAGGAGATGAACTTGAAAAGGTGTTTCCAACAGACTCACCAGCTTTTTAATACATATAGAAGATGAGAAATAGAGTCTGGGGAAGTATATGTAATTTCGTTTTCAAGGCATATGTAATGGATGCTATGGTAATGCGCTATCAAAAATATGATAAGCGTATAAACATTTGTTTAGCCATCGTTTCGTCAAGCAGTATTGCCGCATGGACAGTATGGCAGATAGTGCCTCAACTTTGGGCTGGCATTATCGCCATAACCCAAGTGATACAAGCAATAAAGCCCTATTTCCCATATTCAAAGTATATAAGAGCTTTGAATGAAAAGAGCAAACAGCTTCATGACATAAACAGACGTTTGGATCGTTTGTTCTTCAATATTGATTATGCTCATCTAAATACAGAAGAAATTGCTGACCAGTATTTCAAATTGAAGGCAGAAGCTGAAAATGTTTGTTTCTTTGGTGATGACATGAATTTTGTACCGAAGAAAAACGACATAGAATATGCCAACCAAGAAACAGCTACATATCTTAGAAATAATTATAATGTATAACACAAAATAGATAATATTATGAGTAAATTCAATACATTAAAAACAAGTAGAAAAGACACTACATATAGAAATGGTAGTAGTATTCCAGATTACAAATACACACCGCCAACCCCACCTCCACCACCATCTGAAAACAAGAAATAACATATTCGATGATATTCAACTATGCCTTCATTGTACAGTCCAAAAGATAAGTTTGTCTTTGACTTGTTAAAAAGACAATTAGACATGTTGAAAGACAAGACGGATTGCTTGGAGGAACTTTTTGATTTATGTGACAATGAAGAGCAACGTGGTCTTGTGAAAAACTTACTCATTGATTTTTCAGAAATGAATGACGAGGTTTTCAACTTATGCTTGTTGGATATGCGAGATGCCATTATAAGCAAAGGCTTTCCTTTTGAAGATTGTCTTGTTGTTGCAATGGCGCATGACCATTTGGCTGACAGTTCACAGGATGTACTGCATAGCATAGAGATACCTTTGGGAATGAAGGGCTTTCCTATTAGCAATTTTTGCAACAGATTTGACCATTGTTGGGGCAAGAAGTTTAAGGATAAATACCACCACTATTTTATCATTGATGATTTTGTTGGTAGTGGTTCCACAGTCTTGAATCGCAAGAATGAGTTTGAAAAGCTAATGAAAAATAAGAAATATACCTTGCATTTTGTTGTAGTCGCAGGGATGGAGTATGCCATTGAAAATTTAAGAAATCAAGGCATTGACATTCATTGCTCCTACACAATGAAAAAGGGCATTTCGGAAAAATATGCAGATGGCTTGATTCAACGCAAACTTCAAATCATGTCGGATTTGGAGTCGAAATTGGCAACAATCATCAACGAGACCCAATTGGGAGAGCATCATTTTGGTTATGGTCAAGCTGAATCTCTTTTCTGTAGAAGACATAAAAACATACCGAACAATGTGTTTCCTTTGTTTTGGTGGAAGCGATATGTAGATAATAGAGCCAGAATCCCATTATTCACGAGAATGCAGGAAGGGTATTAACGATGGATATAAAGCGTAAATACATACAGTTGTTTCTTGACTTGAACAAAAGCGAAAAAGGGCTTTTGGGCTTTACCTTGTCTAACAGGTATAATCTGAGTACAACAGATGTTATTTCCTTTATAATGGAATACCAGAAAAAAGGATATATATCGTGCGACAATGAATATAGGATAAAAATAACGGCAGATGGCAGAGCTGCCATAGCCACACTGTATGAGCGTGGAATAACATCTGCTCATTATAATGGTTCCGATTACTTTGATGAGGTTTCTTCAAATAACAGCATAGCTATAAATGAGCCATATCTTCCCAAGATAGATTTTTTGAGTCATGGGAAGCCTAAGAAGAATAAAGGTGGAGAGGATAAAGGGAAACTAGGAAATAGGAGTGTAGTCGCTCCGGCAGAGTAAGGCTTTGCTTTGCCCTGCTAACACCATGTGGCATGGTGTTAGCGGTCAAAGTCTAACGACTTTGACAGGCAAAAGATTCATTAAAAATGCTTCGCATTTTGTAACGAATCTTTTGCAAGGCGTTGTCAGGAAAGTAGTTCCATGATAAAATTCTCTCCCCTTTTTACTATTTGAAATATGACAGACCGACAAGTAGAAGAGTTGTTGAAACTTTGGGCTGCATACTACCAGTCCCGTAATGTTTCACATGAATTTACTGAACAATGCTTGAATTATGCCAAGCCATTGTTCAAGCAAGATATGCCTGTCATTTTCGACTTTCAGCATCTGTGTTTGTTGTTGGGGCTTGATGCAGAATATCTGCAAAGTGTCATCTATGGTTCCGAAAGTCATTATAGAGAGTTCGCCATACGAAAAAGAAACGGTGGAGTTCGTATTCTTTCAGCCCCACATTATACATTAAAATATGTACAAAGGTGGATTTACGATAATATCTTGTCCAAAGCAAAAGTCAATTACTGCGCTCATGGTTTTAGACCCAAGAGGTCTATTCTTACCAATGCCAAAATACATGTGGAGAACAAATATCTTCTGAAACTTGACTTGAAGGACTTTTTCCCATCAATAAAAATCAACCAGGTAATCAATGTGTTCAGAGGCTTTGGATATAGCAATCATGTTTCATTTTTCTTGGGCGCAATCTGTTGTGTAGACGGACACTTGCCACAAGGAGCTCCGACAAGTCCAGCTTTAAGCAATATCATAGCTCGTCATTTGGATAATAGATTATTAGGACTTGCCAAGAAAATGGGATACCGATACACACGTTATGCGGATGATCTTGCCTTTTCTGGAGAAATGATAAAACCAGAACTTACAGAATATGTGGCAAAAATTATTATGGAATGTGGATTTGACGTTAACGTTGGAAAAATCAAACTTTACAAAGGTGATGGTGCAAAGATATTGACAGGTGTCAGCTTGGCAAATGGAAAAATCAGAGTACCAAGAGATTATCGTCGTAATCTAAAACAAGAATTGTATTTCATTCAGCATTACGGCATGGGTGAGCACATGCGGCGGAAAAAGATAAATAATCCACATTATTTAGAATCGATAATTGGCAAAACTGAATTTTTATTGATGTTAGAACCTGACAATAAGTTCGCTTTGTCGGCATTGGAATATCTAAGAATTCTTTATAAACAAAAGTACAATTTATAAATACCTTAATTAACAGACAAAGCATGTTTGTATATTTATAGGATTAAGATAGAAATGAAAAGACAATGATTGTTTTACCAGATACCACAACCTTTGATTCCAGCATACGCCTGGTGCAACTCGTAGGAGGAGCGACCAAAGCAAATATGCTGAAAGTGTGCGACAAACTCGATTTGTATGTCAGTCCCAACTTGAAGAAGGACGAGACAGCTCGCCGTGTGGCACAGGAACTGCTTGACAGTCCTATTGAGATATTGAGCAACCTCAACAAGCAAGAGTTGCAAATTATCGATGAATTTGTCAAGAGTGGAGCAAATACCTATGTTGTTCGCAAGGTGCGCAAGACCCAGTACACGCTTCAGAAACTATATTTGGTTGCCACCTATTGCGATGAGGGAAATCAAGAATGGCACATGCTCATGCCCGATGAACTGCGTGAGGCTTTGTCAAGCGACTACAAGTTCTATCTCGACTTGGCAGAGAAAGGTCAGAAAGGACCGACAGCCAAACAGCTCCGCATGATGGAGGCAATGAAGCGGATTATTGGAGAATGATAGATTTCATGAGCGTGAAAACTGTATCAGGAAGTTCGTCTTCTCGTAATGTAGACACAGGCATTATTGTGCGTTAATAAAACTAAAGAACAAATTTATTCAACTTCGTGGAGATCTCTTTTTCCCAGTAAACATTGGGACAGAGAAGTATTGCTATAGGTGTTGGATGCTTACGCTATTATGTTTAACGAACGTTTTTTTTCCAATTTGCATAATGTGATTATTCCATTGTATGGTTTTAATCACTATCATCATGCGAATAACTGCGAGGAAAATATAGAGGGATTTATTGGTAGGGATTCTATTATTGACAAACTCTCCGCATGGCTTAAGGATTCCGAAGGCACAAAGTATTCGGGGGCCTACCTTATCACTGGCTATCGGGGTATGGGAAAGAGTTCGTTTGTGCATAAGGCTGTGGAAAAACTGAAAGAAGAGCAAAAGAAAGAAATACATGGTATCAATTGGAAACCAAATAACGCAAAGTATGTCACAGTTACCGTAAACGTTGGCAATGAGCTTCTTTCCACCAAGGAATTACTTGGTATGGCTTGCAAGGTAGCATACAAGAGATTTCATGAGATAACCAATGGCACGCTTTGGCTTTATTATAGGCTTAACACTTTTATTGCAACGATACTAATATTGATCGCTATTGCAGTCCTAACCTACCTTGCCTTGAAGGAGGCTGCGAATTCCCGAACAAGTATAATCGACTTGTTCTTTGGCACAGAATTGAAGACTTTCCCTATTTATGTTTTTGCAATAGTCGCAGCTTTGTTCAGTGGCAGAATTGCCAATAGTGCCTTGGGAGCACTATGGAAACTGACTGGTTGGGAAAAATTAGTCAGTGTTGGACATATTAAGCACCTTTGGGAATACCTAATAGAACGTATTGATGCTGATGTTACATTAAACTCAGAAACTGGTGCAGTTCCACAAAGTGTACTTCATGATTTTGGAATGTTTTTCAAGTTTGGCAGAAACGTGTCATATCCCATTGCCGATGTTCCTGAGATGCAAGAAATGTTAGTGGATTTGCTGAATTTGATAGACAAGCATTATTGCCACATACATTTTATCTTTATCATTGACGAGTTGGACAAGATATCTCCAAAGGATGAGGAGCGTAGGCTAATGCCAGAATACAACACCTCCAACTCGGTTAATGGAGATTCGAGTAACCAGAGTCGCCAGAAAGCTTTGAGCGATTTACTTGCCAACATGAAATACTTCATTTCCAGTTCTAAAGCAAAGTTTGTTTTTGTGGCTGGCTATGACATGTATGATGAGACTCTATCTGACATTTCAAGCCGAGAGTTTAATATCCACAGCATTTTCAATGGACACATCAATGTCAGCAGTTTTTTCCGTAGAACTAATCATTACAGTGGTGTTGAGTCGATGATAGAGCAATACCTCTGTCATTTGCTTATCGACAACGACCATAGAAACGGCAAGGAATATTTGAGAGACTATGCAGCTTATTGTAGAAAACAATGGAATGCCCAAGGTTTGTATAAAGGTTGCGAGAAATGGAATGTCTATGAGCGCATATTGGAGCGCCGCATAGTATTCCTTCATAATTTCTTGACCTATCTTGTATATATGAGCAATGGCTCGCCAAAGAAGTTAGCCATGTACATTGAAAAATATGTCCGATCTCGAAATCGTTTGGACGAAAAGATGGTTCGTGATAAGAAACTTGGCAAGGACTATGATGTAAACCTTGGAATGGGCAACAGCGAGTATTACTTGTTTTTCGACAGCCGAAACGTGCAACGAATCAGCTTTGTCAACTATCTGATATATCCAATGATTCAGAATCTGGTTGACAAGTCCAACATCTATAATGACAAGTTGCTGGTATCCACCTCCTTCATGATTTCCAACCTCTATAAGTTCCACAAGTCGGGTTTCTCCATGAGAAATTTGGAGTATATGCCAGAATTACTCGACATCAACAAAATGCCGGAACTTCGAGATTTTATTGGAGGTATTGTTGACTTCTTGACACAGACTCATATCGACGAGAGCGTGATGAGCCTATACAAGTATAAGTTCCCTATGCACCTGTCAGAGGAGATAACTTTCTTCTCAAAAACTTCCGAGGAGATTTCTTACCTCTTCAATTTCTCTCATGACGAGCTGCTTTCCGTCAAGAACCTTTATATGCGCCAGTTGAAGCATTATGAAAAAGAAAAATATGAAGTAATGGCAGTTGCCAGTCTTCACCACATGCTGGGCGACATCTATATGCTGGAAGAAAACTATGAGTTGGCAATCTATGAGTTTCAAGAGGCTTTGGTTTCATTGTTCCGTCAAGGTACAATGGATATAGAAACCTTGCCATATTTGAAGAAAGAACCGTCTCGCATCTTATTTTTCATTCGTCTGTCCTTGAAATTAGGTTTGGCTTATGAAAAGCGCAAGACTTATGATACAGCATATTTGACTTATGAGCACTTGGTCAGAAAACTGTTGGAATACAAAGAAGAACTTGTGGGCACAAAGCAAATCAGCAAATGTTCTTTGCAAAACCTGCAAAACAAGTTATCCATTTTCAACGATATTCGTATTACTTATCTTGCACCATTGGCAAAACTATTTGTCTTGGAGAAAATGGACTTGGGCGGTTTTACCTCGACTAATATAAAGCAAGCAGAAAGTGAGTTCAATGAACTTGTCCGTCTTGCAGATGAAAATGCTTCTATCTTGTCTGTTGATTTCAACACCAAGTTGGGCGACATCATGTATTACCGCAATAAAGATGAGGACATACGTTCTTCATGGGATAATGTTGACCAGAAACATATAGCAGAAAAAAGGCAAGAATGTAAAGAACGTGTAGATACGGTCAAAGGCAAACTCCATTTGCCATGCTCAGCATGTCTTTGGTATAACAAAGCTATTATGACCGTAATAGAGAAGTACATATTTACGAAAATTTCCAGCAAGACTTATGCAGCAAAAAGAAGTAAATCATTGTTTTTTCTTGATATACTTTTAAACAAAGATGTCAATGGTATTTTATCAACACTTGGCACTACCCCTTTGAAGATTATATTAAAGTCTTTGGTTGGCATGGGGAATTGCTTACTTAGTTGCTCGCAGAAAATAGAAAACAAGAATCAACAAGAAGCAAATCTTCATCGGTTTTATGATATACTCCATAAGGCATCCGTCAGCTATGTACAGAATGAAGAGTGTAACTCCGTAAAACAAGACATCACGATAGACTTTGGTAAAAAAGAAGAACTGCCACTCAGTTCTTTTATGAAATCGCAGCTCTATTATTGGGGCGCAGCTCTTCTTTATGAAATGATTGGCGAATATAAGGCTGCTCATAGCGTATACTGTCAGATGCTGGATTCCATACAGACTTGTTTGCCTTCTACAGGATTCAAGGCTTCTGAGGAAATGCTTAGCTTCTGCCATTTTATAGCAGTCAAATCAATACAAGACTCATATAAGCATTATGGACATATCAATACCACGGAGATAGATTCGTTCAAAAGAATGCTGAACTTAAATCTCATAACAGACATTAGTCTTGACGATTTAAGTAATTCGCCAGATATAGAAATTGTATTGTACAAGTATTACAATATATGTTTTATGTCGGACAACCAGGACATGATCTTCAAGGTACTGAATCATGTTTTAAAGACACGTCAGTTAGGTTGTGACAAGATTATCAGTTGTTTGGTTCAAAACATACAGAATATGAGATTCAAGGAAGTGGTAAATGAGCAGATTCTGTTCATGCTGATGCCTGGCTTCAGAGAAGCATTCTATGAGGGCAAGCACGATGTTATGACCACTTTACAAATTTTCGATACATATTTATATAATAATGAAGGATTCGATTCCATTATGAGCCATCTAAAATGGAACATTTGCGATGAGGTTTCGTCAAATGATGACAATCGTTTCCAGTTGTTGATTTATCTTATCACCGACAGTCTGTTCTGTTTGAATAAGGTGACAGATATATTGTCTCCTCTTTACAGCACCACACTATATAATAATATGTATATTGGTGAATGTTATGAACGAGAATTTGTTTGGAACCATCTATTGATAAGCTTACGCGAAATATTATATTTTGCAGACAGCAAGGATAAAAATCATTTCATAAGTAATTGATCTAAATTATTTATATATATCAGTACTAATA
>ERZ1034730.394-NODE-394-length-16556-cov-10.443549_pt1 | contig 16556 bp, 18 predicted proteins | sample MGYA00520650_ERZ1034730 | MGnify/ENA primary metagenome ERZ1034730 (study PRJEB33766, sample SAMN09781702) | gut metagenome | biome: gut microbiome | host: Homo sapiens | place: Madagascar | study: EMG produced TPA metagenomics assembly of the PRJNA485056 data... | reverse complement strand
TTGGCGAGGACTGACGCTGCAAAGATACGAATAATCATTGATAATACAAACTTTTTAGCAAGAAAAATTACGCAAAAGTGGATTTCTTTGATATATCATTGGTGAGCAATGATATGACTTTCGGCTTTTTCTTCATCTTGGTCACATATATGACACCACGATTGGTCAGTTCCTCAAACTTGGAATAGTCTATATAGTCCCTGCCCATGGCAATGATGTCTCCATCGTTATAGTTCGTGGGTTTCAACATGAAACTGTCATTGGTTGCGGCAGATGTGAACCTAATGTCAGACGGCACACCCTCGTTTGCGTGGATGTTGGTGTGCACTTTTATACCGCCCTTCTTCTTCCATGTCTTAGGATGCCTTCCAACGCCCTTGAATCTGAGGTTGGAGAATAGGGTTATTGTAGTTTCGAGCACTTTATGTTGTGGGAGGTTGAATGAACGAGCTACCAATTTCTTTGCTCGAATATCGCCAAAATTGTAGTAGAACTTCGAGAGCGTACCGAAGGATGCCAACTCTAGTGATTTCCAAGATGGAGGAAATGCAGGATTGTCGTATTTGGCATAGTGTTCTCGTATAAAATCTTCCTTTGAACGTTTTAATTCTTTATCCAATGATGTCATGTTTTCCAGAAATTGATGTCCATCTGTGGCAAGGGAAGTGTCGTAAAACCAAAAGGCACCATTGCGCATGGAAAATTCTTGGATGATGCGTGTGCGAAGTGCTATTTCAATATCTTGTACAGCTTTGAATATAAGATTACGCAGTTCGCAGTCAAAACGATATAAGGCTACAGCATCATTGAAATGACTATTAGGTTTAAACTCGTGCGTCTCCTTGTTAGCATCCATTGGACGAAGGTAAGCAACGAGACGAAAGTAACTCACGTTGTATAGAATGACTTCAGCCGTGGCTTCATCGTCAATTATCAAGCCACGTGATTTCAAGAGTTCTATTTGACTCTTGACCGATAACGGTTCTTTTGTATAAGATGTAGTCATAAGGGGTAAAAAGCAAAAGTTCCGCCCTGGTTCGCTATTCTGATGGGAAGCGTGGCGGAATCTGTTGTTGCAATGGTAATGATTTGTTTTGGATTGTGCAAGTGTTTTGCATAGAATTACATCAAAAGACACCGCTTTTTAGCAGAATAATGGCTGTAATTGTTAAAAAATCGGCTAAACATAGCACTTTCTTGTGAATTTTATATAAGGTATAAGAATTTATTAGTACCTTTGCATCGTCCAGACAACTGTGCCGTCTATTCTTTCGAGAATATGGCGGAGCGGAAATGTGTGGGCGCATACATATAAAAGGCGTTACTGCGCTTTGGTTTTGACAGTCTAAGAATCTCGCAAATTCAGTCGAATAGTCAAGAACAAGGCAACGGAACGCCCCATTGGGTGTATTGTACATAGCCTTTATTGTATCCTATAGCCAATACGCATTGGTTTAAAGGATTATCGAGGCATATACATATACGCACAGCGTGGGGCTGGACGTTGCTCGTTTCGACTATTCGGGCAATGCGAGAGCCTTTAGACTGTGGAACGAGCGATAGCACTTGCTCCACGTTTTTTTGTGTATGCAGCTATACTCTAACAAAAAATATCGTTTAGGGGGCATAGGCGACCAATAAAAAATATTACTGTATGTGTAACACTAATGAGGATTCTATCCAGCCAAACCAGCAAAATCAAACAGTCGTCGTTAATCAAAGTTCAAGTAATGGTATCGGAACAGCAGGATTTATAATGGCTGTTTTGGGACTCGTATTCAGTTGGGTACCAATAGTAAATTTCATTCTTTGGATATTAGGTCTGCTTTTCTCTTTTATTGGCTTATTCCGCTCTCCAAAGGGACTGGCCGTCACTGGTTTTATTTTGAGTTTCATTGACATAATTATTGGGGTACTTCTACTGAGTAGTTTGGTTGGCATTTTAAACTCAATCTTCTCATAGTGTCATTTCTCTTTGGAACCTTAGTTGCAAAGACCTTATTTACTGCTAACATATACCTAAACAATATGAGAAAGGCGTTTTGGTTACTTCTCCTTTGCTTAGCCGTGCATGGGTGTAAACAGAATAATCATGGCTCCCAAAACCTGCCTACGACTCAAGTTTCTGAATCTGAAAAAGAAATTGTGTCCAAGGAGATGATTGCCGATTTAAACAAAAAAGGAGATATATTTAGTCTCTATGCTTTTGAAATAGAAGCAGCTCCTGCAGATAACTGCTATTTCTTATACGATATAACGGGAAATGGCATCCCTGAACTGTTTGTAGAACATGGAGACTGCGAGGCTAATTTTAATTATGAGTGTTATACATATGTGAATGGTGACATAAAAAAGATTGGCGATTTGAATGGCGGTCATACCACATTCTTCGGTGGCAAAGGTTATATTTTAGGACGAGGTTGTCAGATGGATTATGAATGGTGTTCTAAATATACCTATAAACATGGGGGATTATCGGAAAGTTTATTGTATGAAGAACGACCTTTGTGGAAAATCAATGATACTGAGAATGAGTACGACACGAATGACGATGTAGAATTATCCCCAATAGTCTATGAAAAGACCAAAGAAGAGAAAGGGGCCAAGAAGATAGACTCCAGTTATAACAAATCGCTCCATCTTCTCAGAAAGGTCCTAGGTATGGAGAACTCCCAAAATAGTATAACGTGTTCTATTTTCGGATGTACATTGGGACAAAGTACGATCTCTCAAGTGGAAGAACGGATGAAAGAATTAGGTATGCCACTTAAAAAGAACAAAGGCGGAAGTTATAGCTATTCCAGCAAAGACGGAATACAATTATATGGCAATAACTTTGATGCTATCTATTTCGACTTTCACAAAGGATTACTGATGGAGATTAGTCTTTATGAGGAAACAGACGTTGCTTCTGCGCAGAAAAAGTTATATTGCAAAACACATAAGGAGTTTTCGGAAAATGAAGTGCGCATAGCCACATGTACAGAGTGGCCTTTAAATACTCCTATTTTTCACGATGACAAGACCATTATTTGTATTATCGATAATGCGGATTTTCTTTGGTTTACATTAACAAACAAGAAACTATACTACAAAGAATGGGGGGATAAGGGAAGTCCAATTATTAGTCTAATAAAATAAATACTTAAAAATGATAGAACAACATGACATTCAAGAAACCCTTGATGAGTTAAGGGGAGAATTGGGGCTTGGCGGTACATTTGATTCCCACCAATTTATAGAGAAATATAGAGCAACACATGAACAGGCATATGTTGACCTGCTAAATGAGAAGTCAAAGGCTGACGCAAACAACAATGTCTTTCAGTCCGTAAACTCGCAGATTGCAAAATTCCTGAGTAACAATAAAAAGGTCCTTATGATTACAAAAGAAGAGCGAGCAAACACTCGCAATGACCACGGAAACAACACCGGGAACCAAGTTTGGAGATTTCTATCAATGATACTGATAGTAATCGCATCGCTAATGCCGCAACATATCTTTGCACAAGACAACGCAAAAGATATGTCTATAATATTTCGTCATATTTCCCATATCTTTTCGTTTTTTGGGAACTTATAGCGTTGCTGCAAAGGTACATAGCACGATAACGTTAGATTCTTATATAGAAACATTTACTTCGCTCACATTTGTAATGGGAATTGTCTTTCAACTACCTTTAATAATGTTTGTGTTAGCAAAAATGGGATTCGTTTCTTATAATATGTTGGCGAAATACAGAAAACATGCATTAATAATCATAATGTTTGTCGCTGCTATTATAACTCCTCCAGATTTGATGACTCTAATCTTGGTGACAATACCACTATATGTGTTGTATGAGATTAGTGTCAGAGTAACAAGACATATAAATTAAACAGGTAACTGAGCTTAGATATTATAGTGAGTGATTATTCCACTATAATATCTAAGCGATTATCTCTTTTCTCGTAACCTTAAAAATTTATTTTTCATAATAACAAACTAAAGTATAAGGATGTAAAATGCCACATTTCTCTAACTCGTAAAATAACTGCTCATAAACAGTAAAAGTCATTACTCCAAGATTAAACTTAGTTTCAGATGGCTGCTTCCATGTGTATGGACAGTTGAGTATCAACAACAACTATAATCGCTATACGAGTCACTATATGGGTTATCCTTATTATGAATGGTATGGATGGCCTTCGATGGGTGTGATGCCTATGGGGTATGGTGTAGGAGCTGCTGGTGCCAATGTAATAGGAGCAGGAGTGAAATATAACGTAAACAAGAATTTCTCGATAGGGCTGAATGTAGAAGGTATCTGGTATCATCAGAAAGCTCCCACCTACTTCGATCAATACAACTACCCTCTTCCATAAAAAGAGACTAAAGAAACTATTCTATAAAAAAAGAGAAAGTCGATAGCGGAATCATTCTACTATCGACTTTCTCATTTGAATTATATCAGACTTTCTGTTTTTAGTTTTCTGCGTTTTCCAATATCTGAACGATACGGTCGGCAGATCTTCCGTCCCATCTGTCGGGAATGCCCGCTTTCTTCCATTCGCCTCTCAGCAAGACCTTCGTCATCAGTACAAGACGGTCAGCATCCTCGCCCACCAACACATTAGTACCGATCTTCACGGTCTCGATATGCTCGGTATAGCTATTGAGCGTGATACAAGGCACACCGTTGAAGGTGGCTTCTTCTGCCACATTTCCTGAGTCGGTAACGATGCCCATGGCGTGAGCTGTGAGATAGCTGAAATCCAAATAGCCCTGAGCCTCTATCAGCATGATGCCCTCCAAGCCCATAGCCTCTACCTCCTGGCGAGCCTTGCCACGAAGCGGAGCCACTACAGGCACACCAGCCTCATGAGCAGAGGAAACCACGGCAGACACTAAGCTGCGCATCTCCTCGCTATTATTGATGATGGCCTTGCGGTTGAGCGTCAGCACGATGTACTGTCCCTCCTTCAGTTGCTTGTCGTCCATCAGCTGTGGACGCTTCATGCGCTGCTGCAGAAAACGGATATTATCGATGAGCACATTGCCCACCATATAGACCTTGGAAAGCTCGGCGCCCTCCTTGTTGGCGATGCTGTTGTTGGAAATACCCGCAGTAAAGAGGATATCAGACAGTCCGTCGATAACCAGTCGGTTGATTTCCTTGGGCATAGTGATGTCGAAACTACGGGTGCCTGCGGCAATATGTGCCAACAGAATGCCTTGCTTCTTGGTAACGATGGCTGCAGCCATGGTAGAGGCAAGGTCGTCGACCACTATAACCACATCCGTAGGATTCTGCTGCAGATAAAGCTCGAACTTAGACATGACCTGTCCTGTGAGTTCGTTGAGATTCTCGCAGTCCACACCTAAATAGATATCAGGACGACTTATCTCCAAGTCGTCGAAGAGAGAGTCCTCGAGTGTAGGATCGTCCTCACAGCCGGCATAAACCAAGCTGTAGTTGATGGACTGTCCATTCTTTTGGGCGTTTACAATCGCTCTGATGACGGGTGCCACCTTGATAAAGTTGGGTCGTGCACCCGCCACAATACAGATATTCTTATTCATCGTTTCGTTTTTGATTATCCCTTAAAAAGATCCTTGATGCCGCCGATAGAGCCCATCAGGTTGGAAGCCTCGTAAGGCAGATATACAACCTTGTTGTCCTTACCCTGAGCCACATCCTGCATCATGGCGATGTATTTCTGTGCCAAGAGATAGTTGGCAGGATTGGTAGACTGTCCTACGGCATCTGTAATTTTCTGAATAGCAATAGCTTCTGCCTCAGCCTTGCGAATACGTGCAGTAGCCTCACCCTCAGCCTTGAGGATGGCCTGCTGCTTGACAGCCTCGGCCTTGTTGACGATAGCAGCCTTCTCACCTTCAGAAAGCAGGCGCTGTTTTTCCTTCTCACCCTCGGAAGCCAGGATAGTGGCACGCTTGTTACGCTCTGCCTGCATCTGTTTCTCCATGGCTCTGAGCACACTCTCAGGAGGAGTAATATCCTGCAACTCCACACGATTTACCTTGATACCCCACTTGTTGGTAGCATCGTCCAATACCGCACGCAACTTGGTATTGATGGTATCGCGCGAGGTCAAAGTCTGGTCCAGTTCCATCTCGCCGATGATGTTACGCAGAGTTGTCTGTGTAAGTTTCTCGATGGCATTGGGCAGGTTGTTGATTTCGTACACACTCTTGAAGGGGTCTACTATCTGGAAGTACAACAGAGCATTGATCTGCATCTGGATATTATCTTTTGTGATCACGTTCTGTCGGTCGAAATCGTACACCTGTTCACGCAGGTCGATAGTGTTGGTGTACATATATCTTCCATTGCGCATAGCCACAATCTCCTTGGCACGGTCGATAAATGGTATAATGATGTTGATACCAGGTCTGAGGGTTGCATAGTAACGTCCCAGACGCTCTATAATCTTTGTCTCACTCTGAGGAATGATAACAATCGTTTTCTTTACGAAAATAAGGGCCAGCACAACGATGGCAGCCAATACATAAATTCCAATCATAATCGTTATGTTTTAGAGTTATTAATTATCTTACGATCTCCTCCACCTTCAAGATGATGGACTCTCTGCCCACGATTTTCACCTTGGCACCTTCGGCAATATCCTCAAGTGCAGAAGGAGCCTCAGCCTTCCAGTCGTCACCATCGAGTTTCACGCGACCATAACCGCCCTTTACGATGCACTGGCTTACCTCGCCTACCTGTCCCAACAAGGCATCGGCATTACTCACTCTGTCATCGGCACCATGCTTGATAATATGCAGCAGGTGCGGACGAATAAGCCAGATACTCAGCACGGAACATACCGCCCATACCACAATCTGCAACCAGAAGGGCAAGCCCATCCATGCTGCTAAGATGCTGACAATGGCACCAATGGCAAAACACGTTACGTAGAAATCGCCCGAAGACAACTCCATAATCAGGCACAGGAAGGTAATCACCGTCCAGAACAGCCAAAGGTTTTGTGAGATGTAATCAATCATATCTTTGAATTTTTAGTTAGTCATTCCTAATGCATTCATGCTAAGAGGTTGTCACGAAAGCACATTCTTTGGTCTGCCCGTGCTTTTGTCAGCTCATTCTCTCCCAAGCTTACCTTTTCTTTGTATTCTTGGCAGGATGATAATACTTGAGCGCTGTAGGCATTTCCTTTTGCAAAGCAGCTATTCGCTTGGCATCGGAAGGATGGTCGCTGAAGATGTCATTCTGGTTGGAACTGTTGCCCTGCGACATACGTTTCCAGAACGGAATGGCCTGCTGAGGATCGTAGCCTGCCATGGCAGCAAAGATAAGTCCCATATAGTCGGCCTCTGTCTCATTGTCGCGCGAATACTTCAAGTTGCGGAAAGAGAAATACTTTCCAGCCACGGCACTCGCCAAATCGCCTACACCGCTGCCTACAGCCTGATTGAGCACATTGCCCAGGATGTTGGTACCTACCTGTTGGTTTTGCTGCTTGGTAAGCTGCTCGGCACTGTGCTTTGCCACAGCATGAGCAATTTCATGTCCCAAGACGATGGCAAGAGCCGTCTCATTCTGTGTATAGGGCAACAAGCCTTCATACACCACAATTTTTCCACCAGGCATACAGAAGGCGTTGGCACTCTTATCCTGCACGAGATTGAATTCCCATGCATAGTTTTTCACATCGTTGGCAAAGCCGTTCTGCTTCAGATAGGTTTCCACGGCTGTAGCCAGTTTGCGCCCTACTCTTTGCACCATGGCCGTATGTTGAGCATTGGTCGACTTCTTGGCAGTCGCCATATACTTGGTATATTCTTGGTTGGAGAGGCTGAGCACTTGCTCGTCTGACACCGAGATGCGATGTGTGCGACCTGTAAGAGGCACGGTCTGCGTGGTTCCGCATGATGTCATCATCATCAAAGCCACCATGGCTCCAAGAGCCATTCTTTTAATACTTTTCATAATCTCCCTTTTTGAGTTATTTGTTCATACTGCAAAAATAGTATTTATTCGGCAAACGACCAAACAAATAATGTTATTTCTTAGCAAATTTTCTATATCTACAGCAGATATTGCCCACGATAACAGATAAGTATAAAGGTAAAGCAGTGCTCATCGATTTCTGGAACACGTGGTGCGTTCCATGCAGGGCAGCATAATAAATGCTGCTATTAAAATAAAACATTTTTTCATATTCTCAGATCCTGCTTTAACTTTCATTCCACCATATAATGCTGATTATACCTGCACAAATTGCGCCAATGAAAAATATAGAAGAAATAATATGCCAAACTGCATTATTCTTATGACTTTCAAATTTATGGAAATAGCCTATATATTCCTCATTTTTTTGACCCAAGAAGTGGGTAAACAGTAAAGAGAGACCACAAGTGATTATAAGAAATATAAGGAAATGGGAATTCTGAATAGGAAGTATTCTAAGTTTCTTGAAAACTGACAGAATAAGCATTTCATAAGGAACAAACATAAAAGCTAATGTTCCTTCTGCACGCAAAATACTCATTCCTATATTTATATCATAAAAAACAACTTCCAGCGTTTTATACACATTTTTTATATAGTGCTCTAACGTTGGATTATTTTCCTGAATATAGCCAAACGGATTCCAAAAATATAGCCGTTTGCATACACGATTGATAAAAGGTCCAAGTATTCGCATCGGGATGCGATAACTCCATCTTTCTGCACAATATAGAGAATATAATAGTCTTATTACAAATAGTTTCATATCTAATAAACGTAATCTTATAAATATTATTTAAAGAACTTGTGTGCAAAAAAGTCAAAAATAGATCAGAGAGCAATTCTCCTAATTCTCCTCCATAGTAATAACCAGCAATTCCGCCAGCAATTCCAAGAGGAACAGAACCTGCGCCAGAACCAGCTAATCCACCAAGAGCTGCACCGCCTATTAGGCCAGTGTTCGATTATTCTAATTGATCTTCTATGACAAAGGAAAATAAAGGCCTATCACAAGAATGATTTTTAAAAGTCCTTATGTAAGATTCAGATTTATTACAACTATTTTGCACGTAATCGTAATATGACTCATCTGGAGTCCTATCATAATACCAATTATCATCTGAGTTCTCTATAGTAGAATTATTCATACTATATACATCACCACCTAAGATTGGAATCACTAAAAATTTGCATATTTGCACTATTTTAAGCGCTTCTTGGTATGGAAAAGCATAGCCTTCAATACCTAAATTTTTCAAGGAATAATATTCGGAAATATCATTATCTTGAATAATTGAAATTATATCATTCTGTTTCATTTTATGAGTCCAAATAATCTATGATTAATATATTGACAGAATAATCCGCTAAGACGATGCAAAAGTAAATAAAAAGAATGAGAAACGATAAGAAATGATGGAAAAATCAAAGCCGTTTCAAAACGAAGTTGGCTCCGATAATCTCAAAGAGACCATCGAAGCCAACTATCGTAAGGTGAAACAAGAAATACTGCCGCTTGTTGATTCAGAGATTCAAAGGATAAAGAATACCCCAGCCTTGTCTCATCTCATTTCGGACAAGTAGCGCAAACATGAATCAGATAGTGTGGATGGTGGTATAATGGTTTACAGAGCAGAACTATATCCACAGGTTGATCTTATGATAGCCGTCAGCATTAATAAATTACGCTTATACCAAATTGTTTTCGTTTCAATTCTTTTAGCCAAGATTTTTACGACCCAAATTATTTTTCATAAATTTTCAGGGTGTTTTTATTAGCATAAAAATCGACCCCAAAATTTTATGGGGGCTCATATATGAATTAACACACATACAAGAACCGCCCCCACTATCATGTCAGCAATCGCAAACATCAAGCATTGATAACGCCATTTTTTATATGGTTTTCATAAAATCATTCTCTGTGTATGTAAAGTTTTCAGAATAAACAATACATACGCGGAGAATGGAATTATGGGCATAACTAAATTCAATTTACCTTTTTTTTCGTAGTAAACAGTTCCGCCTTTTCAAAACGGACTAATTGAGCAAATAAATTAACAATTCATTCATCTTTTGGCTTTGATTTTAGTATATAATTCTCCATCTCATTATCTGATTTTCCTAATCCTACAACGAAAATTTCAGAATCATCATTATACATATTCATAAAGAATGTTCCACCATTTGAATTTTGTAGGATAATGTATGTTTTACCGCCATCTTCAATCAGATGAATTTCTGAACCTTTTCCAAAACTGATACTTTTTTCTCCCATAACACTATCTACAATAATAAACCTAAGACATTCTAATTCTCTTGTATTATTATCTAAAAGTGTTTCTGTTATTAACTCTTGATAATCATTAGTCATTTCGAATTTAATACTTTTATCCACATAAGTTGCGTTCTGTGCCAATATATTCATTACGCTTTGCAATAAAAGAAATAATATAAATGTTTTTTTCATTGTTATTAAGTTTTATGTTGTGATTTAAATATTATGAAATGTAACACTAATCGAAAAAAATTATATGTTATTAGAAAAATAGTCTCAAAATGCGTATTTTACATTAAAGACTTCCAGAGCCGTGACAGGTATTACATCTTCCTGTTCCTCTACAAATAGGACAATCTATTAACTTTTCTGTTGAATGTCCTGTGTATTGACCAACTTCTTGCCAATATTTTCCCTTGCCGCCACAGCCGCTACAATCACCTGTACCGCCACAGCTTGAGCATTTTCTTGAAGAATATCTATTATCGGATGGAGTGGTATTATAACTTCCACTATTATATCCGTTGTTATTAGTTGTTGAGCCACTTGAAGGATATATATTATAATGATGTATAAACCAGTTCCTTGTGTTGCCGTATTCAGTGGCAACCATATAATTTATTTCTGTATTATCATGTAAAAGTGATACAGCACGTACATTCTGTAATTTATGCCCGATCGGAAGAATATATCCATGTGCGCCATCTTTATTTTCTTCATCGAGAGGTATATAATATTCCCCATCAACTTTTATAACTCTATTGGAATAGAATTGTACAGTCATAGTTCCTGTTAAGGAAGTATTTTGTCCAGTCGATGGACACAAAGTAAAACTCCCATAATAAGTTGTAGATTTTATTGGACTATTATGCTTTGCATAATCTACCATTTTTGATTGTGCTTCCATTTTAGCATATGCACCAGTTAAAAAACCAGGTAGGGGCGTTGCATCTAATATATGTTTTGTATTTAGAGCCTTATAACTAACCATAACTTACTATGACTAACTAAACATAAAGCCTTGATTTTCAATACTCTTTGATTTTTAACACTTTCTGAGTGCTTTTTGGCAGTTCCCGATTTTCCACATATTTTTGCAGCGTATTTCTACCGTGGAGAATTTGCGGAGCTTTTATTTTGTCATATCGTGAACGTAGTTGACAAGGGTTTACGAGTGGTTACGATGGAGGACAGATTTGAAGCTGATAGGCAGTATTATATCGTGGACAGGGTTGACAAAGGTTGTCAATGGTTCACTTCTCTAAGCATTTGGATTGCTGGTAAATAATTCTGTGCAACAGCCTTCTTTAGCCAGAAAAATCCGTTCTTTTTCAGTGGGGTCTCAAAAGCAGATATATACAAATCTGCTAATAACATTTGAGCCTCTGCATTACCTTGCTTGGCTACGTAAAGTAGTAAGGATTCTGCCTCACATAGTAATCTGTGTATCCTAATCGAACAAAAAGGAGGATATTCATCCTCTAGCCCAGGCATTTCAGGAGGATAGTTATTAATCGCTTCTCGTATAATATCCTTAGCCCTCATCAATTGCTTTTGTTCTTCTGATAATTGTTGCGTAAAAGCATCATCTACACAAACGAGAATCGTCTTAAAACAATCAAGTGCTTTGAATAAAAAGTCGTTATCCGCAATTATAATTGTATCAATACCGAATGTCTTTAAGCCATTGGTAACTCCTGCATAATTGAATAGCGTACATCTATCCTTTTCTTTCGATAGGGAACCATGCATATAGAGATTACGTAGTAACCTATAAAAAGAGTTGGCATACTCCACATTTTCTTCTATACAAGTTATCTCTTCTCCGTACTTTGTCTTATATGCGTTAAGAATTGAATCAAGTATTTGTGATGGCTGGGTGGCATTATTTACAATTTTATAATACAGGACAAATTCGTTGAGCATTGTCTCATAGTAAGAAAAAATCGCGCAAAATAGGATCTTTCTACTTTCCGTCATCAAACACAACGACCTTTCCTCAACATCATTAAAACTATTCAAGATAGTATGATAGACATCATAATCTCCATCGGAATTATTTTGCGCCAATCGGTCAGCTTCTTCCTCTGTCTGTTTTAATTGCGTTTGGTATCTGTAAGCTATATCCGTTATCATATGTGATAAAATCCCATATTGGGTTTCTATCATCGCCCTAATATTTGTATATCCTTTTGCAAACATGATTTATTGTATTTCATGTATTTAAATGCTATATTATATATTTTCTCTATTTCTTGTTTATAAAGAGATCTGATGATTAAACATTCTTTAAGAAGGTGCAATAAATGCTCATATTTACAGTATCTTTTTAAAGCTTGTTGTTTTGTCTCTTCTTCTATACGTTTTACCGCTTGGCTGTATGTTTCGTTGGGTAATTGTTTTGGAGAATTATTGCAACATGTTGGACTATAGGAACCATAAACGTATAACAACGAGTTTAGATAAGAGTCCTTGTATTTTGTACAATTAATCCTACAACGGTAAGAGTGATCACCATTTTTATCGTATTCGTATTCTTCGATAACTATTTTTCTTTCGTTTACAAGTTTGTCAATTGAAATACTCTCAACATAACTAGCAATATATATAATACCATTGTTGTTTAAAATTTCATTCAAAAAATCTTCAATAAAGATTTCTGAAATACCCTCATGTTTCAACTCGTTTATAAATGAGTTAGTAACGAAATTGTTGAAAGCGATATTCATTAGCGAACTTTGATAGTCATAAAAATACTCTATTAAGCTAATGTCAAAATTCTGAATTTTTATAATGTCAATTATATCATAATTCGCTATTCCATTATATATATGCTCCTGCAACCCTACAGCTATTATATCCCATGCGTGGAACAACCCTTTATCGCATTTTAACTGGTAAGGTATATCCTGATCAACATGAGAATATGTAATATAAGCAATCTTGTTTGTTATATAGTGTATATATCCTATTGTCCACATAATTAGTCCTTGTTTTAGTTCCTATTCAAATATCAAAACTTTCCAGTACCCTCCCTTATTTGGACCTATGCGTTTTATGATGCCTTTCTGCTGGAGTAATTTTAAGTTGTATTTTACACCATCTTCTGATAAAGAATCTAAGTGAGATGATATTTCTTTACGTCCCGCATATGGACATTTAAGCAGGAAATCGATAATTTCTTTTTGTACGGGCGTTATATCCAGAGCTTGTTTCTGGGTAGTTTCTGGGTAGTTTCTGGGTAGTTTCTGGGTAGTTTCACTATCTTTCTGGTCGCTTTCTGGTCGCTTCTGGTCGAATATAGTCTTTTCTTGCCCTTCCTCCAATACATTAGCCCACACAGAAGCTTTCATTATAAAGGCAACCAAATGATATTGGGGTTCCTTCGTGCCAATGGCAGAAAGCTCACGACACATACGGTCAACTCCTTCACCGAACTCCTTTACATAGTCGTAGGCTTTCAGATATTCGGCAATCTTTGGGTTGCGAGAGAAGTGGGTGTGGCGGATATTATCGGTACGGACGATACCTGGCAGCTTACCAGGGGTCTCAAACACAAGGCGGTCGTCAAACATCTTTATCTGTATCTCCGTTCCTTTGATGCTATAATCGCGGTGGCAAACCGAGTTTACCGTCATCTCTTGTATCACGAACTTAGGATATTCCCTGTCGGTCTTGAAGAGTCCGTCCTCACCGAGATAGGAATGTTCCTTCACTTGCGTTTCGAGGTAGTCGATGGTTTTCTGTATCTGGTCGAGGATGCGCCCCTCGAAGGTGACATCCTTGATGACGTTCATTTCCCTGCCGACTTTCTCTTCCGTACCATAGTACTTGATAAAACGGACACGGGCACGAGGGAAAAAGTTCTGGGGATGCTTACCGAAGAGCAAGATGCAGGCAGTGCTAACTTGTGGTACATCGCCCTTGTAAGTCAGGAATCCTTTGTTCTCTTGCAGGTATTCCATTGGAGACTTGCCATAAGCAATGCGCTTCATATATGCTTTTACGGCATCCATGTCGATATCCTCGATAGTGGCATCGTAGGCAGGGCTGTCCTCATAGTATCGTTCACCCTTGTCATACATCAGTTGCAGACGTTCCTCAAAGGGTAGCTTACGCGACTTGTCGCCCACCCGCCAAAACACCTCATCGGCTTGGTTGGCATGGAGGCGAGGACTGGCCGGGACATGGATTATCAGTATGTGGTTGTCATTGCCCTCGCTGTCTTGGCAAGGCATGAACTCTGTCGTAACAGAAATGGTAGGTACACAGAAATCAAACGGAGTGCGAAGTATCTCGTTCAAATGAGCCTTGTCTTGGTTGACACCCTCAATACGACGAGTCTTATCGGATATACCTACGGCTATCATGCCGCCATCGGCATTTGCCATAGCGACAATAGTGTTGGCGAGAGCCTTCGGTTCTATATGAATGCTCTTGCAGTCGAAAGTCTGCCCTTCGGGCATCTGACGTATCTCTTCGATAGTATATCTCATATTTTGTTCATTCTACTTTTGTATGGCAAATCAACTTGTGTATATCCACATTGAGAACATCGGCTATTTGTGCCAATGTCTTCAAGTCTGGTAGTGCGTGGTTGTTGCATCACTTCGATACTGTGGCAGGGGCCGTATGCAATGTCTTTACCAACCATTTACTCATAATACCTCTTTCTACCAATATGGTCTTGACACGATTTAAATCCGCCATACTTAAATTATTTGTTGTGTTTGCCGCAAAGTTACTGCTTTTAATCGGGAATAAAGATTATATCCACATAAAGTTGCCCAAAAGAGTGTTATTTTCTCAAATACAAGGCATTTGGCTTTATACCTCTTTTATATACAGACAATAAGGTAAAGTTATCTGTATATAAGAGAATGGGTATAGTTTCAACTGCATCCCATTCTATTTTATCTTTTGACAGCGTCCACTTATTTCTCGTCTCTTCCATCATTTTGTCATCCAAACCTCACATTTGTTCGTAAAAGCAAGTTAAAATCGTTAAATCTCCACTTTCCTTAAACCTACAAATAAAACCCAATCCACTTTTCTACCGTATTAACCACAAATAATTGGTAATCTGTTACTTCTAAATACGGGTACTGTAAATAAGAACATTAGAATTAAAAAAAGATTTTTCATTTTTTGTAAAGTTGAAAAGGCGTGCAACCGTTCTTACGCTTGTTTCATCTATAGGTTACCGCCAAGTGACCTGCACAATAACAAGCACAGAACAGTCCACGCCTTATAAGCGTGAACCTTCTGACTGCTTGTCCTCATTGTGCGAATATTGGCGGTATTCATAGATGAGAGAACAAGAGCTAAAAGCTCAATATCCAAAACGTATAGAACGGAAACGCTTGGTTAAAGATTTAGAGGTAAGACCTCATGTTTAGTCTCTATTTTAGGATGGCAACTCCTTGAATCGCTCACTCCTTAGCGTTTCATTCTTGTGTAATGTCTGTTTCTTATTCTAATTTTTATGTTCAACAATATGTTTTAAGCCCAAACAATAGATGAAAATCCAATGCAAGGCTATTCATTTACAAAGGTAACCATCTAAAGTTTCCCACCCCAAAATAATGGGGTAAAAATAACAGTTTCTCAATAAAAAAATTGTATATTTGTAATCGCTAAACAACAATAATACAACGATTTAAAGAGTAACTGTTATGAATGCAAAATTAAGCAATTTTCTGAGTTGTCCAACATAATAAGTGTTAAAAGTTCATTGAGAACGAATTTAATGTCACTTTTCACCCGATTTGGGCTTGGTCATCTGCTCTGTAGAATGTCCTTGGAGAAGCAAGCAGGCATTCCTTCCGTTCAGCTAATCCTGTCTCTCTGCCTTTTCCGTATAGCAGGTGAAAGCATACATTCCATGTACAAGAAGTCATATTATGACCTTCTGAACACAGGTCACAATTGCTATTATCGAATGATGCGCAGAGCTACCATGGACTGGCGCAAACTCCTTATGGGTATGGCTCTTCGCTTTTTGGCAATTCTTCGCAAGGAGCAGGCCGAAGTCTCTTCTGATAACGCTGTTACATATTTGACGACACTACGTTGGAGAAGATAGGCTATGGCATAGAGCAAATCAGCCGTGTCTTTGACCATGTGCAAGGAAAATGCATCCTTGGATTCAAACTGTTGGTATGCGCATTTTTTGATAGCACAATATGAAGGCATTTTTATGAAAAAGAACGCCTAAAAAGGCAAAAAAATAGCAAAATAGAGCATTTGTTTTGAGTTTCAAGTGGTTGTGGCAGTCGTTGGCTTTAGTTGGCAGTGACAAGGAA
>ERZ1034730.370-NODE-370-length-17333-cov-6.944843_pt1 | contig 17333 bp, 5 predicted proteins | sample MGYA00520650_ERZ1034730 | MGnify/ENA primary metagenome ERZ1034730 (study PRJEB33766, sample SAMN09781702) | gut metagenome | biome: gut microbiome | host: Homo sapiens | place: Madagascar | study: EMG produced TPA metagenomics assembly of the PRJNA485056 data set... | reverse complement strand
AAAGTCAGGGCTTTGTGATTTTTTTAGAATAAGAGAGTTTTGACACACCCTCTACTATATAAACTTGCCATCTTATAAAGGGCAGCGGACGCAATCTGATCGGACGGCGAACGCAATCTGATCGGGCGGCGGACGCAATCCGATCGGACGGCGAACGGAATCTGATCGGGCGGCGAACGCTACACGATGTCTATTCGTGAATAAAAAGATGCCTATTCGTGAATAAAAAGAAACGAAAAATCCCTCAATGAGGGACGTTTTGGACTTAAAACGTCCCTCATTGAGGGAAATATTCAGCAGATTTGTCCCTCTTAGAGGGATTTTTCATTGAAAGTAGTGGGAGATGTCAATATCGAAACATCTAAAATGTCAACATCGAAATATCAAATGTCAACATTTTCAACATCGAAAAACATCAAATGTCAACATCTCAACATCTCACCACATCAACATCTCCAACCTACTTCACCACGAACTTCTTGTTCTTCGTGATGTAGACGCCGGGCTTCAGTCCGTCGAGCGACTCGCCGCTCGAGCGCACCTTCTTGCCGGTGAGGTCGTAGATATCGCCGGCGCCGGCAGGCAGGAAGTAGACATCCTCTATGGTTGTCGTTCCGCCGCCGAAAGCCAGACTGAGCATTGCGCCGTTGTGTACGTCGGAATGGAAGAATCCGCGGTAGCGTGTTGTGGGCACGGGCACGTCGATGTAGTAGAACTTGTTGCCGCTGATGTAGTAGTAGCCCTCGTTAGCCGACAGGTTCTCCACACGGTACGCTCCGATGAACGACACTCCGCTCTCGGTCTCGTACGTCGGTCGGTCCTTGCCCCCCGGCAGGTCTTCGAGCGTGCACATTCCGAGGTCGTAGAGCACCGTGGGCGAAGCCACGTTGGCATAAGCCGCGTTGTTCACCGCTGTTGGCTTTATGATGTACGGCGTGTTAGCCTCCATCTTCTCTACATACTCGAAGGTGAGCGACGTCGGCGTCATGCCTGCGAGCTTTGCCACCTGCGTGCCTGCTCCGAACACCTCTTCGGGGTTCTCCACGGCGCACGGCAAACAGATAGTGTTCCATGCTTCCTTGAGGAACGAGCGGTAGAGCTTCACGTTCGTGCCGTTCTGCAGACTCGCTGCGCTCACGTATTCAACGGGGCGCTGATAATCCTTGCGCTCGTCGAGAATAACGTCTACGGGCGAGAGGTCGTGGAAGAGCACCTCCACCTCTGTCGGTCCTTCAACTGTCAGCTCGTACGGAGCGGCAGTCTCGGTCTGCACGCCATTGAGCTTGTAGCCGTCCAGACGGTAGCCCTCGTTGGGCTTTGCGTCGAGCGTGAGCTTCGTGCCGTACTCGTAGAGTCCGGATGCCACGTCCATCGTTCCGCCGTCGGCGTCGCACTTCACCGTCACCTTATACGTCTCAGCCTCGAACACAGCCGATATGTCGAGCGTGTTGCGTGCCTCCACGTGGTATTCGGCGTTGTTTGAGAGCACCTCACCAGTGGCGTTGTCCTTCCAGCAAACGAACTTGTAGCCCTTGCTCGGCGTAGCCTTGAAGGTCATTCCGCCGCCGTAAGCCAGCTGTCCGCTGTTGGCTTCAGCCTTCTTCATGCCGCGCTTTGCAAAAGCGGCAGGCGTTTCTGTAGGAGCGTCCTTCACACACTCCACACTTCCCCAGTCGGCAAGCGGCAGAACATGCACGTTGTAGTGAACCAGTCCGTCCTTGAAGAGCATCCATCTCACCATCTTGCCCTCAGCGCCCATATAGTTCTCGGCGTCGGTGATGTTGTCGGTCTTCACCTGCAGCACGTAGTAGCCGTTCTCGCTCAGACCGCTTGTGTTGAGCTTGAACACGCGCTTCGAGGCTTCGTCCTTCGGAGTGATGGCGATGTCGCCGCTGTAGAGCTTGCCCTCGTGGCGCACCACGATGTCCTCGCGTGTGAAGGTCTCGGGCTTGATGTCCTTGTTGAACTCCACGGTAAGCTCCTCTATCGGCTTCTCCGCAATCTGGTCGTCGGCAGGCACCGTCGTGATGCTCTTCACGTCGAGTCGCAGCTCAGGTATCGGTTCAAACTCCACGATGTACTTGTTCGTGCCCTTGCCCGAAACGATGTCGGCTATATGCAGACGATAGTCGAGCTGCGGGTCGATGCCGTCCTTCATCGTGTAGTCGGTTGTCCAGAAGTTGGCAGCGTCGAGCTTTCGGCTGTTCGTCTCGTCGGTTATGCTGAGTATCTTCGCATACTTGCCCGCCGGGTTAGCCACAGCCGTGTAGAACCAGTTGCGCGGCACGTCAGTGGGCACCGTCACGCGGTAGTGCGTGTTGTCGATGCGCTCCATCCTGGTCTGCTCGCTCAGCGTCACGAGCTCCGCGTCGGTGCCGTTGGCGAAGTAGATATGGTCGGGCGCATCCTCCGCATCGGGCTCGTCGTTAGTGATCCATGCGCGATACACCTTGTCGCCGATAGTGGCGTTCAAGCTGTGTATCAGCTCGTGTATGGTGACGCGGTCGAGCAGCGAGAGGTCGGGGTTGCCGTAGTCGGTCACGTGCGTAACGCTCACGTCGTACTCGGTGAAGTGGCCCATGAGCGACGCTGTGAGGTCCCATGTGGCGTAAGATGCGGTGCCGGCAGCGATAGTGCCAAACTGCGTAGCGATGTCGTCGTCGAGCGCCATCGTCTTCTCGCCTCCGTTAAGGCTCGAACTGATGATGTCGAAGTCGATGAGCAAGCCCTTCTCGTTCTCCACAATCTCAGGCTTCTTCGTAATCATGCGCACGTTGTTGGCGTCGCCCTTGCCCTTGTTGTGTATGAGCACCGAGAACTCGGCAGGTATCACCGGCTCAACGACATCGGGCGTGAGCGGGTTGTCGCCGTATACGTCGCGCTGCATGAAGTAAGTGAGGTCGAGCTCTGGCGACGGCTTCACCTGCAGGCTCACGGGGAAGAGCGAGCGGTTCTGTGTCGTGCTACCGTCCTTGAAGCTCAGCGTTCCGCCGAAGCTATAGGTGGTGAGGTTCTCGGGCGCCGCATACTTGGTAGGAATGAAGAGTATGGTAGCCACGCCCTTCTTGCCTGCGCCCAGTCGCCATGCGCCGTCCTTCTCGCCATCGAAGCCTTCTATCTTCTCTATGGCTATCTGCATCTCGCGCGATGTAGCCATGAAGCCGGTCTCCATGTTCGTAGCGTTCACGTCGACGAGGATGTCCTCGATGGCGTTGCTCGATCCGTTCTCAATGGTGAGCGTGCCGCGGAACGCCTGACGCGTGAGCACCAGCTTCTGCTTTATCTCGAGCTTCACTTGTGCGCAGGTGTTCTCCGACTGCGTCTCCATATACTGCAGCATGTCCTTGCGTGCGCTGCCCATGAGGTCGGTCCATGTAGGTATGCCCAGATTGACGAGCTTCGTCACACAGTTCTGGCGTGTCTGCAGAATGTCTGCCACAACAGCCTCATCCATGTGGTTGTCGCTGATATAGCCGCGTCCGTCCTCCTTGCTCCATGTGTTGCGCAGACGCTCCACATAGTTGCGCAGCGAGAAGTCAGCTATGTTGGCGCTCTTGTTAGGCATGAGCGATGTGAGGTACGGACCTACGCCCAGACTCTTGTCGTCCACTGTGGTGTTGTCCGGAATGGTGTTCAGGTCGAACGTCCAAAGCGTGCCGTCCACGCGCATCTTCTGCAGCTCGAGGTCGGCTTTGTGTATTGCCGACATCAGCTCTACGCCGAAGTCCTTCATGCCGAGCGCCTCAGGCGCCTTGGTGAGCTGTCGGTTGTACTCCATGTATGTGTCGAAGTAGCTGAAGAACAGGAACTGCTTGTAGCCCGACGACTCCATAAGAGCCGGTATCGGCTTGTCTTCGGCAGTAGCTGCCTTGCGCAGCGGCGCCTTGCTGAACTTATCAGCCATCTCCTTACCCCATTTTCCGAGACACTCTACCATGTCCGGTCCGTAGTTGGAAGCTACTCCCTTCAGGCAGCTGAACAACGGAATCTTGTCGGCTACCTTTCCGCTGAGATACTCCATAGCGCAGTCGCCTGCAAATTGCAGTGCCGATCCTTCAAGAGCGTTGGTTATGGCTGGTGCCACGCAAGTAGGCAGGTCGGGAAGCGGCACACACTCTATTGCTGTACAGAACAGTTTAAGCAGAGCCTTGGCGTCTGTTCTGCCGCCGCTCGCCGTTGCATAGTCGCCGAAATCGCCATAAGGTCCACCGCCCAGTCCGGGTTGTGTCTGAGGATAGATTACAGCGTGTCCGCCACCTGCAGGTGGGGAACATTCGGCGTTGTCCTGCACATAGCGGATGACCGAGCCTATCCATGCGAACTTAGCGCCGTCGCCGCAGGGCCACTCGAACTTGGTACCCATATCGCCGAAGCACTTCTTTGCTCTGCCCTCGACGCGCTGCATCACCTTGCGCTTCACGTTGCGTGCGAAGTCGTCGCTGTTGAAGTCCTCCTCGTGCATCACGAGCACCGGTATGACGTAGCTCTGCTCGGGAGCGAGCGTGAAGCCCGTGTATTCTACCATCGGCATGAACACGAAACCGTCTGCCGTTGGCGGTGTGTATTGCACGTTCTGTGCGGCAATGAGTCCGCGGTTGCGCAGCACTACGTTGAAGAGTGCACTCTTGCCGCGGTTAATGTCTGCAAGAATGATTGCGTCGGGAGCATTCATCTCCACTACCGGCACAGGCACCTGCGTCTCGTATGTCAACTTGGTGGTGATGTCGTACTCGTCTTCTATCTCTGTCTCCTCCACCGTCCAGTCTACTCTGATTGCCTGGTAGCTGATCGTGGCAAGATGCTCGGTTGTCTCGCCCGGACTCACCAGCACGTTCTGGTCGTAAGTGTCGTGGCGGTCTGCCGTAACGTGCAGATGGTAGTAGCCTTCGTTCAGATTGTTGAACGTAATGCTGCCGTCCTCGCCCGTCACATCCTGCATCACGAGTGCGCCGGTGTTGTAGTCGGTGAGTCGCACGCTGGCGTTGCTCACGTACGGATGCTCGCCGTCCTTGTTGCCGTATATGGTGTTCTCGTCGCGAACGCGGATGCGAAGGTTGCCCTTCTCCTCGCTCACCACCTTCACGTTGAAGCCAATCTGCTTGCCGTTGCCCTCGCTGCAGTTGATGGCGATGCTACCCTTCTGGTAGACATTCACGTCGTAGTTGGCAGCGTTGAACTTAAGCATCACCGTAGCACTGTCGCCAGTTGCCAACGACGGCATTGTGGCAGGCGTAGCCAGACTGATGAAGTCGGAAAGCGCTGCAGGCAGCGATACGGTTATCTTGCCTGTCTCGGCTATGCCGGTATTGGTGAGCACGATAGGATATGTGCGCACCTTACCCTTGGTCACAGTGGTGTTGATGCTGTTGGTAGACACCACGAGATTCGGCGTATGCTTGCGTGTGTAGTTGTAGGTCACTACGCTGAGCGATGCGCCCTCGGCTGTTGTAATATTGAACGTGAGACGGTCCCACTCCTTAGTTTTAGAGAGCGAAAGCGGCTTGACAGTGTAGCTTATCTCGGCTGTTCCGCCGCCCGCAAGCTCTGTGTCGCCGCCGAACGTAACCTCATACTGCTCGTTCGGTTCGCAGGTTGCTGTCAGACTGTGCTGAGGCAGACTACTCATGTTCTTCACCTTGATAGTGCCGCTAACCACATCACCTTCATACATCTCGTGCTTGATGTACTCGGTTGTGGTGCGTGAGATGCCGTACACGGCGAAAGTGCCCTGCTGAGCGCTGATGTTCTCGCCAGGTGTGCAGACACCGTAGCCATACTCGCCACCCATACCAGCCTGGATGGTGTACTCTGCAGAGTATTTGCCCTCGGCGTCGGTGGTGGCTTTCAGAGCTATACGCGAACCGGCATAGATGATATATGGTTCTACCTCAACGTTGGCTGCCGTAGCGCCGCTGCGTGTCTTCACCGTGCCGCCCAGCACTACCTTGTCGCCAATGTTATACGTATTCTTCTCGGATTTGACGTCGTAAGTGTATGCTGTCGTTACGGTTGTCTCGGTATAGGCACTGTTGTTGATGGTCTGCAACTCGGTTATGGTGCCGTTCGGGTTGATTTCTGCCGTCACTCTGTAGTTGCCGGGCACGCTCGGTGCGTCCAGCTCCACAACAGATGTGTAGGTAGCGCCCACCGCAATGTCGGCATCTGTCTGCGTCATCGTAGAGCTTGTGCCGATGCTTGTGCGGATCTGTGTGCCCTTCGGCATCTTGATGGCACCGATGTTCTTCACCGTTACCGTCACTTTCGCCTTGCTTCCTGCCTCAATCTCTGCGTCGCATGCAGGAGTCTGCATCTCTGCGTCGGGCAGAGTCTGGTCGGAGATGAGCATCCACACCGTACCTGGACTATAGCCGTCGCTGCTTGCGATGACAGAAATGGTGCGGTTGCCCTCGCTGGCCTCGTTGCTCAACGCCACGAACGGCGTTGTAACGCTCTCCTTTCCGGCAGGGATAGTCACGGTCTTTGCAAACTGCAGGTCGTCGCCCTTCGCGCTCAGCGTAACCGTGAGCGGACTGGTCGTTGCGTCGTTGCGACTGATGGTGAGCGTAGCGCCTGTCGCGTCGCCTTCGAGGATAGTTGTCTTGTTCGAAGTGACGCTGAGCGTCGGTCCGTCGTTGTCGAGGATGGTAATGGTGTCGCTCACCACGGTCTGCTTGTCGCCTATCGCAGAGCAGCCGCAATCGGTGATGTATATAGCTGCGCTGAACTTCACCTTGCGTGTGCCGTCCACCTTCTGGTTGTCCTTCACGCCAATGGGGAACGTCACTTCCTCTGTGCCTTCGGGCATGGTTATCGGCGTTGTGTAGTAGAGCTCGCCGTTACTGTCGTCGCTCAGCTTCAGCGTAATCTTGCTGTTCTTTGCCTCAGTGCGCTTGATGGTGGCGTGAATGGCGTTGTAGCCTGCCGCCTCACTTACTGTTGTGGGCAGCAGAGTCATGCTGATAGCCGGCACATCGTTGTCCTTCAGCACAAAGAGCGCTTTGCCCGTCAGATGATGGTCTGCCGACACGCTGAGCTGCAATGTCTCGTCATTGGCTGCGATATTATCGTCAATAATAGGAATATCAATCATGGCTTCTGTCGCTCCCGGCTCGAAGGTGTAGCTCTTCGGGAGGCGGAAACGCTTTGGTTTCTCCACACTGAAATAGACCGTGAGCGTATCGTTGCCGATACGGTAAGGCACGCTGACGGTTGCTTTCATCGTTTCGCCCTCGTTATACTCGGTCTTGTCGAGCTTCACGGTGAGAGGCAGTAGTTCGTCGTCCTTTATATTAAAGGATGTAGCTACATCCTGCGGGTATCCGTTGGCTTTGTTCACGGTTATGGTAACCTTAGAGTAGGTGTTCACCACGTTGTTGTCGGGACAAACCACGTCGAACGACGCTGCCGACTGACCTTTGCTGATGGTAACAGTAGCCGGAACCTTAGCGTGTTCGGGCAAAGACGAAGCTATGCTGAATGTCTCGTCCATACTACGGTCGCCGCTGCGCTTCAATGTGAGGCGCATCGACTCGCCTTCCTTCACGCTGTTGTCGGGAGCGGTAAGGAACAAGTGCTTCTCAAGCTCGGCGGTTCCGCCGGTTGCGGTGTTGTTAGCTCGGTCTGCGTTGTACTCGCCGCAACCGCTGTTGGGCTCAACCACCACTTTCGCCGTCACTTCGCCTTCGAGACCGACGGTCTGCGAGAGGTTGAAGATGGCGCTGCGTGCGATGTAGCCGCCCTTGAGCAGCGTGTTACTGAAGTAAGTATTGCCTATGTGCACCGCTTCTTCGGTCTCGTTGCTCACGAGATAGACGCGTTCGGTCCAACCGCTGCGCGTATCGGCGTTGCCGATGTTGCTCACTTTCCAAGTTACAGTGACCGATTTGCCCGGCACAAGCGTACTCTCGGTGATGTTAACATCGGTAGTAGCAAGGTCGGGAGCGTTTTCTCGCTGCACCGTGTAGCTGCCGTTCACGTTAGAATCGCCCTGGATGTTGTCGCCTTTGCGGTTTGTGATGATAACATCCGACAAGCTTACGGCGTACTCCGTGCCAGGGTCCAAACCTGTAGGCACAGCCATCGGGAAGTTGATGATTGTGCCGGCATTGCCCGACAGAGGACGATTGCTCATATTCACGACAACCACTCTATATTTATGGTTGCCGAGATTTCTTACCGACACCGTGTGTTCGTTTATACGCGATTGGCTCAGCGTCGGCGCTGTTCTTGACGAGCGGTCGAATGGCAGCTGCAGGTCGAACTGCAGCGCCACCACCTCGTCTGTGTTATCAAGGCTGATAGGTATCAGCACGTCCTTGCCCTGACCGCCTGTCAGCTTTCCTACCGACAGGTTGTTCTGAGCCGTTGCCGTGATGTACATCAGCAAGAACAGCATCATGGTTATGTATCTTCTGATCTTCATGTCTATTGATGTCTGTTAATAGCCTTTTTCTTTCCGTTCACAATATAGACGCCTTCGCGTGCAACGCCGTTCAGTTTGCGTCCATCGAGGCTGTATACAGCTTCGCGGCTGTCGACGTCTGTGGTTATGGTGTCGATGTCTGTGGTCTGACCCTCAAACGCCACGCCTACCGGCTGTGCGTCTATGTCTGCAGCCATCGCCTGCTCCACTCTTGCCTGCTTAGCGAGTCGCAACAGCTTGGTGCGTCCGCTGATGATGTCGCCCGTAGTGCTTATTATCACCACGCGAACACCGTTTGCGGTGTTGTGTGTCACGAGCTGATAGCGCTGCTTGCTGAGAGCGAGCTTCACGTCGTTCGCCTTAACGCCGGCGAGTGTGATGTCGAGCGCAGCCACCTGGTCGGTTGCGTCGAGCCACAATGCGTCGTCTTCCACGCTGAGCACGTTAGCTGTAGAGGCATCTTCGCCCATGCTCTCCGTCCAGCGTCTTTGCGCAGCCATAAGAGTCGTCAGGTCGGCGTTGTCGTTGCTGCCGATGAAGATGTTTATGGTTGCCACGACGTCCTGCACATTTATGCCGCCGCCCTCATAAGTGTCGGCTGCCGGATAGTTGAAGTTGCCGTTCTGCGTGCCCATGATGTAATTGAGCGTCTGCTGCGCGTCGAGCACGTCTACCGCGGCATCGGCGTTCACGTCGCCCTTTGTCCACGTGAGTTTCGCACGCAGGCGGTTGTTCTGTGCCACGCCTTCATACGATCGGATGCAGAACTCCGTGCCGCTTGCGTAGTTGTACGTGCCGCTGAGATAGTAGCGGTAGGCTCCGTCTGTGTATCTCATCTCGCCTACATAACTGTTGTTGTCGGTAGTGTAGATGCGGAGCGTCGGGTGAGCCTCGAAGTTCTGGTTCTTATGGTCGTAAGCGATGAGCGTTCCGAGCTGTATGTCGGCCTGCTTGTCACCCATAGCCCACTCCTGCAGCGTGAAGGTAGAGAGACTGTAGCCTTCGCGCTGATTCTGCAGATTGAGCGAGGTGATGTGGGCAGGCAGAACGCCGCTAAGTTCTGTAAACAGATTGTAGCCAAGATTGAGCGTCTCAAGCGCGGGCAGGAGTTTGCAGAACGCAGCCACATCGCCACTCAAACTGTTTCCGCTCAGATTGAGCGTGCGCAGACTCTTCATCTCCATTCCCTCTGTAGGCAGTGTGCCTCGGAGGTTGTTGTTCTGAAGATCGATAGCCAGTACGTGACCTTCTTCGTCGAATGTGACGCCGGGCCAACCGGTAGACGTTACGGCATTGCTGCCAATGCGCCATGTCTTGTTGGTCCATGCGCCGCCGTTGGTTGCCTGATAAAGCACTTTCAGAGCTTCGTAGTCGGCTGCATCGATGTAGCGATTGACAATTGCAATCGGATCTGTAGACTTTATATTGTTGCTTTCATCAGACTCCGTCTCTTTGCGGTAGATGTCGGTCTCCACGAAATAGCTGACTTCACTTTGCGAAGCGTCAGGACTCGTGACTGTGAAAGTAACTGTGTAAGAATCGTCAGGCTGCAACACGCCGTGATGAGCTTGCTGTCCAACCTGAACCGCTCCATTGGGTCTATTTTCATAGAGCACGTCAGTCCAAGCGCTGTTACGTGTAGCACCCTTACCGATGTTGCGCACAACAGCTGTGATCTGGAACGTAGTGTTTGCCTTCACCTCCGCCGGCGCTGTGACCGACACCACCGTAAGGTCCGCGCGCTTACGTATGCTGAACGTGCGGTGTGCGCTTTCGACAGTCTCGTTGCACTCGCCATGCGCCGTAGCATACCACTCGTACGAGGCGCCTTCTACGGGCACGAACGCTGTTGAGGGCGATGTCGTCTTCACTTCCTTCCACTCTTCTGCGCTCTCTGCCTCGGCATCGGTGCGGCGATAGTGGAACGTATAGCCTACAGCAGCCTGTCCGAGATTGCTGCAGCTGAGCGTAACCTGTCCGTATTCAAGGACGGCGTTGTCAGACGGCGAACTGAGCGCGAGACTCTTCAGCAACGGCTTCACATACACCTTATATATATATGTGTACATGGCAACACCATTAAGCTCTACGTTTACATGATACGCAACGAGATCGGTCTTGCTGCCTTCGTTCGTGAGCGTCATGGCAGGCAGATTGCCGGTGCCGGTGAGCTGGTAGCCGCGTACGGTGCAGCCCTCAGCCACACTTGCCGTCCACTTCACCTTCACTTTCTCGCTGCTGCTTATAGCGGTGAACGCTTCGGGCTGCGTACTTGTGCCCGAACAGATGGTCTGTGCCGAGAAGCGGTCTATCTCGCCGATGTTTATCGTGGCACCGTTGAGCGTTACCACCACGTTGTCGAGCGAGATATGGCGGAAGAAGTCGGTAGCCTTCTGCATGTCGGTGCTGTTGGCTGCCACGTTGAAGCGCAGCGTAACGGGGTTCTGCGCTTCGTTCTTGAACGCCATCACGACGCCCGCCTTGCCCAGCTTCTCTGTCAGCGTGCTGAGCAGCGCCAGCGAGTCTGCCGACTGGAGATTGGCGTCGAACGCCTCCTTGCCGCCGGTCTTTACGTTGATGGTGCCGTCGGGCGTACACTGCGACAGCAGTTCGAGCATCTCGTGCATCGACTTGAACGCACGTGCACTGTTCACAGTGGGGTCGAGTCGGTAATCGCCGCTCGCCGACCATGTGTTGGCAGGGTTGATGATTATCTGCTGTTCGGCTGTGACGGTCTTCACTATGCCACGCGCCGTCAGACGCACGGTGTATGTGCCGGCTTCGGCGTAGCTGTGCATAGGGTTGCGCTCGGTGCTTGTAGCGCCGTCGCCGAAGTTCCATTCGAATGTCTTTGCGTTTTCGCTGCTAAGATTGGTGAACTGGGCGCGGTTCATGTATGTCTCTACAGAGAACTTCGCCTGCAGATCGCCTTCCTCGGGCGTGCTCACCACGAGACGACCCGAACGGCTGGTGAAGTTGATGGCAGCGTCGGCAGTGGTTGTGCCTGCGATGTCGCTGAACTTCACCGTGTACACGCTGTCCTTCAGCGCTTCCTGCGCGCTCACCGGTATGCGCACCACTACTCCATCGTGCTCCACAATCTGCGTTCCGCCCTCAAGGCTCACGCTCAGCACGCTGTCCTCCTGCGCCGCCTGAACGGTGTAGGCTTCGGTGCGCAGCGTCTTCTGTATACCGGCGACATCCACAGTCAGATTCTTAGGCAGATGCAGCTTGAAGCTGAGCGTCTTCACGTTGCCCGTGTTCTGCATGTATATAGGCAGGAGCGTTGTCTCGCCGCGATACATCGATGTAGTTGTGGCGTAGAGGCTGTGTCGCTGCTTGGTGTCGGTAGACGGCTCGCTTGGCGACGACGGCTTAAACTCGAAATGTGCCACGAGATAAGCATCTCTTGTGCCCATATTGACATTCCACGTGTGCGAAGTTTCGAGAATTTTGGTTTCGCCTTCCCATGTCCAGCCCTTGAACTCATAGTCGCTTACGCTGTATACCGTCACGCTGTACGCACTGCCCTCAGACACCGAGAAACCGCTTGTCTTATTGAATCCTGCCAAACCTGCGGGGTCGCACCTGAAGTAGACCTTATGCTTCGGCTTCATCTCGTTAGGCTCAGCCGGACTGCCCGGCGTGAAGCGGTAGTGGGCGGTGATGGTCTCGTCGTTCTCCGTAACGGTATAGCTTACCGCGCGATTAGTAGAGATAACCGTTCCGTCGCTTGTTGTCCAGTTGACGAACGTATAGTCGCTGTAAGTAGACGCCGTGAAAGAGTAGGTTACGCCCACGACATACTCCTTCACCTCGCTCGTCTTTATCGACGAGGGGTCGTAGGCTATGGTGAGGCGGCTTGTCTTCTGATACTCGTAGTTTGCGGTGAGTGTCTCAGCGCTGTTCAGCTTGCGGTGAGTAAACGAGCTGCTCGTGCTCACCTCCTTGCCCTCAGCGTCGGTCCAGTTCTTGAAGCGCCAGTTGGCGTTTCGGGCTACAGCCTTTACGTTCACATTGGCGTTCACAGCATACAGTCCGCCTCCGCTCACGGTGGCAGCCTCTGCAGGCTGGGCTTTCAGCGTCAGCTTGTAGCGTGCTCCCGGTTCGGGAGGACTGTCGGGGTTGAAGTCCTGTCCTCTCGCCACCATGCTTAGCAGCATGGCGAGGAGAGTCAGTATATATCTTGACTTGATCATAGTAGCTTTACTTTACTATTTTCTTATGATTCTGAATATAGATGCCCTTCTGAACTGTGCTGTTCACGCGTCGTCCGTCGATAGTGTAGATGGCGTTGTCGGCGTCGGCGTCAGTAGCTACGGTGTTGATGCCCGTAGTGGGTGCCTCGAAGGTGAGAGTGAAGCGGTCGTCCAGGCATCCCTCAGCGGCGCTGAACGTGTACGGCATCTCTACCTCCACGCCGTAGTCGAGCAGCTTGGCTCCAAGCTCGTCGCGGTCTACGGCGATGGTGTACGCGTCGTCGGCAGGCAGATACATGCCTAATGCCACGCTACCGCCAAGATGAGCGCCCTCGTTCACAGCCAGCTGGTCTGCGCCGGCGATGGTGTATATCTGCGGTGTGCCCTCGTAAGCCATCATCTTCACAGCGTCGTTGTCTGCGCAGAAGTCGTCAGAAGCGTTGGCGTTCACTACGACGCGTGTGCGGTCGGCGCGGTCGGCGCATGTCAGCGACACGTCTACCAGCTTGCGCTGCACCTGCTTGCTGCGTGCTGCGCGGCGCATAGCCAAAGCCGAGTGGTCGATGGTCTTGTTGATCTGTCTGCCCGCCGGCTGGAACGTGATGGCGTCTACCAGTTCGGGCTTCTGAACGAAGAATGCCTGCGAAGGCATAAGCACGAACTCGTCGTCGGCAGCGCTGTATGCGTTATATGTGCGGTTGCTGATGTTCCACACAGTGATAGGTGCTGCGAAATCCATGTGGTAGATGTCGTAGAAGCAAGGATATGGGTTGCCCACGAAGTTCCATCCTGCGTTGGCGCTCTCTACGGCAGCATACTCCTTGAGCGGTGTGCTTATAGCGTCGCTGCGGAAGATGGCATTGTGTGTCTCCTCGGTAGCAGGGAGTTCTACAGAGCCCCCATTGTTTATGCGGAAGATATATCCCTTGCCCATGTGCAACACAGAGTCGGCTGGCACGTCTTTCCAGTTGCCGCTTGCTCCGTTTGTAGCACGCGACTCAGAGTCGTAATAGCGCACGGCGATAGCTCTGCCTTCAGTCAACGGAGTGATTTCGCTGCGCTTCACATCGAACGGCATACATACATAATGCCAACAGCCATAGCCTGAGCTTGTTGCATCAAAATAATACTGTAAGGTTGAAGCAGCAGAGGTCATAGCGTTACAACGGCTGATAAGCGACGAAGTATATCTATCTTCCATATCCATATGCTGCTTATAGTTGCCAAAAGCCTGCGGGTTGTTGCCGTTTACGATGAGCGCAGAACCATAACCGAGATAGAGATCCGGCGAGTTCGGTATGCGTGCATTGCTGGTAAGCTCCAGCTTCTTGTAGAGGTTCACCTTGTCGGGCTGGTTCGGGTTTGGCTCCACCTTTGTGAACTTGCTCCAGTAGTTGTCGAGCTTGTAGCTCACCATTGCATATTCGGGAACGTAAAGCGTTATGCTTGTAGGAGAATAGAACGGTGCAGTACCTACAGCAGGAGGAGCGGGCGCAGTGATATACACACGCTTCAAGGCATTTTTAGTGCTATAGAAACAATTTGACTCCAAACTGTTGATAGAAGAACCAAGTATCACTTCCTCAAGAGCATCGCACTCGTTGAAAGCATCAGATTTTATAGTCGTAATGTCGTTTCCAAACGTCACTTTCTTAAGACCCGTACAACCAATAAAACTTCTACCGTAAATTGAAGTAAGAGTTGTCAGGTCGGCTTCTTTCAGACCAAAGCAGCAGTAGAAACTTTCATAACCGATCGATTTGATACGTGAGAAGTTCAAACTCTCCAATTTCCTACAATTATAAAATGCGCTACTATTGATAGTTACGGGGGTTATATCGCTGATACTTCTCAATGAATCGCATCCAGAAAAAGCAGATTGATCAACAATCTTAACATTCCTGCCGCCACGCACAACAGCAAGTTTTTTACAGTAATTGAATAACGACCGGTTTATCGTTTCCATACGATTATTCAAAGTAACGCTCTTCAGAAATTGGTTATCATAGAAAGCAGACTGTCCGATAGCTCTAACGCTCTCCGGTATAGTCACCTCTGTTATATAGTTCTTCTGAAACGCTTCTTTACCTATGCTGTCCAATCCTTCGGGCAACACAAGCGGACCAGTAAGAAGACGATCATCGAATGCATTGTCGCCGATGGTCTTGAGCTTTGTCGGGAAGTCGATGAAGCGTATCGAAGTATTAGTAAACGCTTTAACTGGTATTGTTTCAATGTCGACATTCGTCATATCTATAGCCTTAAGACCTGTCATCTTGCTTATGTCATTCCAGTCGGAAGCGTTCATCTTGCCGGAAAGACGCAGATAATGCATCTCGGGCAAAGTGCTGACATGAGCCAACGCCTCATTGCCAAGCGTGCCTGGAGCAGAGAGATTGATTGTCATATACTGGCTTTCTACTCTTTCAAAGCGGATGTTGCCTATAGTAAGAACTTGAGTATAGCTATCGGAATTGTAATAAAAATGATAATGGGTTAATTGTAACACATGCTCACCTTCATCCAATTCAAAAAAATGAGTCTGAGTTGTTAGGGTTTTATTGGCAGTATTAATATTAATATCCAGATTGCCATCCATATACACTTTTCGATAGTCGGAGCTGGAATAAGGGTCAAAAGTGAAATCGTACTTTATTGTAATACGTCCTTTAGCTCTAAACTTAATTGTAATAGAGGAAGATAGATTATCATATATCTTACCTATTGTACTCGACGCCATTCCGTCTGCGACGGTCCACGGGTGCGCCTCGTCGTTAGTCACTTCCGTCACCTCGATATCATCAGAGGTGGTGATGAGCGCTCGCAGCTGCTCGTCTATGGCAGCCACGGCAAACTGCAGCCCTGACAATATCAAGACCGCAAGCATGAAAATTCTTTTCTTCATATTCTGTTCTGTTTTTTGATTTGCTAATGGGTTTGGGTTTAGTTCTACTGTTGGTTGTTGCCAGACGGTGTCGGTTGGAGTTGCCCGACGGTGAAGTGCGGCGCTTACCAACCGTATTCGTACGCCGTCTCGTCGTCGTCATCGGTCTGAAAGCCGCTCTCCCAAAGGTTGCGCGACGGACTCTGCATTGGCGGCGGTGTCTGTCCTCCGCCACCGCCTCCACCTCCGCCGCCGCTGGCATTGCCGCTAAAGTCGATGCTGACATCACTAGAAGCGGTGACGGGACTGATCGGACCCAACTCAATAGAGTGGATCACAGGGGTTTGATACTTCTTCTTTACTCTTTTCATTGTTATATATTGTTTCTTGTTATATGCTAATCTGGTTTTTGCTCGATATGCAGGTTCAGTTTTTGCGGCTATATGCTAATCAGCTCGGTGTCCTTATTGCATATTTCGAGGTCGTCGCCCTCCATGAGGTCGATGTGGTCGGTCAGCATATCCTCCACCATGTCGTACGACATACGCATGGTGTTGGGTACACAGGCACTGGCGTACATAGCCGAGAGCAGATCCTGCTCCTCCTTCATTGTGGTGGGCGGATCGAAGTCCATCGTTATGTACGACTTGGTAGCTTTTGTGTCATGTTTGGTCTTAGTCGTCGCGTTTTGGTCGGTTGAGGTTTCAGTTGGTGGTTCTGTCTTTGTTTCGATGTTTCGTTCTGTCGTTGTCTTGTTGTTCGCTGTCTTTGTCTTGTTGTTCGTTGTCTTAGTTTCGTTGTTCGTTGTCTTAGTTTTAAAAGTGTTGGTTGAAGGACGGACATTGGTGCCAGTCTGAATTAGTCCTGTTGTGTTGGTTATGTTTGTATCTTTGGTTGAGCTACCGTCGTTTGTTGTCATATCCATTCTCTTTTAGCGTGAATACTCTTTTAGGTTTAACAGGCTAACACTCCACCGCTCTGCGCATACATATAATATATGTGTAGCACAAGAACAATATTGTGTTAAGTTTCTGCTGCAAAGTAAGCTAAAAATCTGCAAAAAGAGTAGGATATTTCTTACAAAAAATAGCCATTTTCTATCAAAACGCCGATTTCTTGCAGATTTTCGCCCTATATTTGCCGTTTTTGATAATTTGAAACTCTTTCCTGTTGCGTTCGCCGTCCGATCGGATTCCGTCCGCCGTCCGATCAGATTCCGTCCGCCGTCCGATCAGATTCCGTCCGCCGCCCGATCGGATTCCGTCCGCCGTCCGATCAGATTCCGTACGGTGGCGGTGGAATTTCACATCCGCTACGGATAAAAAGACTGCGAAGAAATAACAACGGATTCGGTGGTTGCCTTCAAGGGGGTGCACTTGTCTCAAGTGCACCAACCAAGCAAGCAATGCACCAACCAAATAACAACGGAATTCCTTCTGCTTGGGAGATTTAACAACGGATTAAACGGATTGAACGGATTCCTTCTGCTTGGGAGATTTAACAGCGGATTAAACGGATTAAACGGATTCCTTCTACTTGGGAGATTTAACAGCGGATTAAACGGATTGAACGGATTCCTTCTACTTGGGAGATTTAACAGCGGATTAAACGGATGTTATTAACCGTAGCGGAGGTCTCCGGCCTCCGCAGCACCAAGTCAGACTGTAATGATTAGTACAGCAAATTGCTGCGGAGGCCGGAGACCTCCGCTACGGATGGCTGCGCACCCAAATCCGTTATTCTGCACACCCATCGAATCCGTTTAATCCGTTCAATCCGTTGTTTAAAAATTATCAGCAGTAAATCCGTTTAATCCGATTATTTACGC
>ERZ1034730.362-NODE-362-length-17492-cov-9.892355_pt1 | contig 17492 bp, 12 predicted proteins | sample MGYA00520650_ERZ1034730 | MGnify/ENA primary metagenome ERZ1034730 (study PRJEB33766, sample SAMN09781702) | gut metagenome | biome: gut microbiome | host: Homo sapiens | place: Madagascar | study: EMG produced TPA metagenomics assembly of the PRJNA485056 data set... | reverse complement strand
AACAGAAGTTGAACCCCTCTTAAAAATAACTGAAACAACTGAAACTGAAACATTTTTTCAGCCCCCGTGTCCCTTTTCTCTCCGAGGCCTGTCTATCTCTTCAGCTGCCATTCCACGAGCGCCGCCTGAGCGATGCTGGCTTCCTCACCGATGGTCTGGCTGATGTTCACCCCCTCGTCCTCAAACACCTTCAGGGTGAGCTGTATGGCTCCGTCCTTGGTCTTGGAGAGTCTGCCGTGGGCGAGCTTTCGGATGAGTTTCGACTGCGCCCTGAGCCTTGGCCGGCGTATGAAGTCGAAGGTGCCGTCGAAATGCTGCTGAGCCAGTCCCATTGCCCGGAAGCGGGTCAGCGGTAGCGCAACGGGTTCCGAGGGCGTGAAGAGGAACTTGTCGGTTCCGTCGTAGTGGGCCACTCCCTCTATCTGCCAGTGGTCAGGCTCTCCGATGAAATAACTGTTTTCGTCATTTGTGTTGTGACTGTTGAAGCAATGATGATTGCCCTTTTGATTTTTGATTTTTTCCATAATCTTGATTGATTTTGCGAGCGAAGAAGAGTCGTGTAAGTATTGGATTTTGCGCGCGCCTTTACCCCTCGGGAACCATTCTTACGCTGCTTTTCTCAACTCAGATTAATGAATTTGGTTTACTTTTCTCTGTTGCTTTTGCTGCAAGAAGCATTGAAACTCACGTTGACAGAAAATTTCCAGATGCGGAATGAAATAAAGATGTTCATCATGTACGAATGCAAGGCCTCACCTTCCTTTAAGGCTCATTAGTTAGCAGCCCAACCTTGCCGAAGCTGAGGGCAAAATTAGGGAGAAAACAAAAGCACCGCTCCTACCAAGTGGTACGAGTGGTGCTATATTTTCTGTTTGTGGTGTTAAGTTTAGCTTTTTGTGGTACTATCTATTCTTATTTTGTCGTATTATCTCTTCAATTTTTCACATCATGCATATTATTGACAAGCCATCTGCAATCTATAATTTCCATAAAAATCAACGTATCTCTTGAATTTCAATCCGAAATTCTTTTTGTTTGTCAGTCTTTTGTCAGGTTCTTCCCATTGTTCGATGTCTGTGCCCAGTTTGTTTCTGTCCTTGCATAGGCAGCGATTATCTAAATTTACCCCGAATAACTTCTTCATCTTTTTGCAGAAATCATTCATGTTGTCGTCAATCCATTTCTTTTCCAGCAATACGCAGTAGAAGCAGAGCCAATAAGCCTTAGGAACATTCTTGTCTTTTGTCATCATCTCGATGATGGGTAAGACAGTCTTGGCATTTTCTTTGATGCCCGAAACCTCTATTTCTTTTTCAGATAAACTACACTCCAACAGGCTAAAATCGATGTCGTCCTTGATGTAATTCACCTTATGTTTATCTCTCAGGGATTCGATGTCTTTATATACATGGGAAAGAATTTGGTCAAATTTGAAATAGGCTTCTAGTTTTTCCAAGTCTTTTCTTATCTTAAAAATCAATTTTCCAGCCTTCGCTTTGTCTACTTGATATTTTCCAGCTTTCAAGTCATAGATAGTTCTATAGCGAGCGTATAGTTCGCTAGGCTTTTTTTTCTTGGGGAAATCGTAGTCGTCGAAATCTATCTCCTTCTTGTATTTGTTTCTCGTTTCCTTGCTTGCATTGGTCTCTATCTCATCAAACACACCAGACTTCAATAATTCAACCAATGCTTTCTCCAAATGTCTATTTAGGGAATCTTCGGTTATTTCATCATCTAGATATTTCTCTCTCCATTTATCATGTTCCTCCTTGACTCTTGCTCCTATGGTATTATTGTAGTTAAAAGACTGAGATCTATATAGCCCCTCGTAGAGTTTGTTGTCATGTTTTGAATCGATGATTTTCTGGATATTTTGTAGGGCTGTACATAGTTTCTGCAGGGCGTTATTGATAGCGTGGTCGAGCATTTGGTCATTGAATACGCTCTCGTTTATCAAATTGTTGATAGTGGCTTTGAACTTGTCTCTCTCCGTATAGGTGAGTCCCATAAGGTTCTTTTTATCCTCTTTCTCGTCTGTGGAAATTTGAGGTGCTGGGGGAAGCATGCTGGTCATGTGGTTGACAAAGGTTGCCCCTTTGCCCATATTGAGTGATTCATAAGTCATTGTGCTTGCTGGCTGGGCATTCTTAGACTTCTTAGCTATCCATGTCTCAGGTTTGCCCCACAATTGGTAGTCTACATCCCTGTCGATATCTAGGATGAGCTTTCCCTTTAGGTTCTTGGCTATCTGCTCGAACATTTCGCTACTTTCGAACATGACGATGAGCAGCGACAGCTTGTTGATGGTTCTGTCGCCCACGCAATCACCATAGCAGGTCTTATAGGTCTCAAAGAGCATTTCTATATTTCTTAGATATTTAGTCTTCTCTTCTTTCATTGTCATATATAAAAAGCGTGGGCAAACACCCATACGCAATCTTCGCTCAGAGGCCGACCAAAGCCCAAAAACTCCAGATTATGCATACAAGTATTGCCCACGTCGTAGATTTTTCTGTTCTACACCATGAGCGCCGCTTGTTGCCATCTTTGGAGTTTCGTGTTTTCTTATTCTTATAGAAGTTTTGGTCGTTTCTGAGCGATAAGATTTCACTTGCTGACAACGCTTTTATATAAAATGTGCACCTACCTATAGGGATAGGCTCCTGTTTCATGTACTGATGTTTTCTATTGTTCCTTATTTTGTTGAATTAAACATTACAGGTCCACGAATCGCTCCACGAACCGCTTGAATTTTTCTATCACCGATTTTTTCTTCTGCTCTCGCTTCTTGCCTGCGCCGAACACAGGCATCGGGGGCAGCACGCTGGTGATTCCCATTCCGCTCTCTTCCACGTAGCCGTCTCTGAGGGCTTTGCTCATGAAGTCGCGGGCTTGCTCCTCCTTCAGGTGCTCTTCCGTGATGATGGTGCTGAGTTCCTTTTCCTTCTGCTGACCGATGTACTGCTGCCATTCCTCGTAGACGTCTACGTCTTTGCCTGGCTTGATGGACTTGATGTAGCCGTCGATGAGGTCTTTCTTGTTGCGCAGTCGGGGGCTGGAGGTTACGCTTCGGGTGATGTCCATGATGATTTCCTGGTTCTCGCAGTTGCTGTCGTGGTATTGTTTCACGAGGGCGAGGATGTATGGAATGTCGATGTCCACTTGTCCTATAAGCTCCATCTCAAACTCCAGACCGTCGGTCGCTGAACCTCCCCCTTCGCCAGGGCCGCCAGTAGAGCCTCCATTTCCACCTTCGCCACCACCGCCCTTGATGTCATCTCTGAAACTGAGGTACCATGACTGGTAGTCTTGTCGTTCGCCCTCCTTGATGATGCGGATGGCGTTGCGCTCGTCTCGGTCTTCGGGATTGAACTGGTCGAAGCTTACGAGTATGTTGGTGGCCTTGACCAGCTGTCCGTACAACTTGACGAAAGCCACCTTTTTGGCGAATGGTGTAGAAGGCCCCAGCTGACTCAGTGGAAACTCTTGGAGCAATGCCTCCGCCAGTTCCTTGTAGCCTTCATGGTGCCTGTCTTCCTCGTCGTAGCCGTTGTAGTACTCATCGAACGTACGCATCAGGATGATACTGTTGGCGTTGGCGTCGCCGAAGAGACCGAAGCTGCGGTTGGTCGCCTCCTCAAGGTTGCGGAAGCATACGATGTTGCCACAGTTCTTCACGGCGTTCAGTATGCGGTTAGTGCGGCTGTAGGCCTGCAAGAGTCCGTGCATCTTCAGGTTCTTGTCCACCCAGAGGGTGTTGAGGCATTTAGCATCGAAGCCCGTCAGGAACATTCCCACCACGATGAGCAGGTCGATGTCCTTGTTCTTCATTCTCAGGGAGAGATCCTTGTAGTAGTTCTGAAACTTGTCTGCGCTGGTGTCGTAGCTGGTACCAAACTGATGGTTGTATTCCTTGATGCAACTCTCCAGGAAATCCTTACTCGTTGAGTCGAGGCTCTTGATGCCCTCGGGGTCTTCCTCTATGTTGCCCATCTTGTCGTTCTCCGCCTCGTTGGTGGCGGTGGTGAAGATGGCAGCTATGCGCAGCTGCTTGGCTCCAGGCTCTGCCATCTGTCGCTCCAGCTCCTTGTAGTATTCCATCGCCATCGGCACGCTGTCGCACGCCAGTATCGAGTTGAAGCCTGTGGTGGCCACCTTTCCCTTTATTTCCTTCACCCGGGCTTCCTTCTTCTTCTTGAAGTTTCTTACAGCATCTTCCACGTTGGTCAGCACCGAGGCTGTCCATGGGCTTTGCCGCTTGGTCTTCATGTCGAAGTGGCTGAGCAGATACTTCACGTTGGTGGCTATTCGGGCAGGGTCAGTATATTGGGTGTTCTCCACCTTCTTGCCGTCCATCATCGCCGTCTGCGCATGATATTCCACGTTGAATTTCAGCACGTTCTTGTCGTTGATGGCATTGATGATAGTGTAGGTGTGCAGGGCTTTGGTGTGCTGCCCCTTGTCGTCCAGCTCGCCGCCGAAGATGTCGGCTGTGGTCATCATGTCGCCCTTCACATTGGTGGAGGCGTTCACGCCGAAGATAGGCGTACCTGTGAATCCGAACATGATGTAGTTCTTGAAGCTGTGCTTGATGCGCCTCTGCATCTCGCCAAACTGCGAGCGGTGGCACTCGTCGAAGATGAATACGAAATTCCTGTCCAGCACTTCTCGCTCTATCTTGTTTTTCTTCAGGAGGCTCGCCATCTTCTGTATGGTGGTGATGATGATGTGCGAGGAGTCACTTGGCTGGAGCTGACTTAGCAAGATTTGGCTGTTGGCGTTGCCGTTGGCGCAGTTGGGGCAGAACTTGTCGTACTCCTTCATCGTCTGATAGTCGAGGTCTTGCCTGTCTACGATGAACACCACTTTATATATGCCTTCTATCTCTGTGGCGAGCTGCGCCGTCTTGAAGGAGGTGAGCGTCTTGCCCGACCCCGTAGTGTGCCAGATGTAGCCTCCAGCCTTCCTTGTGCCTTGCCAGTGGTTGAAAAGTGCCTGCTTGATGCGCTGGATGATGCGCTCGGTGGCTGCTATCTGGTAGGGTCGCATCACGAGCAGTTCCTTGTCGGTGTTGAGCACGCAGTATTTAGTCAGGATGTTGAGCAGGGTGCGCTTGGTAAGGAAGGTCTTGGCGAAGTCCTCCAGGTCGCAGATAAGGTGGTTCTCAGCATCGCTCCAGTAACTGGTAAACTCGAAGGAGTTGCTTTGCGTCTTCTTCTTGCCCCTCTGCTTGTCGGCCTCTTGCTCACGAGCGTATCGGGTGGTGTTGCTGTAATACTTGGTCTCCGTGCCGTTGGAGATGACGAAGAGTTGTATGTAGTCGAACATTCCCTTGCCAGCCCAGAAGCTCTCTCGGGCGTAGCGGTTTATTTGGTTGAAGGCTTCCTTTATGCTCACGCCCCGGCGTTTCAGTTCAATGTGGACCAGAGGCAGACCGTTCACCAGGATGCTTACATCGTAACGGTTGTCGTAGGTGCCGCCATCGGGCACGTACTGGTTGATTACCTGCAGGCGGTTCTTGAACACGTTGTCCTTGTGCAGCAAGTGGATGTTGGTCTTCGTGCCGTTGTCACGTTCTATCTCGATGGCAGTGTTGGCTCGCTGAATCATGTCGGCCTTGTCTTCCAAGGTGAGCGTGTCGTTGGATATTTCCTGCAGCAGGTTGCTCCATTCCTTGTCGGAGAGCACGATGTCATTCACCTCGCCCAGCTCCTTACGTAGGTTCAGCAAAAGCTCCTCCTCATTGCGGATGGTGGGGTATTCGTAGCCCTGATGCTGCAACTGGGTGATGAGCCATTGCTCCAGCTCAGCCTCGCTCTGGTAGGCATTGCCGCTTCGCAGCTGTGGCTCGTACTTTGTCACCACGGTGCAGTTGTCTTGCTCTGCTATGATGTTAAATTGTTCTGCCATAATGCGTTTACTTTTAATGAGTTATTCAAATGTCAGCAGCTTCTCCCTATAATACTCATACTGCTTCTGACGAAGAGAGATGAGTTTTTCTAAGCGCTGGATGTATTCCTCGAAAATGTCGAGGGTGAGGGCAATTTCTCGCTGCTTGGAGAGAGGAGGAAGAGCAAACAAAAAAGTTGCCATTGCTTCACCAGAAACTCTCACTACCTTTGCCCCTGTTGCCGCCATTCGTTTTTGCTTAGCAAACATTTCTGTTTGAAACAAATACGCCATGAATTTTGGGTCTTGATCATGAGAATAACAATACGAGTCTGTACTATATGCGACCTCACTGTCACCAAGCCAGGCCACAGCTTTGCAACAAGCTTCTACATCTTCACTTGTTGTTGCAATAAGCAAGTCGCCTGTTTTTCCTTTTTTGAGCTTCTTAGCATAGTTTTCATCGCAAAAGGATTTTGTTTTGTATGCTGCGAAATTATAGAAAGTATGAATTTGCCCATAATGGATACAAGGAAATCCAGCATCTCTAAGGTCGGATTTTTGAAGACCACTTCCTCGGGTAAAAGTACCTATTTCACCGAGAGTCTTAACCATCCATCCTTCTTTCGGGCTCATTAGCCTTTCCCTATAACACTCCATTTGTTTCTTCCTCATTTCCACCTCCTTCTTCATCTTATCGATGAGGGTGGTAAAAGGATCCAACACAGAGACTATCTCTTGCTGAATGGAGAGAGGAGGAAGGGAAATTTGCATATTTTCGAACAACTTCCTATTGAGGTTGGGTGTTGCCCCGCCAAAACAATATTTTGTGGACATAAGTTCTTCTTTGTTCTTCAACAAATAATAAAGAATGTTCAACGAACAAGTAGCACTGTTTTGTGGTATGAAAACCCAGCACGCATTATTTGCCCAAAATTTATTATGATGGATATGTACATGACCAGCGGAACTTCCCCAATGTGATATTGTTAAAACATTTCCGTCGTAATTGAATTTGTCATAATATCCAGAGTAATCCACTCCACCATTCATTACAGGGTAAAGCCCTTCCTGTTTTACCTGATTTCTATTCAATGAACCTCCCGGAAGATATTTTATAATGTCTCCAACAGACACCCTTTCCACTCCCTTTGGACAGAGCCTCTTTATCATTTCCTCTATCCTATTCATAGCTCCTTGATGATTATGTCCAACTTCTGAGAAAGACTGATAACTTTGTTATTCATCTCCTCTATCTCAGCGTTCAGTTTCTCAATGTCAATCACCTCTCTCTTATCCTCTTTCTCCACATACGAAGATACAGAGAGGTTGGCATCATTGGCAAGCACCTCGTCAATGCTCACGAGCTTGCTGAAATATTGCTTTTCCTTGCGCTCGCCGTAGGCATTGACAATATTGTCTTGGTTCTTGTCCTCCAGCTTGTTTTTGTTACCATTCTTCTCGTATTCCTCTGAAGCATCGACGAACAAGATGTTGTTGTCCTTCTTGTTCTTCTTCAGCACGATGATGCAAGTGGCTATGCTCACACCAAAGAAAAGATTGGCAGGAAGCTGAATCACCGTGTCCACGAAGTTGTTCTTAATCAAGTACTCACGTATCTTCTTCTCCGCTCCGCCACGATAGAGCACACCTGGGAACTCCACGATGGCACAGGTGCCAGTCTCGTCCAGATGGTAGAGCATGTGCATGGTGAAGGCAAGGTCGCCCCTTGAGGCTGGAGCAAGCACACCTGCAGGACTGAAACGCTCGTCGTTGATAAGGATAGTGTTTTCTTTTCCGTCCCATTTCTTCGAATAGGGCGGATTGCTCACAATGGCGTCGAACTTCATCCCGAGGTGATGGGGCGTAGTGAGTGTGTCGCCCAACTGGATGTCGAACTTGGAGTAGTTTATATCGTGAAGAAACATATTACTACGGCAGAGGTTGTAAGTCGTAGGATTCAGTTCCTGACCGTAGAAGTCTATACTTTTCACATCATCGGCTATCTTCGCAAACTTCAGTAGCAAAGAACCCGAACCGCACGCAGGGTCATAGACCTTGCGGATGTGGGGATTCTGAAAGGATGCGATTCTTGCCAGCACCTCGCTCACTTCCTGTGGGGTAAAGAACTCGCCACCGCTCTTCCCGGCATTGGAGGCGTACATCTGCATCAGATACTCATAGGTGTCGCCCACGGTGTCAATGCTGTTGTCGGAGAACCTCTTGCTGAGCTGCATGTCTCTCACCTTGATCAATACTTGAGAGATGCACTTGTTGCGCATTTCAACAGAATTGCCGATGCGTGAGCTATCGATAATGAAATCGGAAAAAAGACCCTTCACCTGTTCCTCGCTCTCGGTGCCTGTGGCACTTGCCTCGATGGAGCGGAACACATTGCTCAGGGTCTCGTTGAGGTTGACATTCTTCTCGGGATGCTCCGCCACGTTCTGGAACAGCTGGCTGGGCAAAATGAAGAATCCCTTTTCCTGCACCATCATCTCACGTGCTTCCTCAGCCTCTTCGTCATTCATCTTGGCGTAATCGAAATTCTCGATGCCAGCGTCGGTCTGTAGCTTATTGATGTAGTTGGTGAGGTTCTCTGATATGTAGCGATAGAAGATGGCTCCCAAGACGTAAGCCTTAAATTCCCATCCGTCCACGGCTCCACGCAGTTCCTCGGCGATGCTCCAGATAGTTTTGTGCAGTTCCTCTCTTTCCGTATTTTTTATTCCCATAATGATTATTGATACTATAATGTGTTTTGTAGTTGTTTTCTTATTTCGTTTTGAGCACAAGTCGCCAGCCCTCGCTCTGAAGGATGAGGGAGTCGGTTGTGCGGGTTATCTTAAAAATGGTGTTGCCAATTTTGATTTCATCGCCCTCGAGGGTGTAGACGATTTGTCCCAAGGGAATAATCTCGTACTCCGTCTTCGTCACCTTACCCGTATTGTCGAAATAGTTGACGGTCTCGCCCTGAGTGAAGATGATGTTGCCGTCGGCAAACTGGGCGAAGGTGTCCGATTCCCTCATGTCAATCCAAAAACCGCCGAAGCTCTGACAAGCCTCGGTCACCTCCCATTCCTGGGCGCTGAGCAGCGACTGGTAGTCTACGGCCTCGGTGCCGTCGTCCGTGTCGGAAGAGCAGGAAGTGAGGACGGGTACTGAGAACACAAAAAGGACGACTGCCACCGCTGTGATGAAGGATGACAGTCGCCCTTTGGCGTGCGAAAAATATGCATGAATGGTTCGGGTTAATCTTGATGACTCAAAATTACCCCCCCGAATAACTGACAGATGGTTAATGATTTATTAGTTTTCATACCTTTATTTTTATTGTCGCCACTGCTTCGTAGTGAATTCCACAGCAGCCTTTTGTTGTAAAATACTTCTCGCAAAAGTAATATTTCTTTTTCAAATTATCGTCTTTATTACTTTCTTTAACTTATTTTTTGTGTTTTCCGCCCCTGCCACCAAACAGATTTGTCCGCAAATCGCCTTTCCCGACATCCGCCTGTCCGAGCTCCTTGATGATTCGCATGACGAGTGCTTTGCATACTGGACAAAGTGGGAGGAATGAAATTACCCTTTTGCGAAAGTTGAGTTAATTATCTATAATATTTCAAGATAACCCATATTATAATGAAGTGTTTTGCGTATATTTGCACATTATATTAATGGTTAAGATTATGACAAAGGACACAATGGCAAACAAACTTCCCAGGAAGTTGCTTCAGAAAATGGAAATCGTAGGAGAGCAAATCAAGCTTGCCCGATTGCGCCGCGACCTGAGCATGGCACAAGTTGCAGAAAGGGCCACTTGCTCGGAAGTAACGCTTTGCAAAGTGGAGAAGGGATGCCCCACGGTTTCCATCGGAATCTATCTTCGTGTGCTCTATGCACTTCAGCTGGATGACGACATCTTGCTCCTGGCAAAGGATGATAAACTCGGAAGGGCATTGCAGGATATGGGACTGAAGAACCGTCAAAGAGCCTCTAAAAAGAAATAGAAATGGAACGACTATTGGTTTTCGCAGATTTTGACTGGCTCGACAAACCGGAGCTGGTAGGTGAGTTGTGCTATGAGAAACTGCGCGGCTCGGAAAGTTATGCTTTCAGGTTTGATGATAATTGGCTTAAGTTTCATGCTGGAATCAAACTTTCTGAGGACATCAACAACTATCCTGGCTTGCAATACACTCAGCCTGGAAATGATATTTTCGGCTGTTTTTCAGATGCGTTGCCCGACCGGTGGGGGCGCACCTTGCTCAAAAGAAGAGAACAAATACAGGCATCAGAAGAAAAGAGGGCTGTAAGAAATCTTTCTTCGTTCGACTATCTCATGGGCATCGATGACTTCTCCAGAATGGGCGGATTCAGATTGAAAAGAGAGCTGGATGGAAATTTTATCAATGTTTCGCCTTCCCTCAAGATTCCACCGCTAACTGAACTTAGACAACTTGTTCTTGCCAGTCAGGAAGTTGAGAAATCAGAAGAAAATGACGTGTTGCCCGAGAAGAAATGGATAGCTCAGCTTATCCAGCCTGGTACTTCTTTGGGCGGTGCAAGACCCAAGGCTGGAGTTTTGGATGATAGTGGAAATCTATGCATAGCTAAGTTTCCGTCAAGAAAGGATGACTATGATACAGGTCTTTGGGAACATTTTTCTCATCTTCTTGCCCGCAAAGCTGGCATCTATGCAGCTCAAACCAAGGTGCTGGGCGGTTTGGGAAAATATCACACACTTCTTTCCAAACGTTTTGACAGAACTGATGAGGGAAAGCGAATCCATTTTGCATCATCCATGTCACTGATAGGATTGAGGGATGGAGATAATGCGCAGGGTGGTTATGGTTATCTTAATATTGTTGATTTCATACTACAAAGTTGCTGCGACGTAGAGAAAAATCTTCAGGAACTTTACCGTAGGGTTGCCTTCAATATTTGTATTGGCAATTCGGATGACCATTTCAGAAATCATGGTTTCCTGCTTACTCCAAGAGGATGGACTCTGTCGCCTGCCTATGATATGAATCCTACTCTGAACGAATATCAAAGCCTCCTGATCAATGAATCTTCCAACAAGGCTGATATTCGTACTTTGCTGGAATCATGCGAGAGCTATATGATAAAGAAAGAAGTGGCAGAAAACATCATTCGCCAGGTTCAGGCGGCTGTGGCTGGATGGGAGAATTTAGCTGTTCTGCTTCAAATACCAGCAAGAGAAGTGACGATGTTTAAGGACAGATTCAAGCTGAACCTGTAAAGAACTCAACTTCCACAAGTGTGCTGCTTATAGAAGATGCTAACCTGACAGATAGGAGCTTATGCACCTTACCTTTGCTTTACCCTTCGGCCAGCGATTTTCAATTCCGCTATGCGCCGGTAACTTTGGGTTCAGGGCGTGAGAATTTAATAGGACTCTTGATGACAATCTATCATTTTTCTATGTTTTTGCTTGGTAGTTTCAGAATTAAAACGTAATTTTGCTGATGAAAATCAATTAATTTTAAAATAAGGATTAAATATGGATACTTCAGTTATAAATAATCCTCAGCTTTTAGTAACAGTTTCCGACCCTACTATGTTGACAAAGTTGAAAAACGCCATTAAAATGTTGAATGGTGTTAGTTCTATTTCTGTTTTGAAGCCAAAGAAGACTGGACTGGAATTAGCTGAAGAGGACAAGGCAAAAGGCAGAGTTACCCACTGGAATTCCGTCGACGAAATGTTTAACTCTATTTTAGGTGAATAATGTATAAACTTGGAACGACCAAAAGATTTGACAAGGCACTAAAGCTTTGTCAAAAACGAGGCTATCCCATAGCAGAACTTAAAAAAGCTATAGCTCTATTGGTTGAAAACGGAAACCTGCCATCAGAATATAAACCACATATTCTTCATGGCAACCATGAAGGTGAATGGGAGGCACATATAAGACCTAACTGACTGTTGATTTGGGAACAGAACGATGACGAATTGACTCTGTTAATGCTGACAACAGGTACACATTCTGATGTATTTGGCAAAACAAGAAGATAATGTTAAACTACCTCCTTTTCAGCAGCACGTAGATGATGACGGGGGCACCAAGAAGTGGGGTGACTGCTCCGAGGGGAATCATGCCATTTTGGGTGGGAAGGGCGCAAAGCCAGTTGCACAGCAGGGCGATGACCGAACCCAAGAGCATCGTGGAGGGCAAGAGAACACGATGATTCTCGGTCGTGACGAAGAGACGCGCGATGTGGGGCGTGGCCAAACCGATGAAGGCGATGGGTCCACAGAAGGCGGTGACCGTGGCGGTGAGAACGCCTGTGACAAGGAGCAGCAGAAGACGGAGCCTGCGGGTGTCGTAACCCAGGTTCTCTGCATACAACTCGCCCAGGAGAAAGGCATTGAGAGGCTTGACAAGCGCCAAAGCCGCCAGGAGGAAAAGACCGATCACCACGGCTGCCACAGGAATGCTGGCGAGCGAGACGTTGCCGAAACTGCCCATTCCCCAGACGGTGTAAGACTTCACGCCCTCGCTCGTGGCAAAGAAGTTGAGCAGCGTGATGGCGCTGTTGGCCAGATAACCGATCATCAAACCGATGATGAGCAGCATGGTGCTGCTGCGCACTACAGCCGAAAGGGCCGAGATGAGCGCCGTCACCGCCAAGGCGCCCACCAAAGCCGAAAACAGTACCGCCGCATAACCCGCCAGGGAGAGGGAGCCTGCCGACAGACTGCCGCCCATACCCAGCATGACGACTGCCACCGCAAGGGCTGCTCCGCTGTTGATGCCAAAAACATCGGGACCCGCCAAAGGATTGCGGAAGGTGGTTTGCAACAGGAGTCCGCTGACAGCAAGAGCCGCTCCTCCCATCAGCGCCATAATGGCCTGAGGCAGTCGCGACTCTATGATGATGAAGCGCCAGGTGTCGGACGCTTCTCCCGTAACGTTTCCTGTAAGAACTGTCCATACGTCAGCCAGGGGAATGCTGACGCTTCCCATGGCGAGGTTGAGCACGAAGAGCACAACCAACAACAGGGTTGCAGCCGTAAGGGCGACGATGGTTTGGGGACTTTTCATAAATGCAGCTTTGAGTCTTTTGAAAATGTTACGACTGCAAAGTTACATTTTTTCCTGCAACCGGCAAAAAATTTATTGAAGTTTCGAATGGCTTTTTATCCATCTCCACACCAAGGCGACGCCTGGAATGATGCAGGACACGAGGTCGGCAAGTCCTGCTGCTGCCATCATGCTCGCATCGGCATGAAGCGTGGTGTAGGACTCGGTAGGAATCAGAACGCCCTGAAGCACAACGGCGTAGACCAGGAAGACAAGCAGCTCGCGGGTTGTTGCCTTGCTGTAATAATCAAAACTGCTGTGGATGGTGTGAAAAATGCTTTTCACAACTTCTGCCACGTACTTCTGAAAGCCAAACTCGGGCATTCTCCATCCCGTACTGCCCCACTCTGCGTTTGCGTTGCCAAGATTCATGTTGGCTTGATTCATTGTCAGTTCCATAAGCCTAATCATTTAATTCATGTTTCTTTTTTCTGATGCAAAAATACAAGAGCCATATTACACCATGATGTAGAACGTGTTACAATCATATGACATTTTTATCTTTGTTCAGGAGTTAAGACAACAACTCCTGTAAGCAGCACGCCCTGGGCTAAGAGCTTCTGCCCCCTTCAGGGCGTGCTGATTGTGTCCCTTACAGGTTGACCTTAATACCTGCGTTGATCTTCACACCGTAGTACTCCACTTGCATGGTGCGGTTCTTCTCACCCTGATAGTAGCGCAGAGGCTGGTTGAGCAGGTTGTTGGCGTTGGCGTAGACTGTAAACTTCTGCTTCTTTCCCCAGGTGTAGCTGGCGTTGAGGTCGAGATAGTTCACGTTGTCGTAGTAGCGGTCGAGAGCACGGCTGGTGCTCATCTGGTCGATGAACGAAGAAGCGAAGTTGTAAGACAGACGGAGGCTCAGTCCACACTTCTCGAAGAAGAGCGAGGCATTGGCAGTATGCTCAGGCGAGCCTGCCACCTTCACGTCGTCGCCGTCCTCGATGCCGAGGCGCTCGTTGAAGTTGCGCGTGGTGCTGTGAGTATAGGTGTAGTTGCCGTAGAAGCCGAGACATTTCAGGGCTGGTGTGATGAAACCGAAGTCGCGCTGATAAGCCACTTCCACACCATACACACGGGCGTCGTAGGCATTGATGTTCTGAGTCACCGCAAACTGCTTGTCGGCATTGTCGCCCGAGAGTCCGAGGTCGCTGCCCAAGTATTTGTTGGAAGCCCACTCCACGTTCACGTTCTTGATGTCCTTATAGAAGAGTCCCAGGCTCACCAGTCCCACACTCTTGAAGTAGTGGTCGGCAGAGAGATCGATGTTGAGCGCTCTTGCCGGCTTGGTGCTTGGATCGCCGATGGTAGCCTCCTCGTCGGCAATATTGAAGGTCTTGTTGGCGATAAGTGCGGAATACTTAGGACGCGAGATGGTCTTGGTGATGGAGGCTCTGAGGCTTCCGTCGTCCGAGTATTTGTACTTCAGCAAGAGGCTTGGCAGGAGGTCTGTATAGTGACTCTTGATGTCGCCTGTAGGCTTCATGGTTGGGTCGCCGTCCTCGGGAATGTCCACATTGTAGCCGCTGGTCTTCAGGTCGGTACGCTCCACGCGCAGACCCAGGGTGGCTGAGAGTTTCTTGCCTATCTTCTGGTCGAAGCGCAGGTAACCGGCTGTTATCTGCTCGCGGATCTTATAGTTGCCGGCTTCCTCCTCGTAGTTCTCTGTTCCCTCATACTGGCTGAAGTCGATTTTGCCCAACGTGCTGATCGAGATGAATGGCGAGTTGGCAGGATACTGGCTGCCCGGCATGAAGCCGTCGCGAATCTGCAGCGAGGTGTTGCTGCGCCAGTCGTCGCCCAGCACCTCCTCGGGGTCGTAGTCGAAGAATGAGGTGGTGCGCTTCTTGTTCTTGCTGGTGTACTTGGCGCCAAACTTCAGGGTGTTGCCGTAGAGACCCTTGCAGAGCGGCAGAGTGAAGTTGAGTCGTCCCTTCCACTCGTTCTCCACGATGTCCTGGTTGGAGTTGTTGAGCTCGTCGAGCACCCAGTGGCTGTCGTCGAGTGAAGGGAGCGATTTGGCGTAGTAAGGCTGCTTGTCGCCCACGTCCTGGAAGCCGTCGCCGAAGTCGATGTACTCGGTTTCACTCTTACCATATTTATATTTATAGGAAGCATAGCGCTCGTTGGGTCGCTCCTCGGTGGCTCGCGAGTAGCTGGCAGCCCAGTCCATCTTCAGGTTGCCCAACTGGTGCTCTCCGTCGAGAGTGTAGTCCATTGTCTGCTGCAACTCCAGTCGGGCGTTCTTCTGGTCAGACGAGCCCGCCTTGGTCTGTAACACGACGCTCTGCTTGGAAGCCTTGCTGTTCAGCTTCTTGTAGCTGATGCGGTAACGGTTCTCCCAGTCGCTGCGACGATTGTAAATGCCCTTGAACGAAATCTTGTGCAGGGGGTTGAACTTATAGTCTAAAGCCAGGGAGTAGCTCTGACGCTCACGGGTGACGTAGTACTGGCGCACCTGAGCCTCCTTGAGCTCTATTTCCTTGTCGTCGTTCTCCTCGTATTCGAACTCGGTATTGTCGGAACCTCCTGGAGCATACTGATAAGAGGCAGAGGCCATGATGCCCAGTCGGTTCTGGAAGAATCGGTTGCCCCATGTTGCTGCCAGGTCCCATTGTGGTTTGCCGCTGATCCATGTGTAGCCTGAACCGACGTTGAAGTTGAGCACCTGGTGGCTGGGGGTGTTTTTGGTCACGAGGTTGATTTCGCCTCCGATGGCGTCGCCGTCCATGTCGGAGGTCACCACCTTGTTCACCTCGATGGTCTGAATCATGTCGGCAGGAATCAGGTCGAGCTGCACGTTGCGTGTGTCGCCCTCTGCCGAAGGCATTCTGTTGCCGTTGACGGTCACCGAGGTAAGGTCGGCAGAAGTGCCTCTCACCTGTCCGAACCTGGCCTCACCCTGGTCGTACTGCACGTTGATGCCGTTGATGCGTTTCAGGGCGTCGCCGATGTTAGAGTCGGGGAACTTGCCCACCTGGTCGGCGCTCACCACATTGGTCACACCCATGTTCTCCTTCTGCATCTGCAGGGCCTTGCGCTGACCGTAGAAGGCTCCGTTCACCACCACTTCCTTGAGCTCGTTGCCCTCGCTCAGGATGATGTTTCGCTCCACGTTCTTGCCCACCAGCTTGATGACGTAGGTCTTGGGCGAATAGCCCACGTAGGACACCTTCACCTTGTAGGTTCCGGGCTTCATGTTGGGCAGGGTGTAGAAACCGTTCACATCGCTTGTTACTCCTGTATGCAAATCTTCCACCATGATGGTTGCTCCTGGCAAAGCCTGATGCTCTGCGTCGACAACACGTCCGCTGATGACTCCGCCCATCAGGACATTGCTTTCGGGTTCTGTCACGGCGACTGCTGCGCCTGTGGCTGTCAGCATCAGGGCCGAGAATAATACTTTCTTGAGATTCATAAAATTTTCCTGTATAATGATTTTTTCGATTTGAATTTACTTCTTCACCTTTTCTATGGTGTGGATGATTTTTCCGTCCTTGTCGATCATCGACATTCGGAGCTGCTTCTTGTCGGCTGAAATGACCGAGAAACCGTCGGCTGAACTGCAGAACACAGTACCATCGGTAGGCTTCACGGGACGGGCCAGAGATGAAGAGGAGTTGACCACGTAGTCGATGTTGTCGCCCTTCTTCTGGATGTGCTGGAAATTGTGGATGTGTCCGCAGGCGTAGATGGCCACATTATTATATTTATGGAGTACGGGCAACAGGCGGTTCTGCATGTCGAGACGCTCGCTCTCCTTCTTAGTGGTGTAGGCATAGATGGGATGATGGCCCACTACAATCACCCAGTCTTCCTTGGCATTCTTCAGGGTCTCGTCGAGCCAGGCGAGCTGAGCCTCCACGTCCTGCTTGCAGGCATCGGGATATTTGGCAGAGGCCTTGCGGTAAGAGTCGATGAGAGGAGTGGTGTCGAGGAACACCACGCGAAGGGTGGTTCCCTTGTGGTCGAACACCTTGGTGTAATATTTCTCTCTCATCATCCAGCGGCGGCTCACCTTGCCGTAGTCCATGAAAGCCTGTGTGTTGCCACGATACTCATGGTTGCCGCAAACGGCAAACCAGTCGAGCATCAGTTCGGGATGAGAGTAAACCCATTCGTAATTGGTGAGCCACAATGGGTCCTGGGTGGAAGCCACTCCGTTGAAATGATGAATGTCGCCTGCGGCTATCACGCACTCAGGACCTACCACGTCGGCCATCTCGCCCATCAGTTCGGCAATGGGTTTCTGGTCGTAATAGCCGTTGCGGCCCATGTCGTTGGTCATGTAGAGTGTGATTTCGCCCTTCAGCTTCTGCCATTCTGCAGCATTCACCTTCCAGTTAGGATTCTGCTGAATGGCGGTCGCCGCACTCTGCGAGCAGGTGGTTACTGCCGTGTTTTGAGCCTTTGCTGTCAAGCCGCCGCCCAACAATAATGCTGAAGCCAAAACCACAGCTGCCATTCTCTCTTTCATCACAGCAACTCTGTTGCCATG
>ERZ1034730.358-NODE-358-length-17553-cov-15.877872_pt1 | contig 17553 bp, 18 predicted proteins | sample MGYA00520650_ERZ1034730 | MGnify/ENA primary metagenome ERZ1034730 (study PRJEB33766, sample SAMN09781702) | gut metagenome | biome: gut microbiome | host: Homo sapiens | place: Madagascar | study: EMG produced TPA metagenomics assembly of the PRJNA485056 data... | reverse complement strand
GTTGTCTACTTCTTTAGAATAGATCATATTCGCTAAATTTTATATTAATGAATATATAAGTATAATGTTTCTGTACTTATTTCATAACCTTTTTGCTGAAACATGGGGCTTTCCATCTCAATCTAGAGACCTTTTCATCTCAATCGTGAGAACTTCCGACCTCAATTCCGAGTACAAAAGTACAAAAAATCTTGGAGAAATACCTAAAAATCGGTATTCTTTTTAACTCTTTAACCTAATTATTATGATTTTTCTTTTGTTTTTCCTTATTTTGATGTATCTTTGCAAACTGAAAATTGCAATTTTAAATAGATTATGATCGAAGTTAAGATAAATGACACTATGCTTCAGCAGGCTGCCGAGGCTGGTATGGACGAATTTGTGGGGGCTTTCGTGAAGGCTATCCGCGATGCCATCGGTGGTGAGCTCACTGCCGAGACGATGGGCGAGCTCAATAGCGACCAGATTACCCTCCTGGCGTGGGACATCCTGCACGAGGAGATGATGGATGGCGGCATGATACAGCTCATCCACAATGGATATGGACCCTTCATCTGGCTCAATCCTACTGACAAGGCGTTTCGCAACTGGGGATTGCAGGACCTCTACCGTCTCATCAACAAGAGCCATGCGCTCTATCGCTTGCACCATGAGGAGATAGAGGTAGGCGAGATGAGCGATGAGCAGTTTATGGCGCTCTACGAGAAGTTCCCTGAGTTTGACGACTATGACGACCTCTTCGTGGAGAACGAGGAGGAGTGGACTGCCAAGATAGCTTATTACATCGATGAGCATATCGACAACTTCGCCACAATTATCAAATAATTTGCTGCGATTATTTAACAAATCGGCTATTATTAAATAAGGTATATATACTATTATAATAATATATATTATGAACAAGCAAGAACAGGAGCTCCGCAAGAAGAGCCCCGTACAGATACGCAACAAGAAGGCTTCATTCGAGTACTTCTTCGTTGACACTTACACCGCAGGCATCGTGCTCACGGGCACCGAGATAAAGTCTATCCGAGGGGGCAAGGCTTCGCTCGTGGACTGCTACTGCGACTTCTACCAGGGGGAGCTCTGGGTGAAGGGCATGAACATATCTCCCTATTTCTATGGTTCGTTTGGCAACCACGAGGCTCGCCGCGACCGCAAACTGCTCCTCACCAAGCGCGAGTTGCGCCGACTGGAGAACGACAGCAAGCAGCCTGGCTTCACCATCGTGCCAACCCTCGTATTCATCGACGACAAGGGCAGGGCTAAGGTGGACATCGCCCTCTGCAAGGGTAAGAAGGAGTATGACAAGCGACAGACCCTGAAGGAGAAGGAAGATCGCAGGGAGATGGATAGAGCCATCAAGCACTTCTAATACTTTGAACGTTGAGATTTGAACTTTGAACTTTATGAAATGCATCTTTTATGATGTTAGTCATTTCGGGTGGTTCTCTTCTCGATGTTTAAATACTCTTTATTATTTAAGTTTTTAGGATAATATGACTAATCATAAAGTTCAAAGTTCAAAGTTCAAAGTTCAATGTGACAGGAAGATTCTGATCTTGGACGGTGCGATGGGCACGGAGATTCAGAAGTATAACTTGACGGAGGAAGACTTCCGTGGCGATAGATTCCAGGACCTGCCGGGGCAGATGAAGGGCAACAACGATATGCTCAATATCACTCGCCCCGACGTGATCTCCGACATCTATCGTCGTTACTTGGAAGCTGGCGCCGACATCATCTCCGCCAACACGTTCTCCTCGCAGCGCATCTCGCAGGCTGATTATCACCTGGAGGATTGCGCCCGAGAGATGGCGTACGAGGGAGCCAGACTGGCTCGCATTCAGTGCGATAAATATTCCACACCCGATAAGCCACGCTTTGTAGCGGGCGATATCGGACCTACCAACAAGACTTGCAGCATGAGCCCGGACGTCAGCAACCCTGCCGCCCGAGAGATCACTTATGCCGAACTTTTCGACGACTGTTGCGAACAGGTGGACGGACTCATCGAGGGTGGTGCCGACGTGATATTGATAGAGACCATCTTTGATACGCTCAATGCCAAGGCGATGATAGACGCTGCCCTCACCATGATGAAGAAGCATGGGGTGGACCTGCCTATCATGATCAGTCTCACCGTGAGCGACTTGGCGGGCAGAACCCTCAGCGGACAGACGGTGGATGCCTTCCTGGCAAGTCTCTCGCCATATCCTATCTTCTCAGTGGGCATGAACTGCGCCTTCGGTGCTCCGCAGATGAAACCATTCATCCAGCACATGGGCAAGGTGGCACCTTATTATATTAGTGCGCATCCGAATGCCGGACTGCCTAACGAAATGGGCGAATATGACGAGACGGCAGAGAGCATGGCTCCCAAAATAGCCGAATTCATCGATGAGGGACTGGTTAACATCATCGGTGGATGCTGTGGCACAACGCCCGATTTCATCGCTAGTTACTATGAGATGTCGAAGGGCAAGAAACCGCATCAGGTGGTAGAGAAGCCGAAGTATATGTGGCTCTCTGGACTGGACCTGTTGCAGGTGGATGACTCCGTGCATCTGCCAGTGGACGCCAGCCGATTCGTCAACGTGGGTGAGCGCTGTAACGTGGCTGGTAGCAGGAAGTTCCTGCGTTTGATTAATGAAAAGAATTATGAGGAAGCCATCGGTATCGCTCGTAAGCAGGTGGCTGATGGAGCTGCCGTCGTGGACGTGAATATGGATGATGGTTTGCTCGATGCCAAGGCAGAGATGGTGAACTTCCTCAATATGATAGCTGCCGAGCCTGAGATAGCCAAGGTGCCAGTGATGATAGACTCCTCCAAGTGGGAAGTCATCGTGGCGGGCTTGCAGTGCTGCCAGGGCAAGTGCATCGTGAACAGTATCTCGCTCAAGGAGGGTGAAGAGGTGTTCCTCTCTCATGCCCGCGACGTGATGCGATATGGTGCGGCAGTGGTGGTGATGTGCTTTGACGAGATAGGTCAGGCCACCACTTACGAGCGCCGCATCGAGATAGCCGAGCGTGCCTACCATCTCTTGGTGGACAAACTGGGCATGAATCCGCTCGACATCATCTTCGACCCTAACGTGCTTGCCATCGCCACTGGTATGGAGGAGCATGACAACTATGCCGTGGAGTTTATCCGTGCCACCCGATGGATTCACGAAAATCTGCCTGGAGCGCACGTCAGCGGTGGTGTGAGCAACCTCTCATTCTCCTTCCGTGGCAATACATACATCCGTGAGGCTATCCACTGCGTATTCTTGCATCACGCCCAGAAAGTGGGCATGGACTTTGGTATCGTAAATGCCAAGGCAAGAATGGATTATAATAAAATACCTAAAGAACAACTTGAACTCATCGAGGACGTGGTGCTGAACCGCCGCAAGGGCGCTGCCGACGAACTCATCGAGCTGGCTGCCGAAATCAAGGAGAAGGCAGATGCCGCCAAGGCTGCTGCCAAGGCTGGCGGTGTGGCTCCACCAAAGCCTGCCGCCCCGGAATGGCGCAAGCTGAGCGTGGAGGAACGCTTGAAGTATGCCCTGCAGAAGGGTATCACCGACTTCCTGCAAACCGACATCGACGAGGCTCTTACCAAATATCCACATGCGGTGAATGTCATCGAAGGTCCATTGATGGATGGTATGAACCTGGTGGGTCAGCTCTTCGGAGAGGGAAAGATGTTCCTGCCGCAGGTGGTGAAAACCGCACGCACGATGAAATCGGCAGTTTCTATCCTCCAGCCTCACATCGAGGCAGAGAAGCAGGGCGGTTCTACCACGGCTGGCAAGATATTGATGGCCACGGTGAAGGGCGATGTGCATGACATCGGCAAGAACATCGTGTGCGTGGTGATGTCGTGCAATAACTACGATATCATCGACCTGGGCGTGATGGTTCCTGCCGAGCAAATCGTGAAGAAAGCCGTGGAGGAGCAGGTGGATGCCATCGGTCTGAGCGGCTTGATTACCCCTTCGCTCGAAGAGATGGTGCATGTGGCTCGAGAGATGCAGAAGGCAGGCTTGCGCATACCTATCATGGTGGGTGGAGCCACAACGAGCGAGCTGCACGTGGCGCTGAAGATAGCTCCGGAATATGACGGACCAGTGATTTGGGTCAAGGATGCCTCGCTCAATGCCGGTATCTGCGCCCGATTCCTGAACGAGACGGAGTGCCCTAAGTTTATCGCCGAACTCAACGAGCGATACGAGCAGCTGCGTAAGAACTATCACGAGGAGCAAGCCAAGATAGCATCGCTCACCGAGGCTAGGAAGAACAAGCTGGAATTGTTCTAGGTAGATCGCTCCAAATCGGAGCAATTTACTCCTAATCAGAGTCGATCGCTCCAAATCAAAATAGGTGGAATAAGAAAAGAAAGTAACAACTAGTTATACAGGATAAATGATAAAGACAATTATTTTTGACATGGGTGGTGTGGTAATCACTCTTGACAATGGGGAAGCGGGCAAACGCTTCGTGGAGCTTGGATTGAAGAACTTCAACGAGTTGATGGATCCTTACAAGCAGAATGGTATCAATGGCGACTTGGAGGAAGGCAAGCTCAGCGAGGAGGAATATCGCCACAAGATGAGCCAGATGCTGGGCAGGGAGGTAAGCTTCGAGGAGCTGAAACACTGCTGGTTGGGCTATGTGAAGGATGTGCCTGCGCGCAAGCTGATGACCCTCCGCAACCTCAAGAAGCAGGGCTACAGAGTGGTCTTGCTCAGTAATACCAACCCCTATATGTCGTCATTCACCGACAGCGAGGAGTTTTCGGGCGATGGTCATCCGATAGGCGATTACTTCGATGCGATGTATCGCAGCTACGAGGTGAAATACATGAAGCCAGATGAGAATTTCTTCCGCTATGTGCTCACCCAGGAGAAGGCTTTGCCAGACGAGTGCCTCTTCATCGACGATGGTCCTCGCAACTGCTGCGCTGCATCCGAGCTGGGCATCTACACCTACTGCCCTCAGAACGGCGAGGACTGGTGCGATAAAATATATAATTATTTGAAATAATCGCCCAATTATTTTGCACTCTGCGATAAAAGCAGTACTTTTGCAGTCGGAATAGATAAAAATATTAAGAAAATGGCAACAAAGAAAAGATGGCATTGCCTGCCTGGTCAGCCTCTCACAGAGCTAGACAAGCAGGTGATGTATTGGGAAAACAAGGGTAAGCTCGTGCCTACCCGCGACTTGATTAAGACTCCAGAACAGATAGAAGGTATCCGTAAGAGTGGTGTTGTGAACACGGGTTGTCTCGATGCAGTGGCAGAGGCAATCCGTCCGGGCATGAACACCCAGGAAATCGACGATATTTGCATGCAGTATTGCAAGGACCACAACGCCATCCCTGCCTGCCTCAACTACGAGGGCTATCCTAAGAGCGTATGCACCAGCATCAATGAGGTGGTGTGCCACGGTATCCCAAAGGAAGAGGACGTGCTCGAGGAGGGCGACATCGTGAATGTGGACATGACTACCATCGTGGATGGCTACTATGCCGATGCCAGCCGCATGTTTATCGTGGGCGGCAAGACTACCCCTGAGAAGGAGCAGCTGGTGCGCGTGGCTAAGGAATGCCTGGAGATAGGTATGGAGGTGGCTAAGCCTTACAGCTTTGTGGGCGACATCGGTCATGCCATCGAGAAGCACTGCAAGAAATATGGCTATGGCGTGGTACGCGACCTTTGCGGCCATGGCGTGGGCTTGCAGTTCCACGAGGAGCCAGAGGTGCTCCACTATGGCCATAAGGGCACAGGTATGCTCTTGGTGCCGGGCATGGTGTTCACCATCGAGCCTATGATCAACATGGGCACCTGGCAGGTATTCATCGATGCCGACGACCCATACGGATGGGAGGTAATCACTGGCGATGAGAAACCATCGGCTCAGTGGGAGCACACCCTCGTAATGACAGAGACAGGTGTGGAGATTCTTACACACTAATCTCTGTACTCTAAGTAATGATAAAAATGCGCTAAGCAATGGAAGAAAAGAAGGATATATATATATTAGGTATAGAGAGCAGCTGCGACGATACCTCTGCCGCAGTGCTCAAGAATGGAGTGTTGCTGAGCAATGTGACCGCCTCTCAGGAGGTACACAGAGCTTATGGTGGCGTGGTGCCTGAGCTTGCCTCTCGTGCCCACCAGCAGAATGTGGTGCCAGTGGTTGACCAAGCCATCGCCCGTGCGGGCATCAAGAAGGAAGACCTCTCGGCAGTAGCCTTCACCCGTGGTCCGGGCTTGATGGGTTCGCTCTTGGTAGGCGTGAGCTTTGCCAAGGGATTCGCCCGTGCGCTCAACATTCCGCTCATCGACGTAAACCACTTGCAGGGTCATGTGATGGCTCACTTCATCAAGGAGAGCGATGACGACCAGAGTGCGCCTCCGTTCCCATTCATCTGCCTCCTCGTAAGTGGCGGCAACTCACAGATTGTGAAGGTGAATGCCTACAACGATATGGAGGTATTGGGACAGACCATCGACGATGCGGCAGGCGAGGCCATCGACAAGTGTGCCAAGGTGCTGGAGTGGGGCTACCCAGGTGGCCCTATCGTGGATAAGTATGCGCGCCAGGGCAATCCGAAGGCTTATACCTTTGCCGAGCCACACATCCCAGGTCTCAACTACAGTTTCTCGGGATTCAAGACCAGCTTCCTCTATAGCCTGCGCAAGTGGGTGGCAGCTGACCCTGACTTCGTGGAGAAGAACAAGTTTGACTTGGCAGCCAGCATCGAGCATACCATCGTGGATATCCTGATGAAGAAGCTGCGCATGGCAGTGAAGCAGACGGGCATCAAGCACGTGGCTGTGGCTGGAGGTGTGAGTGCCAACAATGGACTTCGCAATGCCTTCCACGATCATGCCAAGCGATTTGGCTGGACCATCTATATCCCTAAGTTCAGCTATACCACCGACAATGCGGCGATGATAGGCTGCGTGGGCACCTTCAAGTATCGTGACGGTGACTTCGCTACGATTGATTTGCCGGCATACTCTAAGGTTACCTTTAAGTAAGTTAGGAGTTAGAAGTTAGGAGTTAGGAGTTAGGAGTTTTTTAAAAGACAACTTATTAGAAATATGGAATTTGAAAGCAAAATATTGAGTAAGTGCATCCAGGAGATGCTTTACAATAGTGACAAGACAATGGGTACAGCCGAGAGCTGCACAGGCGGTCGCATCGCCGAGGCAATCATCTCCGTGCCAGGAGCCAGCAACTACTTCAAGGGCGGCATCATCTCTTACACCAACGAGGTGAAGGAGAACCTGCTCGGCGTGAGCCATGAGGTATTGGAGGAGCAGACTGCCGTGTGCGAGGAAGTGGCAAGGGAGATGGTGCTGGGCGCCATCAAGACCCTGGGCGTAGACTTCGCCATCTCGGCTACGGGCGTGGCTGGTCCTACCGGTGGCACTCCAGCCATCCCAGTGGGCACCATCTACATCGGCTATGGCAACAAGGACGATGTGCGTGTGGAGAAACTCACCGAGGACTATGGCCGAGACATCAACCTCGCCATAGCTACCAACACAGCCCTCAAGGGAATGCACGATTTCCTGAAGGAGCATGCCGAGGAGCTGAAGAAGGAAGCTTAATGAATTGGCGAGAAATGGGTGAAAAGTTGCTTGTTAAGCAATGAATTATTAATAATCCTTAAAAGATTCAGTTCTTTTGAGGATTGTTTTGTTTATCCAAAAAATATTTTGTAATTTTGCAAACTGTTTGGAATAGGTATCAATTAACGAATTAGAAAATTAAAGATAGAAATGTCTAAGATTTGTCAAATTACAGGTAAGAAGGCACAGTTAGGTTGCAATGTGTCTCACTCAAAGCACCGTACAAAGAGAAGCTTTGACGTTAACCTCTTCAGCAAGAAATTCTACTATGTAGAAGAGGGTTGCTGGATCAGCCTCAAGATCAGTGCTGCTGGTCTTCGTCTTATTAATAAGGTAGGTCTCGATGCTGCTTTGAATCAGGCAGTAAAGAAGGGCTACGTAGATTGGAAGGACATTAAAGTTATAGGAGAATAAATATCATGGCAAAGAAAGCAAAAGGTAATAGAGTACAGGTTATCCTCGAGTGCACTGAACACAAGAACAGTGGTATGCCAGGTACAAGCCGTTACGTGACTACAAAGAATCGTAAGAACACTCCTGAGCGTCTTGAGTTGATGAAGTACAACCCAATCCTTAAGAAGATGACTCTTCACAAGGAGATTAAGTAAGCTAGCTTACAAGTTTATAAACAAATTTATCAATTTAAATAGACTATGGCAAAGAAAGCGGTCGCTACCCTCCACGAAGGTAACATGGATGGTCGCGCATATACAAAGGTTATCAAGATGGTTAAGAGCCCTAAGACTGGTGCTTATGTTTTCGATGAGAAGATGGTACCAAACGAGGCTGTTAAGGACTTCTTCAAGGACTAATCAGTCTGTGTTAGCTTGCTAGCATAAGGTATTGATTTTCATTCATTTGAAGAAAATATAAAAAATAAGAAGGTCGCTAACTTCAGATTTCTCTGAATGGTTAGCGACCTTTTTTTTATGCATTTAATTCTTAATTATTAATTACCCTTAGATTTTGCTCCAGTCGATGCTGCGAATGAAGGCGAGGGTCTTGACCCAGTCGCAGTCCAGGCAGAACTGGATAGGGCACTCCTTGTTGTCATAGTAAGACATCACATACTCTGTGTCGGTGTCATTGAAGAGTTTGTGGTCGTAGGTGGCCTGCTTGAAGAGGCTGGTTACCAAGTATCTGTTCTTTTCCTTCGCCTCGTTCATGCGCTTTTGGTATACGCTTATGTATACGCTCATGGCGTAGGCTTGCTCATTGAGGAAGCGTATCTTGGCATTGAGCGTATCGGCATTGGCCTTCTTGTCGAGCATCACCACTGGCGGCAATATCTTGCTGCGCAGATAGGTCATGGCGTCGAACTTGAAGAGCGCCACCTTGCGGGTGTTCAGACTCTTGGTGGTATCATTGATGATGATATCCGATGTGCGCAATATCTCGTTGAGCACATCCTGGGCACTGCTCTTCACTGAGAAGAGGCTCAATGCCACGAGTAGGGTCAATATTTTCTTCATATTTATCATGATTTATAATGTTGTTTTATGCGTGTCTGAGCAGGAAGATGCTATGGTCGATGCAGGCAGGGAGCTCCTCCTTGTAGTGGGTCACCATGATCATCGTCTTGTTCTTGCGCTGGCAGAAAGCCTCGATCACGTCCTTCACCAGTCGGCGGTTCACATTGTCCAGTCCGTGGAGCGGCTCATCGAGAATCAGGAGCTCTGGGTCCTTGACAAAGGCTCTTGCCAGCAATACCAGGCGCTGTTCGCCGCTCGACAGTTTGAGGAATCCTCGCTCCTCCAAGCCCTCCAGTCCGAACACCTTCATCCAGAAGCGGCACTTGTCCATGTCTTCCTCCTTAGGCTTCACGTAGAGACCCACGGAGTCCATCAGTCCGCTAGCCACGATGCGGATGGCTGGCAGGTCGCGCTGGTAGGAGCGATGCAGCTCAGGCGATACGTAGCCGATGTGCTTCTTGATGTCCCAGATGCTTTCGCCCGAACCACGGGGATTGCCAAAGAGGGCGATGTCGCAGGCGTAACTCTGTGGGTTGTCGGCACATACCAGGCTCAGCAGGGTACTCTTTCCGGCACCGTTCTGTCCGCTCAGTGCCCAGCGCTCGCCATTGTTCACGGTCCAGTCCAGCTCCTTCAGGATGGTGCGCTCGCCGTAGCGGATGCTCACCTTGTTCATCTTTACCACCTCCTCTGAGTGATACTCACGGTCGCTGTAAGGCAGGTCTTGGATGGCCTGCACCAGTGCTGGGCTCAGTATGTGGGCTGGCACGGGCTGGCGGCTGTCCAAATACTGCTGCTTGGTCACCTTAGGCAATACCTTCATATCCTTCACTTCCACCACGTGGGTGATAAATTCTGGTATGTCGTCGCTCTTGCTCAGCACCAGGATGATTTGCAGGGCTCGCTCGCTGCTTAGGTTCTTCAGGAGGTCCTTGAGCTGGTCGCGGGTCTCGGCATCGAGTCCGATGAATGGATTGTCCATGATGAGCACTCTAGGCTCCGAGAAGAGGGTAGAGGCTAGCTTGAATTTGCGTAACTCGCCGCTGCTCAGCAGGATAACGTACTTGTCCATCAGATGCTCCATGTGGAATAGCTGGTAGATGTGCTTCTGCAGCTCACGGCGCTCAGGGGTGTCGTCACCCGCCATCTGGTAAGCCTCCTCCAGCTTGTCCTTCACGATAGGAGTGCTTTCGTCTATCTCCAGCTGGTTCCATCGCTGCTGCAGGAAGTAGGTGCGGTCGTTGTCGCCTCCGTAGGTGTCGCGGAAGGTGATATACTTGATGTTGTCGCTCACCAGGGGCTTGGTGCTTGGTGAGAAGTCGTAGTCGGGATCATGCATCAAGAGGGGGTGGCGACCCACAATCATGTCTACGAACATGGACTTGCCACCTCCGTTAGGACCTACGATGGCGATGTGCTCACCCTCGCAGGCTTCAAAGTTGACTGGCTCTGCCATTCGCCATTCGGGCATACGGGTTACGCCATTCTGTATACTGATAATCTTTTGCATATTCACTCTGTTTATTTATGGGTTGTCCTGTTGAGGGCAGCCATGAGTTTAGCTTGGGGTGTGGTGGCGGATGCCATGCCTGCGGTGCGGCTTTGGTTCTTCTGGGCGAAGTCCTTCCAGCTGCTGTAGTGCTTGCCTTCCACCTGCGGACGGCTCATCTGCAGGAAGTGGCAGTAGGCGGCGCCCAGGGCATCGGTGGCATCCATGAATTTCGGCATCTCCTCGGGCTTGATGCGCAGCATGCGTTGCAGCATCGCCGCCACCTGCTCCTTGGAGGCTTGTCCCTGTCCGGTGATGGCCATCTTGATCTTGAGCGGAGCGTATTCGTGGATGGGCACGTCGTGGTGGATTGCCGCAGCTATCGCCACGCCCTGCGCCCTGCCCAGCTTCAGCATGGACTGCACGTTCTTGCCAAAGAAGGGCGCCTCAATCGCCATTTCATCGGGCAGATAGGAGTCGATGATGCCCGTTACGCGCTCAAATATCTTGCCCAGTCTCAGATAAGGGTCCTTCTCCTTGCGCATGTCGATGACGCCCATCACCACCAGTTCTGCCTTGTTGCCCACCACGCGTATCACGCCGTAGCCCATCACGTTGGTGCCAGGGTCTATGCCCAGGATGATTTTCTCCGGTTTCATCGAAATCTATTAACTATAAACTATTAACTTTCAGCTGATTCTATCGGTCCATATAGGGATTGTGGGCCAACTCTTCGCCGATGCTGGTTTGTTCGCCATGACCAGGTAAAACCACGGTTTCATCGGGCAATTGTCCGAGATGTCTCAGGCTATTGATGATGCGAAACATGCTGCCGCCAGGAAAGTCGGTTCTGCCGATGGAAGCGTGGAAGAGGGTGTCGCCCGTGAATGCCACGTGCTCCTGCTCGCAGTAGAAGGTTACGCTGCCGTTGCTGTGGCCTGGGGTCTCAATGATGGAGAACTCGTGGGTGCCGAAGCGGATGATCTCGTCCTCCTCGAAGAAGTGGCCGATGGCAGGGAAGTCATAGTCCAGCTCCATCTGGTAGAAGGTTTGCGCCTGATTTTTGAGGTTCTTCATCAGCTTCTCGTCGCCCTGCGAAACCTCGGGTTTCAGCCCAAACTCCTCATGGATGGTGTTGTTGCCGAAGTTATGGTCCAGGTGGCCGTGGGTCACGAGCAGATGCTTTGGCTTCAAGCCTTCCTTCTTGATATATTCAGTGATAGCCTTGCGCTCCTCTGGGTAGAAGGCGCCGCAGTCGATGATCACGCATTCCTTGGTGTCATCGCTCACCACGTAACAGTTTTCCTGCAACATGTTGCATTGAAATCTCTCTATGTGCATCATAATGTTTTTATTTTTTTTATGCTGGGACGTAGACCAACTGCTTGTCCTGTGCAAACCATTCCTCGTCGAAGAAGGTGCTGAGGGGCGTGATTTCCGCCACGTTGCGATATTGTTTGAGCTCCTCTTCCAGGTTGCCGCCCTTCAGACAGAGCAGTCCGTTGGGGAGTGCATTTTGGTTGGTCTTCTTAAAGTTCTTCTTGATAATCTTCATGAGATCAGGGAGTTGCATCACGGCACGGCTCACCACGAAGTCATACTTGCCTTTTTCGTCCTCGCCCCTGAGGTGCTCAGCCTTCAGGTTTTCGAGTCCGATGGCATTAGCCACTTCGGTAGCCACCTTGATTTTCTTGCCCGTGCCGTCAATGAGCTTGAATTTGCACTCAGGGAAGAGAATGGCGAGGGGCACGCCTGGGAATCCGCCACCGCATCCGAAGTCTAGGATTTCGGTGCCTGGGCGGAAGTTGATGGCCTTGGCGATGGCCATGGAGTGGAGCACGTGATGCTCATAGAGATTGTCGATGTCCTTGCGGCTGATGACGTTGATCTTGGCGTTCCAGTCGCGGTAGAGGGCGTCGAGCTGCTCTATCTGCTGCTTCTGCTTGTCGGTGAGCTCCGTGAAATATTTCTCGATGATGTTCATATTTTCTTATTTATAATAATGTATATAGATGCAAAGGTACGTCATTTTTCTGATACCACCAAACTTTTTGACATAAAACCACCAAACTTTATGACATAAAAAAGGGCTGGGCACTCATTTCTGAATGTCCAGCCCCTTTTATTTCTTGTATCTGGATTACTGTAATTTAAATGATTGGGCAGGTAACAAACCTGCCCAATCAGCATTAAATAAGGTGTAAGCTAAAATACGCAATTTTTGGAGGTACTTATTGAGAACTATTTAGGTACTTATCGTTATCTCGTAAAATGCACTATAACCGACATTATGATAACGAATTTTATCTTATATTAACAGGATTTCACATAAAACATAGCATAAAAGTGCATAAACTACCACCACAAAGAAGTGGTGTCACTTTTACTATATATAAACAAGAAGGAGAAGAATTCGGGAAAAGTAACCCGAATTTGCGAAAGCTTGGAGTGTTTCAGTTTATTTTGGAGAAATGCCCGAGCGGGGCGCGTCGATGACGCTCGGATGAAAATTTGCTTAGCAGAATTTTTTAACCGCCTCGGTCACAGCGCGCCTAATCCGCTCTCCCAAGGGTATTATAAATAACTGGCGACTGTCCTCACGCCGGACGGGCGGTCCGTAGCGGACGGCATCGAAAACTACGTTTTCGACAAGAAAGATTATTGTCCTCAAGCCGGACGGGCTTTTCTTTGGCATTGCCCAAAGAAACAAAGGCTAGTGTTTTTCATAGGTATAAGAGGGGTTAGCACATTGAGTTAATGAGGATGGGTTATCGTATTCGGTCATTCCGAATACTCGCACACAAAAACGGGCGCACACACGTAAAACGCGCGCGCACCCGTAATTAAAACGTAACTGCACAAAATACTGATAAGATACAAGCACAGATTAAACCTAGCAAAATAAAGGCTATAAAAGCCAAAATAATATAAATTAAATATTTACTCATAACACGATAACGTAGAAGTATTAAGAATATTGTTTAATGCCTAGATTTTTTCGCATAACGATGAGGTGTATGAATAGGAGAACGTTCTTTGCCAGAAACTTGTCGTAAATTACCAGAAGTATTATATACCAAAGCTTGAGGTTTATCAAGATTAAAACCAAAAATATGTTGGGCAGCATCAGCACGACCCTGCTCATACTGATTTTCAACCAAACCAACAGACAAATCGAAAACAGAATCTTTCAAATCATTATCAAGAGATACACCATTAGATTGTGCCCAATTAAGAGCAGTCATTGCAACATAATTACGGGCGGCAGCATCATTCATACGCATCTGGGACGCAGAGGTAAGAGTGTTCTGAAGAACAGCAGCAAGATTAGCTTGCTTTTCACGAGGTAACCAATCAAGATTGCAACGCTGAATAGCAAGTTGTACTTGTGAAATCTGATTTTGTGTATAAGCTAAATCAGTTTGACGTTCTAAAAGAGCATTCTGGGACCAAGAGTTATAAGCATCAGCACGTATTTTACTAATCATATCATCTTGAGTTTCCTGAAGAATATGATAATTCTTTTCAGAAAACTTATTTAGCCAATTTTTACGAGTAAGGTCTGCAACGTGCATGGCAACGGCGAAATCATTACTAATATCTTGGGAACGAACTTCAGCATTAGCTTTAGCAACTTGAGCACGTTGCAACTCATTATTATAATACATCTGTGCAATTCCTTGAGCACCTTGAGCAATATTATTACCAAACTGCTGATAACCACTTGCAATAGTACTTCCAATATCGGGAGCAGTTTGAACACCAGAAGTATCAGCGGTAACAGATGTTTGGGCATTACCAGAAGAGGAGCCGTCCATCATCAAATTAGGGTTTAACCCTGCTTCTTCAAAGCGTTTGCGTTGAGCTGCAGGGGTATTATATTGGTTTTGCAACTGCCACATCTGACGATTAAAAGCGTTATTTTCTTGAGCAATTTGATAATTCATTGCATTAGTCTCACGGACAGCTTTCAATTGGTATTTAGCAGCTTTATTAGAACCACCAAAACCAAGTAAACCACCAAGAACAGAACCAGCACCACCAATAATGGCACTACCAATCATAGGATTTATAGGGGGCATAACAAAAAATATTAAAATTAAACAATAGAAAAACCTCTGGTACAAGAAAACTCATACCAAAGGCAAATCAGTAACTACTTAACGTCATCAGAAGAAGAACCACCAAAACGAAGAGTAAAGTCACGCAAAGCCTTTTGGGCTAGAGCAAACTTATCATTCTCCACCTTATCGGCAATGTCTTTCTTAACTTTGTCAAAGTGATCCATAAAGTACTTAGCAGATTCAAGCTTATCAGACAAAAATTGCTGATAACGAGAATCAACTTGAGACATCTTATCAAAGTCCGAAAGTTTATCAAACTCGTCACGTAAATCATCAGGAAAAGAATCCTTAATTTCACCAAAACGAGACTTAATCAACTCAAGCATATTAGCACTAACTTTCAACTCACTCAAACGGGTAAGAAGATAAATATCACTATGATAACAAACACCATTACCATCACTAACATGTTGCAATTCCTCACCAATAGGAGGAACAAACTGCAAGGAATCAATATTTTTTAAACTCATAATTAATCTGAATAAGGTAAACCATAACGGGAAAGAGAACGAGTAGCATAGCACATATTAACCATACCAACAAAAAGATTGTCATCTGCAGAGGTAAGAGTCTTCTGATTAACAAATATAGACTTAACCAAATCGGGTCGACAATTGAACAGCTCAACAGCATCCAAAGACAAAGAAGAACCTTTCTTTAAAAAATCAATAATCTTGTCGGTATTAAGACCAGTAACCCAATCTTTCATAGTATAACAAAAAGCACCATTATAGCGATCGTAACTTGTCTTATATTCTGAATATCGAGGTGCATAGCCATAAGTCTTGGACATATCAAACCAAGTAGGAATAGGCTGACCAGCTGGAACAATTCCAGGGGCTGCTACCTCAAAGCCGAAAGTCTGTTGCATGCCAATAGAATCCAATTCGGGTATGACAAAATCAGAAGCATCAGTTTTAAGAAGTATTCTATCAATACCAATATGGGCGTAATCAAGGACAGGAACACAACGATAAATACCAATAACAACTCCATAAGTATCAGCGGTAAACTTAATCTGGGCAGAGCCATTACCAACGGGAGAAGCTTTAACATTAGCTTGATTAGCATCATCAGAACCGGCTAAGTTTTGATTAACTTGAGGGTTAATATCAATCATAGAAGAAGAACCGCCAATAAAGATACTAGTATCATTATCATGCTTAGGTTTAACACCAAAATGAGCTTCAACTTGAGAAACAAAATCGGCATCACTAGCCAACTGAATTTCTTTATACTTCTGGGCTGCTAAAGCATTACGGAGAGCAATAACGGAAAGACTACCAGAGAGGTCAGTATTAATAGAGGCAGAAGCAGAAATATCATGTGTATGATTAATACCTGTCTTAACATAAACAGGAGAAGAAGAAGAAGAATCGTCTAAACGAAGAGCACCACTATTCACCTGAAGATTACCTTGACTAGAAAGAATATTACCATGAGAATCATAAACAGACTGATAGTAACTAGAATCAAACTTACCTTTAGAAGTAGTACCAGAAAGAGAAGCAGTGCCGGAAGCAGAACCAACATTGAAATTAACAACTGACTCGGAACCATATTGAGCAGTTGGTAGAACGCCATTAAAGTAATCGAGTGGTAAATTACTAAAACGTAAATCAGTAAAATTCAACTTCTTAAAATTAGCATTATTACGTGAAGAAAGAGCCAACAAAGAAGAAGATAAATCAAGGCTAGCAGAAGAGCTAGGCTTTAAATAATCAATATTACAAAGACTAGCATTATAAGGTTGCCACTGACGATAAGTATAATGGTCATTGCAAATTTTATGATAAGCAAGAAGACGAAAAACAGAAAGATTAGGAGCACCGTCAGCATTAAAGTCAGCAGAACCTAAACCAATATTTTGCTCTTCAAAATTACCATATCCAAGAAGTTGAAGCAATTTAGCGGAAGCACACCAACGATACTCACCATTATTAAAATACTCAGGAAAAGTATCCTCAGTAGGAGTAACAGCAGCAGAACCGGTAGGATTGGTAGAATGATCCATAATATTCAAAAGATACTCGTGAAGTGTCTTATAATTAACATAAGGCATTTGAGTGGTTACAGACTGATTAGAAGTAATACCATCAGCAACACGAGAAATATCACCACCATTAGCATTTTTAGTCATGTTAGTGACTTGAGAATTGAAATACTTCCAGAGCAAAGAATAAGGCACGAAAAAGAACTGCACATTTTCACGCAAACGAGTGAATGCAGCAGTTTGCAATGGAGCAGTACGAGTAAAATAAGACGAATCAACTTTAATAGAATCGCCTGGATTTAACTCCTGAACAAAGCAGGGTAAGAGTTCACCGACTTTAGCGGTAAACAAATTACGATAAGATAGGTCGAACGAATTCTTGTGCACTTTATTGCGCAAGCCGTGGAGACCCATAATAGAACTACGATTTGCCATATTAAATATAATTTAAAGATGATTGAATAAGAGCTACTTTTTCACGATGTTTAATAGAACGTGAATATTTTTGGCATTCATGATGAACCATACAATCAAAGAGAGGGTCAGTATCACCAGACCAATAATCGCACGGATAAGAAGAACCATCTGGACGAAAAACCATAGTGTCGTAATAAAGTTTAGAATAAACTTCATTGCGTTCACAAGTAGCAAAATGTTCGTTTAACGTAGATAAATCCACGAAAGAATACCAAGCACGATAAATATCCATGTAGGAAGACGTGCTAATGCCAAGAGTATTTGCATAAAGATTAACTTTTTTAGACGCACGAACAGCAGAACAAAGAGCAGAAAGCACATTTATATCTGAATGCTCACACATAAATAATTGAACATTAAAAAT